>Ga0129333_10002241_pt1 | contig 17896 bp, 15 predicted proteins | sample CPB6_08_DNA_FD_94474 | JGI IMG/M metagenome (GOLD analysis project Ga0129333, IMG submission 94474) | Freshwater to marine salinity gradient microbial communities from Chesapeake Bay, USA - CPBay_Sum_0.6_0.8_DNA | ecosystem: Environmental > Aquatic > Marine > Coastal | place: USA: Chesapeake...
ATTCTAAACTTTTCAGAGATTATTGCGGCCATTGAAAATTTCTCTCTTGCTAATAGGTTCGTAATTCTTATTTATATTTATAGTAGTAATTGGAAGTTATTTTCAATAACTTACATTGTAACCACTTAGAATATTCCAAGAAGTTCCATCACTATTTCCTTCAAACACATAACTTTGATTTTGAGATAAAGTATATGTAGCATATTGAGTAGTAGCACTGGCTACTGTCCTTACACCAGTTGTTCTTGCGTGTGTTCCAACCAAAAGTTCTAATACGTTTTTGCCACCCATCAGTGTTGGATTGAATAGTGTAATTTCAATGACAATGTTTGGAGAACCAACTGTTCCTCCCGTCGAATTAGTACCTTCATAACGTATTCTTTGGTAATCTGTTCCAAAAGCATAACGAGAAACTCTTTGATATGAGTTATCGGCACATCCAAACATAAACTTTGGAAGTGGTGGATTAGAAATACATAAACCATTGAAAACAGTAGCTCCAGAACCAAATGTCAAATAAGTATTTGAACCCATGTAAGTTGTGGTATAACCATTTCCAGCAATATAGAATGTGAATGGAAGATTGATAGTTAAGAAAGCATCATCAGCACTGACGTTTTGTAATCCAGTCCAATTTACAGTTGGTGGATAAGCACCAGCGTTAGCACCAAAGAGGGGAGCTTTTGTCCCAGAAACAATACTATAAGTAGGCAGTACTGGAGCTAAATTCACAATGTTTGAAGCACTTGCTTCTGTACTAACTGTTCTTAAATAATCTCCAGCATTATGAGAGGATGGAATAGTATTATATTGACCTCTTGAGACGCCAATAAAACGATCAGATAGTTTAGAGGTATATGTTACAACTTCTCCATTCACTAAAAGTTTTCCAGATGATGGGAATCCATTAGTATTAGCAACGTAGATAATAGTGCTGCTTGTCGTTAGTGGCATTTGTAGATATGCTCCCAATTCATTTGTAGAACCATAACCAAGATTCATCAATGTTTCTTCTGTGACAGCTTTTGACGACATGGAACGCAATTCAAAATCTTCGATGGTAATATTTCCATATACTCTATCAAATTGATCTAAAGATATACCACCTATTTCCAAGAATCCCATGTCATTAAATGCACCATTTTCAAATTTCTTTAATGTTGATCCTAAAGTTAATGGAGCAAATGATATCGTAGATATTCCTGGTTCAGCATAAGTATCAGAGAATCCTGTTGGAATAGATTTGATTATTTCTTGTTTTACAGAATTAACTGAAGTAGATTTGACATTTTCCCAAAGAGTATGTACATTAACAATAATTTGATTCTTTAGGGAAACAACAGAATTTAAATTCGTTAATAGATTAAATTGAGTTTCAGTAACAACAGAATCGTATTTAACATCAACTACAGGAATATTTTCATAGAGAGTATGAATACCAGTAGTTATTACTCTAGATGGTTCAAGAAGTTCAGTTGGACTGATAATAGATTCTGCTTGGTGTACAGCAAAACCATACTCCAAGTTTATCAATGCCGAAACTAATAATGTTGTTTTAATCTCAGGGAAGAATGTTAATTCTACTTTTGTAGTAACTTTCTTTTCTGGGTTTTTGATAATATCAAATCCCTTAGCAACATAAACTCGCGGTGGAGTTAAATATCCACTACCACCATTTGTCAATACAATATCAATAATTTCCCCTTTACTTTCTACAGCAAATCCACTTGCTCCACCACCCTGAGCAGGAGAAACAATAGTTCCTCCCTCATCTCTTAGTGGTTGAGGAACGAAAATTAATTTAGGAGCATTTTCATATCCATAAGCTCCTGGTTGAATTCTACTTAATCCATATTGAGAGTAGTTTCTATCATTCCATTCCAATTGAGTAACAGAACCATTTTGTATACTAGCAGTTACTGATAAACCTTCTCCTCTCCCCACCTCTTCATTCGGTGTTACACTCAATCTACCAAAGAAATTATTGGCAATTGAAGAATTTGAATTATATTGCGTTTTAAAAACTTTTTCTGGTAGCGATAGAATTTTTCTATATGATTTTTCACCATCAACTCTGATTCTGTCTCCGATATCAATAAAATTAGGTGATGTTCTCGATATGGAAGATCCTATTAACCATCCACTGTTTGTTTTTTGTAAAATCCCTAATGTTTCATCATCTCTTTCAAAATCAGAAACAGATACTATAGAAGAAGAAGGAATTATTAGATCACCGAGACCAGATGCCAAACCATTGATGATGGTGATATTTTTTGAAGGATCAAACGGGGCGTTTTGTGCTTCGATATACAAAATTGATCCAGTGTTTGTTACAGATACTCCTTTTGCTTTACCAATAGCAGTATAATTGGCAGTTGAAGTTCCCTGATAACAAATTCTATCAGCGTATTGTGCTAGTGGGGGAACATAATTTAAATTTATTTTAATTAAGTTAAAATAAGTATCCTCTTCATAATTAAAAGCAGTTATTGATGTTGAAATTGATCTACCATAATAATACAATATAACTATTTTTTGCCCTGGTAATGGTGGGTTGGTGAATCTAATAGAAGAACCTTGGATAAAATAATCTTTTGTTTTCTTTTGTAATACTCTATCAACAAAAACTAGGATATTATTATCAATAAAAACTTCTAGTGGTTTTTTATTGATAATTCTTCTCATGATAAATGGTCCATATGTAATTCCATCAACAAGTGATGTGTCAATTTCCGCTATTTCATAACTAGAAATTGAATATGCTCCAAAAACCTGACCAGACTTAGGTGGTTCTATGAAGACAATTTCATTTGGTGTTACTGTTCTTCTGATATAATAGGATCTATCTATTGGGAAAGTTGGAGTAATTCCTGCGGTCTGTAAAACCCCATCAATCGTAACTAATAAATTATTGCCCGATTCTAAAACAATATTATTATTTGAATCATCAACCAGTTGGAAAGTAGTTTTTATACCATCAAATTGATTTGATACATTTTTAATCTTTTTAAAGAATTGAGAATTGACTGTTGTATCTTTGTATCTTAATATTTTTCCAATGAATTTTTGTGATGGTGTATCAACACCCTCCACATATTGAGATGGTGTAATACTTTGCCCTTGACTATTTCTATATCCAAGTGGCGCTTCTTTAAAAGTAATTTGAGTATTTGATACCGTGAAAGACAATCCTGGTTGCTGAAGAATACCATCTAAAGAAATAATTAGATTTTCTTGCTGTGGAACAGCAACGGGATTATTGCTTCCCAATATTTTCATAGTGAATATTTTATTTCCTGCTCTATTTCCATTTGAATCAAAATAACCATTGAATGGAGGATCTAAAATTATTTCAAAACTTGATGTTTCGGCATCATCAAATGAATTAACAAATAAAGCACCCTTTCCTCTTTGAACATCTATAAAAGAAGAATTTAATATGGATTGAGTAACAGTTCTATATGTGTTCTGAACTGTAACTTTATTTTTTTGTGGATCCCATAATTGAATGGTGGAAACAGAATCCAAGCGGGGTGGATTCGGTTTCATTCTTGCTACGGCATCAGATTCAATAAAAACTTCACCAAATAATTTAAATCCAGCTGGGTGAGTTGACGCCTTTATAAGAGCTCGCCATATGTCAATTGGAGTTCTAGATCTAATAACGTAAGAGTAGTCTTGGTAGAAATTGGAATCTGTTAATTTTTGCGAAGATGTGCTTAATTTTGATTTATCGGAAGCATAATATCCCAAATTATCATAATAAGATTTGATATCGTAATTAAACTCTCCAACAAATGAAGATATAACCTTAGCAGTTTTTAATTGTGTTTTCCCTGTAATTTGAATATTATTCTTGAATTCTCCCTCAACTCTGTTCAATTTTAGAATATTACTTCCTTCTTTCCATCCATCTTTTGATACATATCCTTTTGCTATTAACACACTTCCATCGTATTGCTCTACTATCTCACCTTCAAAAAATGCTTTTTCTGGGAAGTCTTTTAGAATTAAAATTCTGTGTGATGTTATCTTTCTTTTTGTGGTATAATCAGCATTAAATCCTTTTCCATTTTGAATAATTGATACTTTTCTAGGAAGACCAATATTGGCGCTTTCAAAATATAATTTTACATCTGTTTCAATAATCCTAACATCAGGTTTGTAAGTAAATCCTGTTCCACCATTCACCAAAATTACTGCTGCTATTGAATTATCTGTAGATTTTCTTACATCAAAAACAGCACTTCTTCCATCTCCATTAACCACAATTGCCTTTGGTTTGGAATAATTTCTACCAGGATTAATGATAGAAACTCCAATAATACTCTGAGTTTGTGAATTCCATTCAATAGATACAGTACATTCTGAAGAAGCTGCTGGACGAACGCCAGCAACAACTGGAACAGAAGACATACTGTTTCCAGAATTAACTAACTTTACTGTGTTTATTTGACCAATAGCATTTGTTGATGTAGTTGTGTAAGAAATTGTTCCATACCCAGAATATTGTGGATAATTTGATACCTCATACACCATTTCAGATGGTGTTGTATAGATGATTCTATGTTCTCCCTGTAAAGGATCATCAATTAATCTTAAATATGCTTTTTCAGAATCAATAATATTATTTTTATCATAAAAGTAATAGTTAGTGAATTCGCTAATTTTTTTATCAACAAAATTATTCGAAGAAATATTTGCGCCAAATCCTATTTTTAAAGAAATAAATGAATTGGCAAATCCAGGTTTTTCTATACTTTTTTCTACTTCATTAGTTAATATATTTAAATTTCCGCTTGGAGAAAATTCCAAGAAACTACCAGCTAACGAAGGGTGTGATGTATCAAATTTATACTTATAGAATTTTTGAATAGGTATTACTGGATTTTTTCTCCAATTCACATTATCATATGAAAATTCGAATTTAAATTTAGGTGTTTCAATGACATCTACAACTCCAACTAATTTTCTTGGGGTATTTTGATCGTAAAAGAAACTAGATGAAGTTATAGGATTTATTGTAGTTAATGTATTTCCAGATTCAAATGTGAGCACCAATTCCCCAGTTTCTGGATTATATGAATCTACAAAAGGATCAGCGACAGTAGTACCTAGTTGATAACCAAACGTCAATTTATATTGAGGAGATTCCGAGGAAACATTTCTGCTAAAAATGTGATCGGCAGCAATAGTATTTTTTTGACCACGCAATACGACTACAGAATTCTCGTTAGCATTAATGCTAACGACTTCCATGATTTCACTATCTATTTTTAAATAATCGCCAGTTGATATAGAAGTAATCTCGTTTAAAAATAATTTAGTATTTGATGATGCCAAACCAGCATGATCTACCTCGATTAGTAAGTTTCTAGCAGAAGATGATAAGGGATTTTGATATCCAGAAGATGGAGAAATTGTTAGTATATCTCCTTTTTTGTAAAATTTACCTTTAGATGTAATGATAATCGAAGTAATCAATCCACCAGTTACTGTTAAAGTAGCTCTGGCATTATTTTGGTTACCAGGATTGCCGATAACTGCTTCAGAAATATTAGAAACTATTTGCCCAGTTTCTCCTCTGCATTTTGTTTGATCTACAAAAATTAATTCTACATTAGTTAACGTTGAATTGCCGTTGGTATCATAAGCATATTCAGAACCACTATTCAATAATACTAATCTACCAACACCACTATCTACAAGTGTTTTATTATAAAATGGTGTGCTTAATTTTACTTTTTGGTATATTTTTTTTCTAGTGTATATTGTAGTGGTAGTATTGAAATCATCTGGAATAATGTCAACAACAATATTATCATTTACTGATATCCCATGATTTTCTGTAGTTTTTAAAACCGCAATTTTATCAGTTGATGATAATACTTTTATGTTGGAACTTAATGGTATCTTTTGTACAATTTTACTACCAACAGTATCTCTTAAATCATTAGTTCTTAGGAAATATGTGGTATCAACATCAAAATTTCCTCTTTCTACCCTAACTTTACATACATTTTTTTGATCTGTTGATTCCAGTACTATGCCATATCCTTTTTGACTTAAAACAACAGAACCAGGGGGGGAGATGTCGGGTAACAATAATGCTGGACCATTTAGTGTTGTTGCGACCTGAAAATTTGTGGGAGAGGAATTTACGACATAGTAAATTTTGTTGATCAACAATCCAGCAAAAGCACTGGAAAAAACGATTGGTTCTCCATTAACAAACGTATTTGATGCTAGATTTATTTTATTCGAAGATGTTGATAATATGATTGCCTGTTTTCCATTTGTCAGAAAAACTTCGGAACCAGCTGTATATGTGGAAATTTTATCAACCACCAAGTTAACGACTTCAATAGTTGCTGAGGCAAAATTAGTATTTGATGGTTCGAAGTTTTTTGTTACCTCTTTTAGAATAATAGTTTTTCCGTTGAAGACATTACCAATAATTTTTCCAGAAGCAAAAGTTCCTGATTGTAGTAATGTATCTCCATCATACAAATAACAAGGAGATTCTGTGGTAATTTTGACACATTTATCTAAAGATGGTGGCAAAAGCACTAAAATACTATTATCTCTTAGTATAACATCAGTCGTGTTTAAATTGTAATCGGAAATATCTCTAGCATCAATTGTAATAGAAAATCCCAGACCATTAACATTTACTGGATAGTTGGTAATACCAGTAGAAGTTAACTGAGAAGTAATACTAGCTGAAAAATAATCAAAGAAAGTGTATATACCAAAAGAAGATAGGAGAGAAGATACCGTTTTTCCTTTTACGCTAGAAACTTCCGCTAAAATATCTTTACCACCAGAATTAGTGTAGTCAACCTCTACAGCACCACCGATTGAGAAATTGGCAGTTGAAGAAAAAACAGAAACATTAGAAACAGAACCTGTTGTAATATCTTCAACAAACGCTATAACTCCATCTCCATTATTTTCAGTTCTACTTGTTCTTAATCGAGTAATATTGTTGGGCAAATCATCCTGCGAGATGGTTTTGTTATAATTTGAATCTACAGGAATAGAATAGTAATTTTTTCCTAAGAAATATGGATATGCTGGAATATTATTAGACTCTATAGTCAGAAAATACGCATATACTCCTTCTGGATAATCTGGAGTGACACAAAATCTTCCATTGTTTTCATCTAAATCTCCAAAACGATGAGAATATTCATAATCTTCGATAAAAGATCCCAACGCATACGCATTTGTTGATGGTCCTCCTGGTCGGTTTATTTTTAATCTATAACTAGAACGCATTCTCGCAACAGGTGATTGTGGATTCCCCGCTGTTTGATATCCATATGGACCGTATATTGGATTGCCGTCATAAGCATATCCAATAATTGGAGAATGTGTCAATGTCGCTGGAACGTTGCCAACGTTATCTAAATTGTCGTTTAGAGCAACTCTTAAATCTTTTGGATTTGCGACATGAGAATATCCATATCCAAAAGATATATTATTATTGATAAAATAATGCCCATAATTAGTATCTAAGTTTGCCTTTAGTTTCTCGAATCTATTTTTTGTCCAAGTTCTAACAACAGAAATTGCTTGTGCTCCAGAACCAACGGATTGAATTTCCACCGTTGTTGTTCGTGGATCGTAAAACTTTCCTTCGTTATTCTTGACAAATCCTGTGAGCTGACCTTCATCGGAAATTACAGCAGTAAAATCAGCAAATCTTCCTTTTCCTGAAGAGTCTTTAATTATAACTCGCGGAGCAGTTGTGTAATATTCGCCAGCATTTGTTATCTTTATACTCGTAATTCTACCATTCGTGATGATTGGTTCTACAGTAGCATTTCTTCCTGAAGTTATAACTATTGTTGGAACTGGTGGAAAAAATCCACTGCCAGGGTCAATAACATCAATCCTATCAATTGTGTCTCCAGATAATACTGCCTGAACGTTTGCTACTCCACTAACTCCAGCACTATCAATAACTAACACCTTGGGTGGATTTAAATATCCACTACCTTTGTTAGTTACTTGAATATTTGTAATTTCTCCAAAAGTTATTGTCTCTTCGTCCTTTACTCCTCGTATGGGGACGCCATTAATTAATACTCCAACATCTTTATTACTCGTTTCATAAATTTCTGTAGTTCTTGTTGGTGATTTTCTGATTAATTTTAGATGTCTTTGATCTTCAAGAGTAATATTCCATGTATTTTTACCAATATTATAAGCAGGATATCCAGAAGAAGCGATATAATAATATTGTTCATCCTCATAAACAGCAGAAACATTTACTGGCACTTCTGTCAATGAAGTTATAGAGGAAAATGTGTTATTTTCGTTTAATAACCAACGAACACTATTCGTTTGCTTTCTAAAAATGATTGGATTTTTTGTTTCAAATCCAGATGTAGCAATTTGAATGGAATCGCCAACCGAAGAATAAGGAGTTGGGATTTTTTGATCTAAATTATATAAAATACCTAAAATTAATAAACCTCTTGTTTGAGTAGATCCAGTGTTGTCAATAAAAGAAATCGAAACATTAGATTTCTCGTATACAGGAGTATTTGCTGAGTATGTTATTGGATTTGAACCTCTCGATTCAATAACAAATTGATTTACCGTTTTTGATTTAAATTTTACAATTTCTGTACCAACAACAAATTCTCCACTTGTGTTCTTCCATCCAGCAGTTGAGTATACATTCACTCTTTTGTTCGCAGAAGCGGTAGATAAGAGTGGTGATGTTAAATATGTTTGCGAAATTACAGAAAACTGCCCAATTACGCTAGATTCCGCGAGGATAACCTCATAAAATCCTTCACCGATAGAAATAATGTTATCAATAACCGCAGAAGCATAAAGAATAGAAGAATTGCTAGGATCTTCGGTTTGATTAATCCTAGAACCAATTAGTTGACGAATATCCGATACACTACCTAAGATTTTAACCTTTAATGAATAATTATTAATCCATTCACCATTAGAAGCTTTATATGTCGAATCTTTTGGATACCAAACTGTCGGATCATTTGGTAGTTCTGATGGTACTAATGAATTGAATAAAAATTTGATAGATGATTCTGTTCCTTTAGCAGCATAAAACTTTTTGATATTCTTAATCAATAAAGATTTATCTGCTGTTGTTTTAAGATTTGCTTCTGGGAAAGAAGACAAGTATTCTTTCTCAAAATTTTTGACTAAAGAATATAAGAACAGATGACTAATATTAAGAACAACATCTCCCGTCAAGAATCCTACAGTTGTTGGCGTTCCTACACCAACTTGATTGTTAGGAACTGACTTAAAATCAATTGAAGAATAAAGGTCTCCCAGCTTAGTTGCTGCGCTTACATTTCTATAACAATTTACAAATGAAGTAGCAGTTTTGGTTTTGTAAAAAATAACTTCACTACCAATTAGAACATACCCATTTGTACTTGGGAATGAAGAAGTATTTTCTACTAAAATCGTAGTATCTGTTGGTAATACGTTTTGCGTTAGAACAGTTTCTTGACGTAATAAATCGTGAGCATAAGTATCAATATCACGATACTTAACTACATTGTTAACTAAATCAAGAGGTTGTCCTGGCAACTCAAGTTGTTCATAATATTTCTGCATAAACGCAGAAAATTTAGGATACTCAGATGCTATAAAATCTGGTAACTGATGATCAACGAGAGCAGAAAGACTTTTTACTTTGGATGCCATTTACTTCTATTCTTGAATTAGTGTAAAAGAACTTTTTTCGATGTCTACATCAAGATAAATCTGACGTTTTGCGATAATATCATTATATTGTGGTTTTAATCTTATTTCTATTTTATTATCAGAGAATGACCCTTTGATGATATTTAAATTGTATAATCTAACATCACCCTTGACATAATCAATCTCACCTTGCTCAGAATTTAAAACTATCTTATCTCCAGTTTGAGAATCTAGACGATACAAAACTACTTTGGATCCTCTATCTTCAAGATAAACGATGTTATTTGGATATTGTTGTACAACAAATCCTGTAGAAACCAAAGTTTGTGTATCAATATCGTCATCGAATGGATTACTCAAACAAAATTCATAGTAAGCACTACTATTTAATGCTGGATAAAAATCCTTTCTCATGATAATATCAGTCAAGTTGGATTTTATTGCTTTATCTGAAGCATCAATCGTACTAATTGCTTTACTGTATCTGAACTTACCACCAAATTTTTCGGTATCTGATAACTGAATATACTTAGTTAAGTTGGAAATGACTCTTTCTTTAAGTTGATTTGAATTTAAGTTTGTCGAAGACTGGTCGTAATACACTCTTGAATTCAATTCAACAAAAATGATGGACGGGTCAACAATTTCAGGGGTGACAGCTGCCACAGCGTACTTTTTAATTTCCTGAAGAATTAAATTTTTGGTGTAAGATGAAAGAAAACTCAATTCTCTTGGTTTGATTGCGACTTTCACTTTTCCATATTCGGGAGGATTATCTTCTTCACCGCCATAAGAAATAATGTCAGAGATCGCTGGGTATATCCTCCTTACAATCGCTTCGTAGTCTAGTGTTGTAACGGCACGATTCTGCGCTCCAAAACTCGCTGGAGCGTTCTGTTTGATGCTCTCTATACTTTCTATACCAGCTCCACCAAACGCCTTAGTGAGCGTCGTGACGCTATTAACAGCAACAGTAAAATTGGTATTGCCAGCAACGTCTGCGATCAGACCATTGTATGTAAAGACAGACGCTCCATTTGTCGCATCAGCATTCGTTGTTAAGTAACTTATCTCAACAACTTGACCTGCGATAAGTTTTTTGCCGAAAATTCCGTCTCCAAAGGTTATCTTATAATTTTCATCTTCAACTTCAGTTACAAAATATGTCGGAGAAGTAGCACCAACATTTAAAATGTTATCCGACTGTACAAACTTTTGAAAAGAAGAAGAATTGGAACTCTCATAAACATTGATTCTAATTGATGAGGTATCAATGTTTTGATTTTGTAGAATTATGCTGTAGGATCCAGTATACGCAGGAACAGTATAAGTATTTGAAATATACAGACCTTCGTAAATTTTAATATCTGTGAAATTTATGGAGTTATCTGGCAAAACGTTTGCTTGTACATCATCAAGCAAAACATATTGATACACAGTTTCATCAACATTCGTGAGAAATGAGTTTCCTCTTTTTAAAAATACGGATTGAGGTAAATTAACTCCACTTAGAGTAACATTCAGATTCACAGCAGCTGCCGCTGCTACAGCTGAACGTGGAGTGTAACCCAATTCTTTTGCTCTCGCAACAACATTATCTCTTAGGGTTGCTGAATCAAGAAAAGTTTCATTAACGCTCATATTAGCGTTAAATGATGTATAATACGTGTTATATGCCAACACGTCAAGCAATGTTCCAAGGGTAGAACCCTCAAAATCATAATCAGTAAATTCAGAATTAGCTCTTAGATAATCTCTAAGAGCATTTTTTATTTCAAAATAATCTAAACTTGTTAACTGATTATATGCCATTAGACTCTAGTTCTTTCTAGGAAGAGGGTAATATTGTCGGTTTTTTCTGGTAATCCAACAATAGAGTAATCAATCTCTACGTCATACCCATCGTCATCATAGTTAGGATCAACATTTACTGAGTTTAATAGCACTCTTGGTTCAAACGCATTGATGGTGTATTCAATTTCTTCTCTGATAGAAGTGGCATTAATGAAATCTATTGGTTCAAATAGTAGTTGTGTGACACGACTGCCAATATTTGGATTGAAAAATCTTTCACCAGGGTAAGTGGTCAAGAGATTTTCGACGGATTTTTTAATCGCAACGAAATCCTTGACCACCATAAGATCATTTGTAATAGGATTTTTAGCAAAAGTAATGCTAAGATCTTTAAATGACCTACTTTCAGGCATGAGAATACTCTATTTTATTATTATTTATACCCCATTCTCAATGCCAACGCTCCACATAATCATCAAATCCACCCTTGCCACCACAAGGTCTAGACATTCTATCTTCTGGTGGATTGTTTTTTCTTGAGTTACTTGTCGGAGTCATCGCTCCATAGTCTGTAATTAGTTTTGTAGTGCCCCAGTTTTCTTTCATATACGAAATATCGCGGTCTACTTGATATTTTGCCATCTGTTTTTCTCCAAAAAGGTTGAAACAGAACTTTTTACGGGGTTCCTATCCCGTTATATCTTTTTCTTTGGTAGTTTTCCAAAAATATTCATCGGTATCTCCCAATCTTCCCCACTTCAGACCAATCTCAGTGCGATAAAACCGAGTGGATATCTTAAAATCGGGAGTTTTGGGCATTTCTGGCGTTCTAGACGGACTATAAACGCGCATACGATTGTTAGGATACAAGACAAATTGCCCATTTTCCAACAAAATACAGTTGTGAGACTTGTGCTCTTCGGGTAATTCACTTGTTCCACAGTCAATTTTGTCGTTGTATGGGTGATAATTGTCTAAACTAAACAAATATTGCCCACGCAACTGACCAAAATCGCGGGTGAAGACCTCAAAATCGAGTTCTCCAATGTGTTTTTTCTGTACACAGACAACTCCATAGCTCATACAATCCCAAAATTGTAGATTCTGAAGGTTCATATCTGGGTTTGGAGTCTGTGGAGCTCCACAAAATGCGCTAATTGGTAGTTTATCGTAGAGTGCTCCGTATTCTGGGAGGTACGTTTCAAAATAAAAAGCACGCCCAGGTATGCTTTTCGCACATACCCAGACGCCCTCTACAAATTCACCATGACCATCTTGTAGGTCTCGCAAGTATTCTTTACGAACCCAGACCTTTTGGGGTGGTAGATTGGTGATTAATTGACTCATTTTTTATGAACCCTGCCCACGATAGCGTTTTTTGCGTCCATTACGTGAGGATGCAGCAAGATTTGTATTTTTACTGCGACCTTGACGAGTGCATTTAGGTTTTCCAGGGACATAACCAGACTTGTTGAAACTAGGTGATTTTGCCATAATACATTAATTCGAAAATACGTTACTTGTGACGGAGACAATTTTAATATTGTTCGCAATATTTAGTTGATCTCCAATATGTGCGATAGGTTGCTTCATGTGAAACACTGTGCCATCGGCTTTTACTACTCTTTCGACGGAGCATGTAGATGAAGGATTCGTACATGTGTTGCCTTGAGAAGGACTCAAAGATTCTCCATTTACCATTACAGGGATTTTGTTGACATAAACTTTGTTACTACTTCCAGTTCCAGATAGTTCTCTTGGTGGAACTTGACAAGGGGTTGGGCATGTGCTTCCACTGTCAGTTCCCCTATACGTTGCTACTGGTCTTCCGTTTCCTGCTGCCATTTGAAGATTTTGATCCTTCCAATTTATTTAGTTTGTCATACAAAGCATCCAAAGCCTCATTGAGTTTTACATAATCCTCCCCTTCAGGTGGTTTGTACATGATGATAAATGGATCTGGTAATCTTGTAAGACGTTCTTCAATTTTTCTTACTCTTTTTTCTAGGTTTTGAAGTTGACTCTCCAAAACCCTGACCTGCTGATTCGTTTCGGATATTAACAATTTGCTTAAGGTCGTCCTCCAAATTTGATTGTTCATCCATTGTATCTCCAAATGTTGCTGTGTCTGTATAAATGAGTTCGCCAGTTTTATCAAATGTTGAAATCTCTAAAGAATCATCAGCATCATACAAACCATTATACCACTTATCTGCTAAACTTAACATGTGGTCTGCTAATTTGTCATAATCATTGAATGATTGATCATCAATCACCTCACCGTTCTTGCCGATGATTTTGTATTGTATGGTTTTATCTTCAGTCATTTTCTTCGCTTTCGTCAAAAAATTCGTCAACTTTTTCTAATGAAACTGAACCATCTTTGTTCACTCTCCATTCTACTACATTCCCTTCTTCCCATCCAATAGATTGAACAAGTTCGTCAGGTAATGTGAGAAAATATTCATCGAAGTCTTCGTTGTATTCTACAGTTGTTTCGTATACTTTAGGTGTCATAATTGTAACATAACTGAATTTATATAGTTAGTAAAAATACAAAATGTGTTGACGATGCATACGTTGCTGTAAATACTCTAAAGCATTGTAAAAGGCAACCTGATGAAATTTCAAATGTTTTTGAGATCCTCGGTTGCCAAATACAACGATTGTAAATTCTCTTTCGCTTACTAATACATGAGTAACTTGCTCCATCAGCAGTCGGAAGATTCTACATCAAAGAACAAAAACAGATTGATACGCTTCTGACGACAACGATTCGGTTGAGTATTAATCACAGTCGGAGGGACAACCACAGGACCACCAGATCCTTGAAAGAAACTCGGTGGGTGGTATTGAATCTGAGATTGAGGTGCGTACTGAGCAACGTTAACGTAGTTTTGGCGTAGTTTGCCATACCTACGAACAAGATCTGCTTCTACCTGTTTCATGTTTTGAGTGATGCCAGGACCAGGGCTGATGTGAATCTTACCACCGTCTGGAGTGTTGTATGTGGCACCGCGAGGTTTATCTGACCATTCAGTGGCATACTGTTGAGCAATCGCATATGAGCTCAAAGGAAATGCGATGGTCGAAGCCATGGCACCAGCAATTACGAAGTGTTTCATAGTCTTATTGATTTCTTGCTTTTATCCTAACAGGTTTTCTGGGACTTGTCAAGCTTTCTGTGAGCATCTTCAGAAGTTCTTTGAGGACCATGAAGATATACGAAAACTCTTCGCTTGGCGTGGTTCGAGTACTTAGAGGACTTTGAGGTTTTTGAGTCATTTTTGTCTGGGAAAAATTTTTTTTATGAAAGCGAAAACAGTCGAGCGTTTTCAAAGTTTTGTAGGTTAATAGTATCTATCAATTTTGGTTTCGCTCGGCCGCCCCGATACAAACGTATTACCCCCGAACCACTGCTGTTTGGCGCGGGGGTGTGGTAGGATGGCGGGTCAGGTGGCAGCGGCGAGCGCCTTGCGAACGACTGCCGACATGCCAGGTGAGATGGTGCTGCGTCCCTTGCTGCCATGGGTCGGGACGATCAGATCAGACTGCCAAGCGGGATGCCTCCAGACCTGATGCGATGCTGTGGTTCGCTTGAGCACAGCGCCAACCTGTCTCAGCTGGCGCTCGGCGTCTCGGCACTTGAGGGGGGATGCCATGGGTCAGTCGTCGTGGGTGAACAGGGGGAGGGCGGCGATCGCCTCATCGTGGAAGGCATCGGCATGGACGCCTGCCCACCACCACGTCTCGGCGGGGCAGATCTGACCAGCGAAGCGGGTCTGGGGTGCGGTCTCTGTCTTGCGGGCGACCCACATGGTCTCCCTGGTTTCGAGGTCAGAGCACTGAGAGTAGATGGACATCGGTTGTCTGTGGTTGATGTGGTTAGTCTACAGGGCGGTCAGCGCCAACCCCGCTCCTGGTGGGCGGTTGCCCAACCGTCACGTTCCCAGCGGCGGGCGTCGTAGTCGTCGGCATCCATCAGGTCGTCGTGCTCGCAGTCGAGGAAGCGATCGTCGTACTGGGGGGCGATCTGGGAGCGGTAGGTCTGAGAGTAGGTCATGGTTCGTTTCGTTTGGTTGATGCTGTTAGTCTACAGGGTCGGGTCAGCGGATCTCTGCCAGGATGGACACCTTCTCTGCTGTCACACGGTCAAGGGTCTGGGCGAGGGCGAACACGCTGCCGAGGGTCTGGGCGAACATCAGGCAGATGCCAGCGATCAGGGAGAGGCGGATCAGGTTTGCCATGGTTGTCTGTGGTTGATGCTGTTAGTCTACAGGGTCAGCGCCGCCGATCAGGCGAGGCAGTGACGGTTCACCCACTGTCCCAGGGAGAGGGGGCGGATCACCAGGGCGCTCACCATGGCACGGCGGGAGACACCTTCGAAGCGGTAGACCTTCCTGCTGCTGGTGAACTGTACCCGAGCGGTGCCCGTGATAGGATTGACGGTCAGGCGATGGATGGCGCTGCTGTTCTGACGGATTCGGAAGATCATTGGTTGGTTGTTTGAACTGAGAGAAGTCTAGACGGTCAGGGCTGGGGTCAGGGGGCAGCGTGTGCCACCCCCTCAACCGTCCTAGTAGTCGCTGAAGATGTGGCAGGAACGATAGGACGTGCCATCATCACAAGAGGTGAAATCGTAGCGCAGGTTCTGATCGTAAGTTGCCTGCCAATCAATCACCAAACCATCGGGAACATCCATGGTTTCGTTGTAGAAATCCTCAGCGAAGTCTGCCTCAGAATCGTAACACCCACGGTAGCGATCATCGCAACCTTCGATGTTATCAATGCCATCTTCATCAGCGAGTGCATCTACTGCCTCGTATCCGATCGCTTCACCACAGCGAACATACTCTTCGTAAATGTTAACGAAGGTGCTCTCGTTGTAGTTATCAATGAACTCCAGAATGTCATCCAGAGCATAGTTCTCTTCGAGCAATTCTTCGATCTTCTCAACAGTTTCGGTGCTGAGAACTTCTTTGTAGTTAGCGGTCAAAGTGACAGACATTTGTGAAGTGAAATGGTTTGGAGTGGGGCACCGATCTCCCCTACGGTGGTGAAGGATCTTACCGCCAGACCTGTCCCGATGGCGGGTGGTTTCTGGGGAGGGTTCGCTTCTGAAGGTAGTATGGAGCAGATCGGGGGGAAAGTCAAGCGGTCTGTGCCACTTGTTGAACTGTCACATCCCGTTGAGCATGTCGTAGATCGCCTCCCGATACTCTTCCTCGGTCTCGAAGATGCGACCGTGCACGTTCTTGGGGAACTCGCCCAGGTTGGCGGGCGTGGGCACGTAGTCGCGCTCCTTGTCGAGGATCTGTTGGACGTAGGGGTTGGAAGTGGTTTGTTTCATGCTGTTAGTCTACAGGGTCAGGGGCGGGATGCGAGGGGGCTTGTGCCACCTTGCCAACTGGTCAGGGCAGCATCGCCAGACGCTCAGCGATGCGAGCGCGATTCTGAATCTCTTCAAGCGAGGGTTGCTGTTCAATCCAACGCATCTCACACTTAGAGTAATCGTATCCCTGAACTTCGAGATCTTTCATGTATGCCACAGCGGCAGAGTGATAATCGAACAGGCGCAGGGATGCGAAATCCTCGCCTTCGTAATCCCATCCACCGATGACAGCGTAGGCGCGGGGGGTGTCGGTCATGTCGTTTGTTTGAACTGGAATCAGTATAGGGGTTGACTGGGTGGGATGGGAGTGGTAGTGTGCCACTCCCTCAACTGTCACTCCTCAGGTCCGAAGCAGCACTCAAGGCAGAACGCCTCCAGCTCTGCATCGTCATCCATGGGCCAGGGCTGATCAAAGATCTCACCCTCGCAGTCCTGGATCTCATCCCAGAGGCAGGTGTCGAAGTCCATCGGGTCGTTTGCTGTTGACTCCCTTAGTATAGGGTCAGCAGCGCCCCCTACAACCCCCCTGTGTGCCACCTGTTGAACTGGCCGCGGCGACCTAGACAGACGCCCCCTAGGCGACTAACCTAGAGGGCGGGAGGGGAGGGAAGCAAGGGGCAGCAGCGAGTAGTATGGGCGAACTACTCGCGGCCGCTCAGTTTGTTATACTAACACATGGCGATAATCAATGGATTTGATACACCAACCCATCGCACATGTAACCTCTTCAACTAGATCATCTTCATCATCTGCCTCCCAGATGTGACCTACCGTGTCACCGATGATGTCTGCCTTCTCATCAATCGTAAGGTCTTCATCATCAAAATCAAACTCAATTTCAGTGATTTGATACAACATCACTTCACACCTTCGAGGAGTTCTTCGATCACATCTTCATCATACACATTGGCAATCTCATTGAGAACATCTTCCTCATTCAAGTGAGATAGATTTTCCACAATGGTATCATACGCAAATTGAATCAAACATTTGGTGTCCATCTCATCA
>Ga0129333_10002242_pt1 | contig 17894 bp, 14 predicted proteins | sample CPB6_08_DNA_FD_94474 | JGI IMG/M metagenome (GOLD analysis project Ga0129333, IMG submission 94474) | Freshwater to marine salinity gradient microbial communities from Chesapeake Bay, USA - CPBay_Sum_0.6_0.8_DNA | ecosystem: Environmental > Aquatic > Marine > Coastal | place: USA: Chesapeake...
AATTCGGGATGCCCTCAGCAGCGAACGCCTAGCCTCCTTCCTGCCCATTGTTTCCCAATTGGTGGACGAAAACTTTGATCCTCGCACCATTGCCGCAGCAGCCCTGCAAATGTCCTACGATCGCACCCGGCCCGGTTGGATGCGGTTAGCCTCCGAGGACGAAGTTTTAGAATATCCCGATATGGATACACCCAAACCCCGCAAACGCAGTTCCTCCCGTAAATCTGGAGACGATCGTTTCCGGGATTCTGGGCGGGACTCTGGACGGGATTCTGGCGCACGGGGCTACATCGATCGCTCTGAAGACATCCCCAAACCCCGCCGCAACCGCTCCAACCGCGATCACGTAGGGTCTGGCTCCTTCGATCGGGGTCGGGAATAGGGGATAGAAGTGTTGAGTGTTGAGTTTACTGGGGAAACTCCGAGCTAATCTGATCCTCCCCCTTACAAAGGGGGAGTTAGAGGGGGTTCAGGCTCTCTCTCCCCTAACTCAACACTTAACCCTCAAAACTTAACTCAAACAAGCCGCCAGGTCTGCTTCCGGTGTGGTGATTGCTTTCAGACGGTACTGTTCTGACAGTAATTTCAACACATTGGGAGACAGGAAGGCGGGTAGGGTTGGCCCTAGGCGAATATCTTGAATGCCCAAGTAGAGCAGGGTCAGCAGGACGGCTACTGCCTTTTGTTCGTACCAAGACAAAATCATGGAGAGGGGTAAATCATTAACTCTCACGCCAAAGGCATTGGCCAGAGCCAGAGCAATTTGGATCGCAGAATAGGCATCATTACACTGCCCCACATCTAACAGCCGGGGGATTCCCTGAATATCTCCTAGGTTTTGATCGAAGAACCGAAACTTACCGCAGGCCAGGGTCAGCACGACACAATCCTGGGGAACCTGCTCCACAAATTCTGTATAGTAATTACGATCGGGTTTGGCTCCATCACAGCCCCCCACCAGGAAGAAGTGACGAATTTTACCCGCTTTAACCGCTTCAATCACTTGATCCGCCACCCCTAAGACCGCATTGCGGGCAAAGCCAGTGGTGACGTGACGATCGGGTTCATCGGTGGTAAAGCCGGGTAAGGACAGGGCTTTTTCAATGACAGGTTTTAGGTCAGGATGACCGTCTGCCGTTGGGGGCAGGTACTGAAGCCCTGGATAGCCCACCGGGCCGATCGTAAACAGTTTTTGATCATAGGTTTCATGGGGCGGCATCAGGCAGTTCGTGGTCATGACGATCGCCCCTGGGAAGCGGGCAAAGTCTTTGACTTGGTTCTGCCAGGCGGTGCCGTAGTGGCCATAGAGATGGGGGTAGCGTTGTTTAAGCTGGGGATAGCCGTGGGCGGGTAATAGTTCCCCGTGGGTATAGACGGTGATCCCAGTGTTAGCGGTTTGGGCTAAAACGTGCTCCAGTTGGGGAATATCGTGACCGGACACTAAAATGGCTTTGCCCTGACGCGCATTGAGGGGGACGATCGTGGGGACGGGGTGGCCGTAGGTTGTGGTATGGCCCGCATCGAGCAATTCCATCGTCCGTAGGTTCATTTCTCCCACTTTAAGGGCCAGTCCTATCCAATCATTGAGGGATAAATCGTGACGATCGAGAGCAGCAAGAGCTTCGTAACAGAAGTGGTAAAGCCGATCGTCTTCTTGGCCCACCTCCATCGCATGGAAGGTATAGGAAGCCATACCTTTAAGCCCATAGAGAACCGTTAACTTCAGGGAGAAAATATCCACATCTCCCCCAGCCTGGGCAAGAAATTGCAATGCTAGGGCTTCTCCCTGCTCTGCCAAACTTTTTTCAAAATCCGGTTGATATTGACAAATCTCAGGCCATGCTTCGGAAAGTCCGCTGATCTGGTCAATTTCTGCCTTCAACGCTTCCCGATATTCGATCGCCTTTTCAATATAAACTTTGAAGCGCTTGGCATCAAAATTGACATTGGTCATGGTGGAAAAAATAGACTCACAGGTGAAGCGATCGAGGGCTTGAGTATTCAGATTTAAATCCTTTGCCCGTAAAGCGATCGGGGCAATTCCCCGTAAAACATACATTAATAAATCTTGAGTTGCATTCACCTCAGGGCTTTTGCCGCAAGCGCCCCACTGATGACAACCTTGCCCACTGGCGGTTTGCTCGCATTGTTCGCAAAACATAAATTAGCCTCGTTGGTATCCGTTGGTATAAAGAATCAGGACTCTAAAAGACACTCTAGAAGCCCTGTCTATAGCCTAGGAGAGGTTCACGGGTTACCCAGGAATTTAAAGTAAAAGTTAAGATCTAAAACTTAAGATGGAAGGCTACTAATCCAATCACCCGGTCGAAAGGTTACAGATAGCTGCTACAAAGAAATGTTTTGCTCCCCATACAGATGCTGAAGCGCCTGTTGAATATCTTGCACTGCGGTAACGCTATTCGACTTAGTTTACAAGCTTAGTCTTTTGAGCCATGAAAACCGTCAACATTCATCAGGATAAGGCATCGATCGGAAAGTGATCTACATGAACTGCAACGATCGCTCCCGCTGATTTCAAGGCATCTGGTACAATTTTTTGACTCACACAATGGTCAACAGAAAAGATGGTCAACAAAAAAGGTAATTTGTTTTTGTTTCTTGCTCATGCAGTTTGTGCTAACCCCAACTCAAAGCGGATTGCATCGTGAATTTGAGATAGTTTATAACCGAGATCATCAGCAATGGATTCGGGAGTTTCTCCAGTTTCATAACGTTCAGCAATAGCTACCGTGGGAATTCGGGTTCCCATCACAATGGGCCGACCAAAGGAGATGCGAGGATCGATCGCTATAAGTCTCGGTTGATGCAAAGATATTGGTAACCGCTGACCCGAACCGTTACACCAAAACGCGAAGTACGATCGTTTTGTAGGCTGCACCCCATTGAATAGAAAATTTGAGTGAATGAGCCTCACTGGAAGCAAAACCCACTCACCCTTTGATCTCTTACGATTTACACCCTACGATCGTTGGGTCAATTCCGTTAAGACCTTATTCGATCGTTGTACAAAGGACTTCATCCCATCCGCATCAAACCCTTTTTGAGCCATCAACGCTAAATCATAAACGTGTTGGCAAATCATTTGGGTCAGTTCCCCAGTAGGAGATTGACCAGCCCCTTGAATAATCGTGCCTTGGTTGAGGTTCATGAGGTTTTGAATCAGGGGATGATTGGAGTTGACCATCAACACATGATCATCGGGAAATTCTAGGTTTTCCTGTTGCAAGAGGGCGGCCATTTCCTGCATCCGTCGTGTGGCTTCCGGTAAGAGCACCATTGCCGGAGGGGTATTTTGAGGATCGTCGGCTTTGAAGGCTTTGACTTTGACGTTGACTCTGGGTTTGTTGAGGGCTTTTTCAAAGAGTTCTTTAATTTGATCGCCTCTGGTTTTGTTAGTCTTCGGATCAACAATTTCGCTGGATTTGTCGTGATCTAATAAACTTTCATCGAGATCCGCATCCACCCGTGAGAATTTCACATCCGTATATTCCCGTTCCAGGAAGTTGACGAAGTGGGGGGTGTCAATAAAGGCATCCATGAACAGCACTTCTAAGCCCTGATCCGTGTGCAGTTGGATATAGGACGCTTGGCTCGATTCATCGGTGGCATAATAGACCCGATTTTCGTGCTTTTCCTTATTCCGATCGAGGTAGTCTTTGAGGGTGGTATAGCTGCGCCCTTTGGCATCGGTGGCGGTGGCTTGATTGGTGGAGACGGTTTCCCCTTCTGCGGTTTGGACTTCTACTTTCGGGGTATCTCCGGCTAAGTTGGCGGTGGTGCGGAAAATAACGAGATCTTCCACCTGTTTTTTGAATTTCTCATCGTTGAGAATGCCAAATTTAACGAAGGTGCCTAAATCTTGCCAACTCTTAATATACTCCGATCGATTTTCGTCATAGAGTTCCTTGAGACGATCGCCGACTTTTTTGGCAATGAAACTGGCAATACTGCGGACTTTACGATCGGCTTGGAGGGCACTTCTAGAAACGTTTAAGGGAATATCGGGACTATCGATCACCCCTCGCATGGGTAACAGGAATTTGGGAATAATTTCTTCGCAGTGTTCACTGACAAAGACCTGATTACAGAAGAGTTTGATATTCCCTTGGGTCACGTCCACATCGGGACGCAGTTTAGGGAAATAAAGAATACCGTTGACTAAAAAGGGATAATCCGTATTGAGGTGAACCCAGAGCAGGGGATCTTCCTGGAAGGGATAGAGATAGCGGTAAAATTCTAGATATTCGTCGTTGGTTAAGTCGCGGGGAGATTGTCGCCAAATTGCCTTTTGTCGATTAATACTTTCGCCGTCCATTTGAATGGAAACGGGCATGAAATCACAATATTTTTTAACCAGGGTTTTGATGCGGGAGGGTTCTAAAAATTCTTCTTCCTCGTCCATCAGATGTAAAATGATGCTGGTGCCCCGCTCTGTGCGGCTAGAGTCGGACAATTCAAAGGCGGGGGAACCATCACAAATCCAGCGCACGGGCTTTGCCCCTTCTTTGTAAGAGAGGGTGTCAATTTCTACTTGTTTCGCCACAATAAAGGAGGAGTAAAACCCTAAGCCAAAATGTCCAATAATGGGCTGATCGGCTCCACCTTTATATTTTTCAATAAACTCCTCGGCACTGGAAAAGGCGACCTGATTAATATACTTTTTAATCTCCTCATCGGTCATGCCAATGCCGTTATCGGAAATGGTTAATGTCTTATTAGCTTTGTCGATCGCTACGGTGATGAGGGGATCCCCTAAAGTGCCGCTAAATTCACCGGAATAGGACACCATCTTCAGCTTTTGAATGGCATCCACCCCATTGGAAATCAGTTCCCGCAGAAAAATCTCATGCTCTGAATAGAGAGATTTTTTGATAATGGGAAAAATATTCTCAGTATGAATGGATATTTGACCTTTTTCCAAAGTAGCCATAGACAATCTCCTGCAACGATCGGTAATACGCACTCTATAGTTAACGATCGGGGCGGGTCTGACTATCGAGATTCTGCCCTAGGATAGGTGTGGATTTCCGCTCACCCTAACGAACTTTGGGACAAGGAACCTGATTGAGGGCGGCGGTGGGGCAATCTTGAGCGAGACAGGGTTGCTGGTAAACCGCTTCCGTTTCTAGGGGCGGAGGAACCTGCCCAAAGACCATTTCACAGCTTAAATCTTCAAAGTTGGGGGTCATGGTCAGGGGAATGCCGAAGCCCTCGGTAAAAAAGCGTTGGGTAGGCATTTTACAAAGGTTCACACAGAGCCCCACGCAGCGGCTTTCCTCTAGGTAGCGGCATTTTTGGATATGAACCCCACTGTTTTGGGTACGGGTTTGACCGTCCGCCGTCACAATCTCCACGGGTTTAACGGTGCAGGGCCCCACCAGCCATTCAAATAAGACCGTGGCAAACCAGGCATTGAGTTCGCACACGAGGGGCGTGGGGTTAAACAGAGTTCGGATCAGTGCCAAAACCGGGCCGGGGACGAGGGATTGCAAGACGATAGCCACGATCGCCTGTTGTTCTTGGGCGCTGCGACCTTCCATCATTTTTTTAGATAAGTCCACAAATCCTGCATAGCCTTTGAGGGCCGATCGTTGTCCGAGGGCCTTGGCCATTTTGCGCCGAAAGAGGGCAATAAAGAGCCGATCGAAGAGATTATCTTGATAGAGTGAGGGGGAAGAGTCCAGCATATACAGGGGGGAGAAAATGGCCACCGCGATCGATTTTAATCCAGATATTCTCAACCTTCAGGCCCCCATCGTCTTTTTTCCGGTAAGGCATCATAGCCCAGCGGCGGCGCGGTTGTTAAAAGACTATCTGGAGCGGATCAAACCCCAAGCGATTTTAATTGAAGGCCCTTCAGATTTTAACGATCGTCTAGGGGAATTAAACCTTCCCCATCGGCTGCCCATTGCCATTTACAGTTACCTTCAGGCAGAAACGATCGGACGGCGGGGGGCATTTTATCCCTTTTGTGTGTATTCTCCTGAGTGGCAAGCCTTAAAGATTGGTTTTGAGCAGCAAATTTTAGTAGAATTTATCGATCGACCTTGGGCAGAATTAGCCTGTGATGCCCTCAGTAATCAACGGTATGGAGATGGTTCTCTAGCGCAAAATCCTTATGTGACTGTCCTGAGTCAAAAACTGGGGGTCGAAGATTTTGATGATTTATGGGATACGTTGTTTGAAATTGATCCCCATTTATCCTTAACAGACTATTTTGAGCGGTGCCATCGTCTTTGTTTTCATTTGCGAACCCATAGCGACTTACCGCTACAACGCGATCGATTTCGGGAAGAATTTATGGTAGCACAAATTCGGAGAGTTCAAGCCCATTTATCTGTCAAAAATTCTCTAGAGTCTTCAGATTTTCAAAACTCTCCAATTTCTCCAATTTCTCCAACTTCTTCAACTCAAATTGTCGTCATTACCGGCGGTTTTCATAGCTATGCCATCTTTTCCCAGCTTCATAATCTTCCCTTTGAACCTCTGGATACTCCTCACGATCGATCGGATTTCTCTCAATCCTTTCCCCCGTTAAATCTTCTGCAACAGGGTATTGCTCTGACCCCCTACACCTACGATCGTTTAGATAGTTTGACCGGCTATGATGCGGGTATGACGAATCCGGGGTTTTATCATCAAGTCTGGCTCGATCGATCTCAAGAATTCCCGAAAAATCAAACCCATCCCCACCCCTCCTATCAAAAACTTCTGGCTCAAGTGGTGGTTAATCTGCGCGATCAAAAACAACAGGGGGTAAGTGCAGCGGATTTAATTGCTGTAGATAGTATGGCTAAAGCTCTGGCTAATCTTCGCAATCATCCAGAGGTTTGGCGACAGGATGTAATCGATGGCATCATTGGCGCATTGGTGAAAGAAGAAGTCATCCAAGGGGAATTACATCCCCTATTAGCGGCGGTTTACCAAGTCTTTCGGGGGAACGATCGGGGTCATCTCGCCGCAGGAACACCTTTACCGCCATTAGTGCTAGAAATTCAAGCCCAAATCGATCGCTATAGCATCCATCCCGAACCAACAATTCGTTATCTCAATTTAGATTTACATCAACCAGAAGACCTAGCAAAATCCCAATTTTTACATCAACTGCAAACCCTAAATATTAGTGGCTATCGTCGAATGGCGGGTACAGATTTTGTTCAACGGGACGATCTCTCAGACCTGTGGGAGCAATGGGAAATTCGCTGGAGCCCAGAATTTGAAGCCAATTGTATTGAAGCAGCAGTGTACGGGTCAACCGTCTTAGAAGCCGTAACATATTGTCTTTTAGAACAAACCAAAGGCATCGATCGTTCTGCGGATCAAGCGGCATTAATTCTCTTAGAAGCCTGTTTAATGGGATTAACAGATTTAAGTGACACCTTAGCAGACCGCTTACAAACCATTGTGCGCCAAGATAGTGATTTTTTACAGGTGAGTCGGGCTCTTGGACATTTATTATACATTTATCGCTATGATACGGTTTTAGGACATATTCGCTCCGAAACCACCGCTACCTTACTCACTGAAACCTTCCAACGATCGCTTTGGCTCTTAGAAACCCTAGGCTTTATTAGTGAGAATCCTCAACCCTATTTACATGGACTTAAAACCGGCCTGGAAGTTTTCGATCGTTGTCCCCAGTTATTTGCCGATGCTCGGATTGAACTCTTAGAAATTCTGCACCGGATCAGCACCGATCGAGATCAACAATCTAGTATCAGAGGCGGAGCGATCGGCGCACAGTGGCATTTAGGAGCCATGGAAACCGAACAAATTTTAACCATTCTCCAAAGCTTTGCCCAACCGGAACAGTTAGGGGAATTTCTCAGTGGTTTATTTACCCTAGCACGGGAAATTATTCAACGGTATCCCCAACTCCCCCAAGCGATCGATCGGTTTATCCTCAGCTATTCCGATCAACAATTTCTCGAAGCCTTGCCCACCCTCCGTCTAGCCTTTAGTCACTTTCCCCCCCGCGAAAAACATCAGATTGCCACAGGACTATTTCCCTCAGACACCCCCCAAAACGATCGGTTTAGGTTAGAAGATTTAACCCTGAATTCTGAAGTTGCTAGCGCGGCTTTTGCGTTGGAAGCTCAGATTAAAAAACAACTCTTATATTATGGACTTTTATAAATATACTTGTGAATTATTTTCACCTAATCATCCGAGTCAGAATCCAGTAGAATACGTTTGGCTTAAAGCTAAAAACTTCTTAAGAAAATATTGAATGTTTTGTTTAAATTTTAAAGTTGTTCAATGGCTATTTGAATTGATAACGCATAATGAGATCTTTAGCTTTAAAAGCTTAAAATGTATGAAAATCTTCCTTGGGAATATAGTATGGGTTTCTAGAAACCTTACAACTCATCTAGGACTGCTGTAGCTACACCGAAGAAGAAGTTAAGGAAAAAATAATGTGACCTATGTGCACATTTTTGAAAAATGTCCCCGCCTACCTTCGCCCTACTATGAAGCCGCTTAATTTGATCTTTAGGCAGGCAAGCCAGAAACGATCTGTAGCCAACGATCAAGGTATGATGATCTCATTTTGGAGCTATTGAGATGGATTACAAGACTTCAGGAGTCGATGTAGAAGCCGGGCGATCGTTTGTCCAACGGATTAAAGGGGCTGTAGGAACAACTCGCCGCCCCGAAGTCTTGGGAGATCTGGGGAGTTTTGGTGGCTTCTTTCGCCTAGGAAACTATCAGGAGCCAGTTTTAGTGGCCGGCACTGACGGCGTAGGCACCAAACTTAAACTCGCCCATCTGCTCGATCGTCACGATACGGTGGGGATTGATTTAGTCGCCATGTGCGTCAATGATGTCTTAACCTCTGGCGCAGAACCCCTCTTTTTCTTAGATTACTTAGCCACAGGGCATTTGGAACCGACCCAACTCGCAGCGGTAGTCGAAGGCATTGCTGCTGGTTGCCGTCTCGCTAACTGTGCCCTCCTGGGGGGAGAAACCGCCGAAATGCCTGGCTTTTATGGCGGGGGTGAGTATGATGTAGCGGGATTTTGTGTGGGGGTGGTGGAACGATCGCAGATTATTGATGGTTCCCGCATCGAAGTGGGAGATCAGGTTATTGCCCTGGCCAGCAGCGGGGTACACAGCAATGGGTATAGTTTAGTACGCAAAGTCATCGAAGTGGGGGGCTGGAGTTGGAGCGATCGTCCAGAGGCTTTCCAAGGGCAAAGTTTAGGAGACTACTTCCTGACTCCCACAGAAATCTATGTGCAGCCGGTTCTCTCTGCCCTAGAAGTGGGCATTGACCTCCGGGGCATGGCTCATATTACCGGGGGCGGACTGCCAGAAAACCTACCCCGCTGTTTGGGGCAGGGTCAAAGTATCCGGGTCAATTGCCAGTCTTGGAACATTCCTCCTGCCTTTCGATGGTTAGCCACAGTGGGAGATATTAGCGATCGAGATTGCTTTCATACCTTTAATATGGGAGTTGGTTTTGCCGCGATCGTCCCCCCCGCCCAAGTGGATACCGCCCTTCAGTTCTTTGATCAAGCGGGTTGCTGTCCCTGGGTTTTAGGGGAAGTGGTACCGGGTTCCGGTGAAGTACTGGGATTGCCAGAGTAAATTTCATACAGAAAAGAGAGCTTGACACGGTTTAGAATCAAGCTCTCTAGATTTTAGGTACTGGTTTCGCTCTGGACGGTGTTCGTATTTATTAATACCAATAACGATCGCCCAGTCGTTTTGCGCCACAGGTTCACCCTAACTTGAACTCATCCTACTGAGACTCGATCCTCCATACCCCACCTCTCAAAAATCCCTCACTCCAAAAATACTACACTGTTTCTTCGGTGACGATCGTCCCTCGTCGATCGTTGAAACCACTGGGGCAACCAAACTCTTCACAATCGGTTCTGTTAATTAGCTCTTCCCGGTCAAGAAAACCTAAGAAATCCAGAATGCTTAAGATCTTCTTCCAGAGCTAGATTTGGGGATCAGGTTAGGCTGTAGGGCAATGTTTAGTTGCTTCAGGTTAACGGAGTTTCAGGTATTGCTATGGCAAAACAAAGCTTTGGACTGATTGGTCTTGCGGTAATGGGCGAAAACCTTGCCTTAAATGTAGAGCGCAATGGGTTTCCCGTGTCAGTCTTTAACCGATCGACGGATAAGGTCGATGCATTTATCAATGGGCGAGCCCAAGGCAAGAATTTCTTTGGAGCCCACAGCATTCAAGAATTTGTCCAATCCCTCGATCGACCCCGGCGAATTTTAGTGATGGTGCAGGCGGGGGCTCCGGTAGATGCGGTCATTGAACAACTAAAGCCCCTACTGGATCCCGATGACATGATTATTGACGGTGGGAACTCTCTGTATACGGATACAGAACGGCGGGTTAAGGATCTGGAAAGCCAGGGACTGAGTTTTATTGGCATGGGAGTCAGTGGAGGCGAAGAAGGGGCCCTCAATGGCCCTAGCCTGATGCCCGGTGGGACGGAAGCCGCTTACCGAGAAATCGAAGCGATCGTCCGTAAAATTGCAGCCCAAGTGGATGATGGCCCCTGTGTTACCTATATTGGCTCCGGCGGGTCTGGTCATTACGTCAAAATGGTTCACAACGGCATCGAATACGGGGATATGCAACTGATTGCCGAAGCCTATGATCTGCTCAAAAATGCAGCCGGGCTCAACCATGAACAACTCCACGAAGTTTTCTTAGAGTGGAACCAAACCGACGAACTCAACTCCTTCTTAATTGAAATTACCGCTGACATTTTCAAGAAAATCGATCCCGATACGGGGGGCCCTTTAGTAGAACTGGTGATGGATGCTGCTGGTCAAAAGGGAACGGGCCGCTGGACTGTCGTTAGTGCCTTAGAATTAGGGGTTTCTATTCCCACCATTACCGCAGCGGTAAATGCCCGGATTGCTTCCTCCTATAAACAAGAACGCCTAGCCGCCGCCCAACAACTCACCGGCCCCTCCACCCAATTTGAGGGCGATGCCAAAGCCTTTGTCAACGCCGTGCGGGATGCCCTCTACTGCTCCAAAATTTGTTCCTATGCCCAAGGGATGGCCCTGATGGGTAAGGCTTCCCAGGATTTTGGTTACCATTTGGATCTGGGGGAAATCGCTCGGATTTGGAAGGGCGGTTGCATCATTCGGGCGGGCTTCTTAAACAAGATTAAACAGGCCTATGATGAAAATGCTACCCTGGCTAACCTGCTGCTGGCTCCAGAATTTAAGCAGACCATTCTCGATCGTCAAAGCGCTTGGCGACAGGTGTTAAGCACCGCAGCTTATTTAGGCATTCCCGTTCCTGCCTTTAGCGCCTCTTTAGATTATTTTGACAGCTATCGACGGGGGAGTTTGCCCCAAAACCTGACCCAAGCCCAGCGGGACTACTTTGGGGCTCACACCTACCAGCGGGTAGACAAGCCTGGGGTTTTCCATACGGAATGGGGGCAATAAAAGGCTAAAGAACCATGAAACAGGGGCAGGGTCTAAAACGAGTCATCTAGCCAGACTCCTGACCCTCCTGACCTCTGTATAATTCAATAATCATTTACAAACGAGAACAAGGATTTAAGGGACTGGCTGCAAATAACCCTGGCTGTAATTTTACGACATCCCCCACGATCGCTAGGGTAGGAGAGGGCAAATCTACCCCCGCCGCAACGATCGTTCCCAGTTGGCTAATCACAATTTGCTGGGTGGTACAGGTGCCCTCACTAATCAAAGCAATGGGGGTTTCTGGAGGCTTGCCCCCCGCTATCAATTCCGACACAATAAAGCCTAAGTTGTGCAACCCCATATAAATGACGATCGTTTCTGCTCCCTGGGCAAAGCTGCGCCACTGCACCTGAGGGGCATACTTTCCTGCCGATTCGTGTCCCGTCACAAAAGCAACGGAGGAGCTAAACAGCCGATGGGTGAGGGGAATTCCCGCATAGGCTGGAACCGCCACCCCAGCCGTTACCCCCGGCACCACTTCCACCGCAATCCCCGCCCCTAACAAAGCTTCCGCTTCCTCCGCTCCCCGGCCAAAGACAAAGGGATCCCCCCCTTTGAGCCGCACCACCGTTTCAAAGGTTTGAGCCTTGGTAATTAACTCCGCCGTAATTTCTTCCTGGGACAGGGAATGACGACCCCGACGTTTGCCCGCATGAATGCGGAGGGCAGTGGGGGGAATTAGGGCTAAAATTTCGGGGCTAATTAAAGCATCATAAAAAACCACATCCGATCGCTCTAAAATAGCCTTGGCTTTGAGGGTGAGCAATCCCGGATCCCCTGGCCCCGCGCCCACAAGGTAAACTTTTCCCACCGCGTTCCCCTATCCTGTAGTCGTGATCTCGTGCGTAGCCTTGAATTTTAACGCGAGTCTCAAATATAGTGAAACCAATGGAACCCCTGGAAACTGGAACCACTCAAACAAATGGAGCAATGGTGATGCCCAATGGACTTAATACCCCTGGATTTAATAGCCCCCAAGTTCAAGCCCTAGCAGACTATTCAACCTTAGAACTGGCTCAGGTTTTGGCGGAACGCCTATCCATCTCCGAAGGGGATTGGCATCGCCTCAAGGCCAATCGGGGGGTACGGGCCCAAGAACAAATCGCCGTGGCCCTCGTTTTTTTACTCAACGATCGTCCCCAGGATGCCCTTGCTCATTTACAACAAGCCACTGGCTGGCTCGATCGCTCTATTTCTGCCCCCCCTTGTCCTGATCATGCCCGTCTGAAGGGCTAGGGAAATGGGGGGATTGGGAGAATAGGGAAAAGGCTGGAAAATCCTGGAATTATTGCCCCGTATGGAGCAGGGTTTTCAGGGCTTGCAGCCCCTTCTTCACCCGTCGGGACACGGTAACCGTACTGAGCCCTAACCGTTCTGCGGTTTCCCGCTGGGTCAGGTCGTGCAGAAAAACAAATTCTAAAATGTGGCGGGTTTTTTCCTCCAGACAGTTTAAGGCTTGCTGAAGCCGAATTTGATCTTCCTGCACCAGTTGAAAACTCCGATAATGGGCATCGGGCAGCAGATCCCCTAAGAGGGTAGGTTCCTCCTCCGATTGCTGAGATACGGGCGCATCCAAGCTCAGGAGAGAGCGATTTTGAGCGGCCAGCTTCACTTCTTGCCATTCCGCTAAGCCAATGTCTAGGGCTTGGGCAATTTCTGCATCGGAGGGAATTGTACCCGTCCGAGCTTGCCATTCTTGAATTAAGGTCATGCCTTGCTGCCGCAGAGTAACCCAACGGCGGGGAATCCGAACGATCGTACTTTTATCCCGCAGGTAATGCTGAATTTCGCCCCGAATGTAGGGAATGGCAAAGGAACTAAAGGCGTTGCCCTTACTAATTTCAAACCGCTCTACTGCTCGGATCAGACCAATGCTTCCCACCTGCATTAAGTCATCGTAGGTTTCCTGAGTCTGCTGAAGCCATCTCCGCACTTCACGACGCACTAAGCCTAAATTTAATTGAACTAACTGATTGCGTAAGCTAGCAGTTGGGGTATGTTGATACTGGCGGAGTAGCTCAAGACTATCTCGCTTTACGTTGTCAGGTAGAGAAACCTTAGCCATAGATTGTCTCAACTCACGTTAGGAATAAGTTAGGAAAGTCAATCAACACCATCACATCGAAGCCATAGACAAAATCCACAAGGCCACGAAAGCCCACATTCATTTAACTTAAGAATAACTTAAGTTTTCTGTGGAGCAGACATCGCAGGAAACTCAGCTTTTCCCAACTTGATTATGGGGCATTGTTTCTCAAACGATCAGTAGGTACACCCAACTTAAACCAAATCACGGAACCAAACTATCAGAGTGCTTCTCTACCGAAAACTGCTCCTGAAGGGAGTTGTAACACAACTATTCAGGGGGACAAGGTGATCTGAAGGGCACAGTGATAAATTAAAGGTTTTTTTAATCCCATCTTTTCCATTTTAGAACAGATTCCTAACCCTACATCGAGAATAACCCCAAAATCCTATTAAATTTTGTCAAGCTTATTTTTTAGATCTCCGTAATTGTACAGAGCAGATGAGCGATTAGGCGTACAAAGTCCGGTTGCTGCCCCAGAAGCAGAAAACGATCGTTAAAATCTATGTGTTTATACTGGTTTTTCAGGGTTTGGAACCGTTGGGTAATTGCGTCCGTAATTTTTCCCGGAAAGAGAAAGTAGGGCAGAAGGCCCAGATGGGTGATTCCCTGTTCAACCAGGGTGGCCACTGTGTCCTCAAGGGAGGGAGAATGCTGCCAATAGGCGGGCTGGGTGCCTAGGGTTTGATGGAGTTGGTTAAAGAAGGTTTGGGTTTGGGGCTGGTTGCTGCCGTGGGCGGCTAAAATCCACGTGTGGGGAGCGGTACAGACGGATTGCAAGCGGTTATGGAGGGCGGGGTGGGCTCCCAGGTAGGGCAAGGGGCGCACCTGACAGGAGAGGGGCTGGTGTTGGCAATGGATCTGGGCTTTTTCCAGTTCCTCCGGTAAATCCACTAAAACGTGCTTTCCGGGTTGGAGGAAGAGGGGTAAGACGGTGAGGCTAGGGCAATGGTGGGTTTTAACGATCGTGATGATTTGTTCATGGAGGGGACGATCGTTGAGTTCTAAGACCCCGGCAAAAAGCAGAGACTGGGGTAAGAGCCGTTGCACCGCCGTTAAAAGTTCCTGTTGAGCTAGGGCGTACCGAGGATCGCGGCTACCGTGACTGACGAGCAGGCAATGGGAGGGAGAAGTGATCACAATAATGAAAAATAATAAAATCTGAAGCAAAATCCGAAGGTTTGGCGCAGTTTAGAGAAGGGTGGAGCAGTCTGAGGGAATGGGATGATTTAAGCGACTTCAGCAGCTTAAGCGCAATTACTTAAGCATAGGGGAAGGATGGGAGATTTAGCTCAGTTTTAATGTGAATTTGAATTCTGTCCGATCGCTTCCCACCCCCAAAACGATCGTTGCACACCTGCCCAATAGTTCCGGTTATCAGGTGTAAACTTTCTAAATGTGATGATAGGTCTTTGAGGAGTTGGGAGATTTTTCCGGTAAACTGAATTCCCTGGAAATGTTAGACCTCATCCAGCCTGCCGCCTTCAGCGAGACCCACGATGCATAATTTTCTTCCCTTTGCGTACTTTCAAGGAAACCTCGTTCCCTTTAACGAGGCAAAACTGTCCGTTGCCACCCACGCCCTTCACTATGGCACGGGTGCCTTTGGAGGACTCCGAGGAATCCCCGATCCGACTCAGCCCGATCGTGCGTTGTTGTTTCGCCTCGATCGTCACGCCAAGCGCCTAAGCCAGAGCGCCAAGTTTTTACACTTCGATCTCCCCGCCCAAACCATTTACGACACGATCGTGGCTTTTGTGCAAAAAAATAGACCCAGCGTTTCTTTTTATATTCGTCCGTTTGTCTACACCTCAGACTTAGGCATTGCGCCACGGCTGCACAATATTCAAAAGGATTTCTTTATCTATGGTTTAGAAATGGGGGATTATCTTTCCGCTGATGGTGTCAGTTGCCGAATTAGTTCTTGGCACCGTCAAGAAGATCGCAGTTTACCCTTACGGGGAAAAATTAGCGGCGCTTACATTACCTCTTCCCTAGCCAAAACTGAGGCGGTCGATGCGGGATTTGATGAAGCCATTTTGCTCAACTCTCAAGGCAAAGTCTGTGAAGCCACGGGCATGAATCTCTTTGTCGTCCGGGATGGTAAAGTTATCACACCGGGTTTTGAGCAAGATATTTTAGAGGGTATTACACGGGATAGTGTCCTGACGATCGCTCGTAATTTAGGTTTCCCGGTGATTGAGCGCCCCGTAGACAAATCAGAATTATTTATTGCCGATGAAGTCTTTCTCTGTGGCACAGCGGCAAAAATCACCCCTGTCCGACAAATTGAAAACTACAAGTTACCCCAAGCCCGTCCCATTACCGATCAACTGAAAGCCACCTTAACCGCCATTACCGAAAACCGAGATCCAAACTATCAAGAATGGGTCTTCCCGATCGCCTACTAACGATCGCCTATTCGTAGTCTTTTCTGTGGTGTTCTGTCTGTGCATTCAGTGTTATGAATCCAGATTGTAAACACCACAGTCCCTCAAAGATGACTGATCGTCCATCTTTAATTTTCAATCTTTTATCTTTTATCTTGAATTTTCCCTCTGCATGTTTAGCTTTTCTCCCCTTCCGGCCCTATCTCCCCAAGAATTAGCCGTTCGCCTCGAAAGTCCCGACCCTATTCAACTCATTGACGTGCGAGAACATGAAGAAGCAGCGATCGTTTCTTTACCCAATTTTCAACTCTTTCCCCTCAGCGAATATCCAAACTGGTCACCCGTGATTTTAGACAAACTCGATCCCCACATGGAAACGATCGTTCTGTGTCACCACGGAATCCGCTCCGCCCAAATGTGTCAGTGGCTCATGGCTCAAGGCTTTACCCAAGTTAAAAATCTCTCCGGTGGCATTGATGCCTATGCCTGTATCGTAGATCCCACCTTAGCTCGGTACTAGGAATAGGGTTGAGTTTTAAGTTAGATGGGGATGAGGATAACTTGCACCTTAAAACCTGTCCCCTCACTCAACACTCAAAACTCAACATTCAAAACTATTCTAAGTCCTGAAGAGCTAGCCGAATTTGCTCCATCCGGGTTCGGTTCACCCCCAAATCCGATTCTCCCAGCCGCGAAGCCGATCGCACTTGGATGATGCCGTCTTCAGCAGGAAAATAAAATTCACCATCGTCCACAAATCCTAATAACCGGCTCTCAAATTCTACGCGAATATAATTGTCTGCCTGAGTCACAATGCGAGTACGGGGCACTACGGATAACACTTTCAAAAGGTTATCATAGGTACGGGAACGATCGCCGCTGTAGGTGAGGGGAGCAATACTGTGGGCCACATCACTGTCTTGACTGAGAATACAGTTAGGGGTCGCCGGACAAGGGGCTAAACGATCCTCCTGAAGACCCAAGTTACTAGGGGCAGATCCGGCAAACAATTGACTCAGACCAGGAATGGCGGCGGGAACTGCGGTCGGCATTATTCGCGCAATTAAAGGCACAGCCTGTACCGGGGCTACTACTCCCCAAACGATCGTCAACAGGGCGATCGTCAGGAGCAAACTACCCCGAAACACCGTCCTTAAAAATTGCATCCTAAAAAATCGAATCCCTAAGACTGGAATCCTGAAGAAGTGAAAGAGAGGACTTAGAATAGATTGAGACCAGTGAACAACAGCGGAATAGAGAGCGTGCATAAAAGACAAACCAGTTTAAGTGGGTAGACTGCTCCGAAGGGCCGTCTCTTCTAGCATAGATTCTGTTTTGCCCCGGAGCAATTTGCTCTGAACGAATTCATTTCAATCGATCTGTCTAAATCAATCTTTCTGAGTCTGGCTTGTCCTCCCCGATCGCTATGATTAACGCGCTACCTAGTCAACTAAACCAACCGAGTGTTTTTGCCGTTTTAGCTTCCCTCGGGATTCACCTTTTGGCCTTTTCGGGTTTGCAGGCCGCCACTCGCCAGCCTACGAGGACTCAAGCCCCTGCCAGTGTGGATGTGGTGGAGCTTTCTGCGGATGATATCGGGCGATTGCCGAACGTTGTACAACAACAGTTCCCCACGAATAATCCTAATCAAACCTTTGCCCTCTTTCCGCCGCTGCCCGGACAAATGGGGCCCTTGCCTAATCCTGCCCTGAACCCCGATGGAGATCCCCGTCAAAATTCTCAATTCTATAGCTCTAATTTTAATGCGCCCTACCTCGACACCTTCCTCAATACCTTGCCGCCCCCCCCACCCGGAGGCGGTTGGTTTAGCGGTGGCAGCGTCCCCATTTTGCCTAACCCCGTAGTGATCCCCGGTTCCAGTGCGCCCCTACCGGCTCCCCCCAGTCTGTCTCAGGATG
>Ga0129333_10002243_pt1 | contig 17893 bp, 29 predicted proteins | sample CPB6_08_DNA_FD_94474 | JGI IMG/M metagenome (GOLD analysis project Ga0129333, IMG submission 94474) | Freshwater to marine salinity gradient microbial communities from Chesapeake Bay, USA - CPBay_Sum_0.6_0.8_DNA | ecosystem: Environmental > Aquatic > Marine > Coastal | place: USA: Chesapeake...
AACTGTGGTCGTAAGCAAACTGGAAAAGCTCCCACTCGTTGGGTCGGGGATGGGCACAGGCAAAGCCAAGCTCTTGTAGGTTCGAAGCCTACCGACCACACCAGTTTTGATTAAAATATTTCTTGAATTTTTTTTGAACTTAAAGTAAAATATAGGTTCATTAGTTAAGTTCTTGAAAGGAAACAAAAATGAATTTGAAACTAAAAGCAGCATTAATTAGTCTTGGTGTAATTGGTAGTGGACTGGTAACAGGATTTGTTATGAGTCAATTGCCTACTTGGGCAGTAGGAGTCTTATTGCTTGTATTTGCAGTGGGGTTAGTGTATAATCTAGCACTTGCTGGATTGAAGTTTGATCAAGCAGTTGAAGAAATGAACAAGAAGTACGAGAAGTAAAGAATATGGAGCGTTGGCCGAGTTGGTCGAAGGCACTTTCCTGCTAAGAAAGCATCGGGGCTAAAACTCTGATCGTTGGTTCGAATCCAACACGCTCCGCCAATTTAATGAGGAAAAAATGAAAGCTAAAGGCAATTTTAAACTAAGTAAATCCAGTAAAATGATGATGGCTAGTTTACTTCCACCCCGTAGTCATGAATTTAAAAGAGCTATGGTACAAGCAGAACTGGCTGCGGCAATTAGACCTAAAACTAGTAAAGCAGATCGTAATACTCCAGATTTAGAAAGATAATTATGACAGAACAATTAAACGAAAATCAAGTGCCATGTGGTTGCGGTCGTAGTGCCAGTGGATACTGTACCGGATTACATAATTTGTCCGAAGCAGAATGGCAGGCAAAATTGGCAGATCAATTTAAGGATCTTGAACAATGACAGCTAAGAATTTTAAACGCGATCCTATGAAGACCAAAACAGGGAAACCAAGACTCGGTCCTCTTAATGTAGAACAATTAAATAAATTACTAGAAACCTGTAGACCAAAACATCGGTCTAAAATACAACGTGTTATAGATAGTCGAATACAAGCTGGCGTGGCTCAACGGTAGAGCAACGGATTTGTAATCCGTAGGTTGTGGGTTCGATTCCTACCGCCAGCACCAAGAACCTCGCAGTCCCTTCTGCGCAATTAAAGGGGGTAATTGACTTCACCATACTGTCAGGGCTCATACGATGAAAGCCTCAAAGCCCGCTTACATGGGTGATAGAAAAATCGTAGGTGGGTACTACACCTTGCCACAAGTAAATGTAGCGGACAGAGTAACAGCTCAGTTAGGGGCTAGTGGGGACTAGTAGCCTAACACTAAATGCGGGTGTAGCTCAGTTGGTAGAGCGTCTGCCTTCCAAGCAGAATGTCGTCAGTTCGAACCTGATCACCCGCTCCAATATACTCGGTGTAGCTTAGTCTGGTAGAGCGCCTGCTTTGGGAGCAGGAGGTCGGAAGTTCGAATCTTTCCACCGAGACCATTTTAAAAAAATTTATGAATATAAATTATGCTAGTAACGGTTGGACTATAATAATTGACGAAGATATTAATTCGTTAAATGAACAACAAATTAAAGATGTTGCTAAACTTGTTGTTAGTAATATGGTAGTAGTTTTTAAAAATCAAAAACTTACGCCAGACGATGAATTAAGATTTTGTTCGAAGATAGGAACCTATCAATATTATCCACCAAATTTAGATAGAATTAAACATATTAGAGTAAACGAAGGTATCTTACGAGTCACAGGTCAGAAAAATGAATACGGTGAAGAAGGATTATTCGGACACAAAGCAGCTCTTGATTGGCATGCTAATCAAGCTAGTAATCTAGATAGAAAACCTTTAATTTGGTTATACTCTAAGGAAGGTAGTAAACACTCAAGAACATCATGGCTAAACAATATTTTAAGTTATGAGCATTTATCCCAAGAACTTAAAACAACCATACAAGAGATAAAAGTATACTGCGGTTATAAATCTGGACTATATTCTACAAGCAAGTTTTTTAAAGAACATGTAGATAAAAATAATCCAATTCCTTTAGTACAAACTAATAAAGAAGGAAAAACTGGATTATTTTTTCCATTCTTACAAATTTTTGGTTTCGAAAATTACAGCAATGAAGAATTTGAAAACATGATGAACATTTTAAAGTCGCATGTATTAAACGAAAAATTTATGTATCATCATGATTGGGATGATAATGATGTAGTAATCTCAGAACAATGGTTAAGTATTCATAAACGTTGGGACTTTGAAGGAATGGAAAACAGAGTGTTACATCGAATAGCATTTGATTACTCTAAAGTTTATAATGAAAACGATAACAGTTTCTAATACAGAAATAGATATACATGAAGGTAAAATTGGTATATGCGCAAGTGGTGGCGTAGATAGTAGTTTACTTTTATATATTTTGATGTCACACCTTAGTATACCCTTACATATTTTTACTTGTACTAGTAAAAAGAAAAATTTTAGTAATCTTAAAGTCATTACAAATGTTATAAAAAAATGTATCGATCTTACAGATAATAAGAACATATTTCATCATATTCATTATGTAGAAGAGCAAAATGAAAATAATATGTACCTTTTTAGTCATTTTAGTTTAGTAAAAATTTTATACACAGGCATAACTCGAAACCCTCCTATCGAAGTTACAGAAACTTGGAACCAACCAAATACAGAACATGAAGAGCGAAATCCAAATATAAATCGAGATTTATATCATAGAAATAATACATTCTATACTCCATTTCATAGAGTTAACAAAAAAGTAATTTATGAGATGTATAAAGAATTGAATCTATTAGATTCATTATATCCTCTAACTAGAAGCTGTGAAAATCAGGACTTATTAGAAGGTCACTGCGGCGAATGCTGGTGGTGTAAAGAAAGAAGCTGGGCCTTTGATATTGACAATTCGAATTCATGATGCTATAATAGCAGTATGAAATTAGATATTCTTAATAGCGATTTTCAACGCTGCGGATTTAATCCTGTTATTAAATCTGTAACATTTTCTGAATACAAATCCTTACCAAAAACTAAAGGTTTATACAGCATTTGGCAAGATAATGTTTGTGTTTATGTAGGACAAGGTGGCGGTCGTGGCGGAATACGAGCAAGATTTGATCATCACTATAATAAAGCTTATGCTATTTTCGAAACTAGCAAAGGAACTAGAAACGGTACCCAAGATGGTGCCGGTTGGAAAGAAGGAAGAAATAATTCTTGGTGGAATCCAAAAGAATGGACTATAGAATATTTCGAATGTAATAAAGCAGTCCATCGTACATATCTAGAAGGCACTATGATGTTAGTGCTAAATCCATTTTGTAACGATGAATCATTTGAAGACAGATTAATTTAAGAAAGGAGGTGCTATGCCGGCAGTATTTTTAGTAAGCGACACGCATTTTGGTCATGCTGGTGTGTGCCGCTTTATGCGTAACGACGGTGTTACTAAACTTCGTCCTTGGGACAATCCAGAAGAGATGGACGAGTTTATGATCAAGGCCTGGAATGATCGCGTTCGTCCTAACGATAAGGTTTATCACTTAGGAGATGTTGTTATTAATCGTAAAGCATTGTCAACACTAAGTCGTTTAAATGGCGATAAAGTTTTAATTCGTGGCAATCACGATATATTTCGTGATACAGAATATAATCAATACTTCCGTGAGTTACGTGCTTATCATGTAATGAACGGAATGATATTAAGTCATATTCCTATTCACGAAGAAAGCTTAGGTCGGTTTGGTACTAATATTCACGGACACTTACATGCTAATAGAGTAATGAAAGACGGTGCTGTAGATGTACGTTATCATTGTGTTTGTGTTGAACAAACAGACTTTGCTCCTATCCTATTTGAAGACGTTATTAAACGTATAGAAGCAGAAGGAGGAAAGATAGGTTTTCAAAACGGAAATGGTCCAATTATGTAATAGGCACTTCGGTGCCTATTTTTTTGACTTTATTTTCTATTCAATATAAACTACATTGTGGGCATTATCAATGTAGCGGATGCTGTTACCTAAATAGGTCATTTGAAATCTGTTGTTAGTAGTTTGAACCCCGTGCGAATATCGGGTACTCCCGAGGGTCCAGTTAGTTTTTTAAATGATCCAAAAATTTGTTGAGGACACTTAGCGAGCGTCTATAGTACAAACCTTTAGGTCGCGAACACAGCCTTGTATGCCCACACTTCTTCTTTATTTCGATAAGTACAGATATGAACAAGCCAAGTAAGAGCCCGGATCGTCATAGCTTTCAAAAGGAAGGGTATGTTAAACGCATGGCCGAAAAAGGCAAACCTGTTAACGAAGATTATCTAGAGCTTTTTGAAAAGATGATTGATAGTCACAATCGAAAGTTCGATGATCCACAGAGTAGAATTAATAACTTAGAATACGATCTCCTAACCACTGATTGGATTTTGGAGAAAGTTCGTGCCAGTGAAGCCTATGCTCAGAATCTTTATGCTGCTATATGTAATAACGATTTTCAAAAACGTGATCTGTGGCCTTTACTTAAAGAAGAAACTTGGGGTGCTAGTTGGCGTTATGCCGGAGGCATTATTGCCGACATGCGTCAACAAGGTGACTACATCGATTGGTACTGTAGTGGCATGGGCGGGCTCGCCGGCGGCTGGGACAAAGACGAAGAGACATTTTCAGAATGGGCGGCACGTACTGGCTTTGTTTCCGAAAGTGTAGTCACTGACGAAATTCGAGATGACTTATTTAAATTAGGATGGTTAGTTGTAGATGATAAAGATGACACATAATCAAACTGTAAGAACATTACAGGTAATTAATCATATACTTGCTTTAGTAGGCATTGTATATGCTATCTATTTTAGTGAATACAGTTTATTATTTGTATCTGTTGTGACCTATTGGATTATAGGCGTGCTTGGTATTAATATTGGTTATCATAGACTGCTCAGTCATCGTAGTTTTAAAACACATTGGTTCTGGGAACAACTGTTTAGTCTCATCGGAGTTATCACTGTAGTAGGTAGTCCTCTAGCCTGGGTAGCTGTACATAGACAGCATCACAGATCAGCAGAGCGTCCTGGAGACCCACACAGCCCATACTTACTAGGAAATTTACGAGCTTGGTTCGGCATCTGGAACATGCCTAGATTAGATTTAAAACTAGTTAGAGACATGCGTGAAAATGCTTTTCAACGTGAACTACATAAAAAATATCTACTAGTAATTTTGATTTGGTTAGGAATTTTGTTTGCCTACGATCCTTTAATGATAATCTATGTATTTGCCATACCTGCGTGTCTATGTTTACACAGTACTAGTGCTATCATTGTGATAGCACATAGACATGGTTACAGACCTTATCCGGATGTCAAAGACCAGAGTCGTAACAGTTGGATAGCTAATCTTATCACACTAGGCGAAGGCTGGCATAATACACATCACGCTAAACCATATGCTTGGAACAATCAAGAACATTGGTGGGAGTTTGATATACCTGCTTACATCATAAAATTAATTAAACAATGAAAAAATATGGTTACAATTTTTGGGTAGTATTTTTACCTTTTCACATTTGGGGTATAGCAGCACTATGGGAGTTATCTAATCATTGGATAAGTTTTTTAGTATTATGGTTTATAATCGGTGTAGTAGGTAATGGTGTAGCAGCACACAGATACTTTGCTCACGGACAGTTTGAAACGTATAAACCAATACGTTGGATATTAGGATTTTTATCAACTTTAGGTGCTATTGGTCCTGTAACCTTTTGGGTCATACAGCATAAAGCGCACCATTTAAGAGCAGATAAAATAAACGATCCACACAGTCCTTTATACAATAATTGGTTCTATGTTTTTTATGCTTGGACTTTTCCACAAGGCAACAATGAACAAGAGTATTTACAGGACAGATATTCTAAAAAATTAGCAGTACAAATGTTACGTGATCCGTTTTATCTTTTCTTTCATCATCATCATTATAAAATAATTTTTACATTTTGCTTAATTCTAGCCTTAATTAATCCAGTTTACTTTATGATGTATTGTTTAGCCTATTGCGTAGACTTTTTTAGACTAGGAGCAATAAATTACTGGTGTCATAGATCGGGTTATAGAAATTTTGAAACGCAGGACGCTACAACAAATAATATTTGGTTAGGGTGGTTAGGCATGGGTTTCGGTTGGCATAATAACCATCATGCTCATCCAGGAAAATTGATCCTTCAATATCGCTGGTGGGAAATAGACATTGAAGGATATATAGGTTGGATACTTAAAAAACACTAACTACTAATTTTACTCTTAAATGAACTTAAGGGTTGAATATGAGTCTTCTCCGCAGATTCTATTTCACTGTTTTCAGGCCAATATATAGTATATTCAATATCTCTAGATTTTAAGTTTTCAAAAATTTTATCCCGCAATTCGTCATGAATGATTTGCCATTCATCCATCCATGCTTTGTACGCTTCTTCATTATGATATCCTATATAAATTTCTATATAAGAACCGTCAACATTTGAATTGGCTTCTAACCTTGAAACATAAGGATTATTTTCATAAATCCAGCATTGAGAAAATTTAAACCACCCAGGTGTTGCCCATAACTCTGCTTCTATTTGTGTGCCTGCTTTTTCAAAAGTGGTTATATATTCAAAAGACATTATTCTACTCCTTTCTAATATCTATTTATAAATTAAAGTTGTAGTTTATTTTTTTTGTAATTCGTTAATTGATATATATTTTATGACGCTAATTTACAAACCTCTTACTTTAGATGACTGCGATAATTTAATCAATCTTATAGATAATCGTCCATTTGTGTTCAACGGACACTATGACGAAGAATGGCATAAATCCATAATCAAACTACCTGCCAAATGGTTAAGTAATCCTTTATATTTTATTCCGGGAATTTGGAATGACGACGAGCTGATAGCTGCTATAGTTCTTAAAGAGAATCCTAATAACCCTAGTTGGGCATGGGGGCATTGGGTAACCAAAGAAGGCTCTGTATCATTAATGTACACTAGTGAGGGTGTAAAAATATTCAGGGAAGCAGATAGTAAAATTTTTGACGAAATGGAAGTAAATCGAAAGTTAAATAGATTCTACTTATCTTACAGAGCTAGTGATAATTCTGATAATCTTAAAAACGCAGGTATGAGTGATAGAATGTTCACATGGATGAATAGAATGAAATATAGAGTATCAAGGTATAAATTCTATACAGATAGTATCATAGAAGCAGGACAATTACCTAAATATCAATATCAAAAAGAGTTATTAGGTAACAAAAGTTGGCCTTTTAGAACAGCTATCAGAATTGGGTTTCTAGTCGAATAGGTCCTCAAATGGTTTCCAAATTTCGCCTTCGTTAGAAGTCATGACAAAATTAATATCATGTTTTAAAGCCTCTACTTCAAATCTGTTCCAAAACATTTTTCTCATAGGATGTTTTTGTGCTTCATCAAATTTGTCTTTACTTTCCCATTCTGTTTCAATTTCCCAACGCTGATCGTCAAAGAACACATCAGTAGCTCGAACAAATCCTGGCATCCTGACGCTATAGTTTTTCATTAATTGTTCAAAAGATAACCCTTGTGTAGTTACTATTCTAAATCGTTTCATCTTTGGATCAGACATACAAGTCAATTTATAATATCTAATATACATACGTACTTTCTAAAAAAAATATTTACACATTTTTTCTACCTTATAAATATTTTATAGGAGACAACATATGTACGGCAGAATAGCGACAATGAAACCATTAGATCAAAATGACTGGGAAATTATTCCTAATTTTATTCATGAACTACGAACCAATAGCATGTATAGATTCATAGTCGAAGACATGATGTCAAGACCGGGGTTTGTAAAGAAGGAACACACAGTGAGAGAAGATAATCAAGGACAGACTTTTTTTAGCTGTATAGTTTTTGATTCTAAAGAAAATTTTGATTTATATATTAACGAAGAGTCTACAGAAAGTTTATGGACATTTGTCGAGATAAGTGCTACTCAAAAAGGTCTTACTATGACTATAGAAGATAAAGAAATTTAATCGTCTAACAATAATCCAGCATCAGGTGTTGTAGATACAGTCAATGTAATTCTAGGTGCTTTTGATTCATCCATTAATATATTATGTCCCTCTGATATTCTAACTACAGCAGGAAATTCGAAAGGCATTCTGGTGCTTTCTACAAAATCTGTATTTGTAGTCATATAAAATGGAGCACCTGTTGGTAGTACTAGTCTTCTAGCCTGTACATTATTATAGAATATTGTATAACTACCTTCGTAATTCAAAATAGGTATATTTACTCTACCTATGCTGTCTGTATAATCCTTATGAGGAACAGAATCTTTATTTTTATATGTAACATATACACTAGCATCATCAGGAAATAAATTTAATTTCCTAAAAGATTGATTTATTTCCGGAATTAGATCTAAAAAATTATATTTTTTTAAATTTATGAAAGGACCTTTAAATTTAGACTTATCTAATAAGTCTGTTTTTTCATATAAAAAATCTAAAGTTTTTTTCCTTATGATTTCTAAATTATCTAACTCAATTCTTTTCCAAAAATATCCCATATTTTTCTACACTTCTTTCTAATAAAATTTTATATTTCTTAATATCCCAAATAGCATTTACAACTATATGATAACTTTCTTTTCCTAAGTAATCTATGCCATAGAGATGTGTTCCATTGCTCCAGCAAAAACTATTTGTTTCTTTCGGCAAGTTTATGTAGCTTGTTTGTCCTGTTTGAATATGAGATAGATAAATTGTAGGAGTTTCGTTTTCGTCGTGTAATGAAATTCTAAATTCTGTTGGACATTGCCATGCCCAAGTTTGTTCTCTGTGTGGTAATATATCATTGATTGGTTCTAATATCATTATATTGTTTAAAACTTTAATTGGAAAAGTATCCATTATCTGTACAATAAGATTAGAAAAAAATCTATCTTTGTATAATTTTTTTGTGAATGTTCCTTGAGCTGTTCTTCCTTGTCTGAATCCAACTTCGTTAGAATATTGAGGAATTTTTAAACGTCCATTTACATATAAGTCATGAATATTAAAATCTAAAGTAGCATTACAAGTAATATGTAATCCACAAAATTCTATTCTTTTATAGCTGCTGTTCTCACCTAACGGATGTTCTTCTTCTGTCCAAGGTTCGTCCTCACTAGGTAAAAGTCTTTTAATCTCTATCTTTTCCCTGTTCCAAATTTCTTTAAATTTATTAATATCGTCTAATTGTATTTTTGGAATATCTAACGCTGTCCACGATAAATTTTCATAACTTTTACCTAGTTCAAGAAACTTTGTTTTGTATTCTTGAGAAATTGGACTGGCAGGAGACCACGAAGCACCTGTCCATAAATCGTTGAATTGAAAACTAGGACCCAGTTTAGTTTTACTGGAATTCATTAAACTATGATCAAATTGATTTACTTTGTATTTTTCTCTTGCTTCTAATATTAATGTATTTTTGTCTGTAATCATAAATCATAATTTAATTGATTTTTGTATTTGAGTATACTTCTGTCAAAAAGTTCATCTGCTTCTGTAGAATGAGGGGCACCGGCTATACATAGAATCCATTTTTTCTTACCGTAGTAATCAGACCCATGGATTTGAGAACCGTTACTCCAACAGAAACTGTTAGTGTCTTTCGGACAATCTACATAACAAACTTTTCTATCATCAATATCTGCTACGTAAAGAGTAGGATTATCGTTTTCATCATAAAGCATGGATCTAAATTCTGTTGGGCAATTAAAATATAACCCTCTGTCTCTATGGGGTTTTATTTCCCTAGTGCTTTGCCAAATAAACACCGAAAACATTGTATGTATAGGGAATAGATCAAAAACTTGTTCTTTAATTCGATTTAATTGTTTATTACTACCATTGTAAAGTTTACCACTAAAAGAATCTTGACTGATAGGAGAAATTCTTTTATTTTCATATAAATGTAATCCTCTAAAAGACGGAACATGATAACTACTATTTCCTTTGAACGGGTGCTGTTCTTTAGTCCAAGGTTCGGCTACATCAGGTTTAACTCTAAGAATTTCTATACTTTCTTTGTCCCATAAATCCTTAAATTCTTCAACATCGTCAAATTCAATTTTAGGAAGATCTAAAGGTAACCATCTTACCTTTCTGTATTTTTCTCCTAAGATTTTCATTTTTTCTATATAATCTTTTGGCAGAGGTAATTCAGCATAGTGATCTTTTCTAGATTGTTGCTCTTTTATAACAGTATCTATAACCCTGTTTATTAGAAAGTGTTTGTCCATTTTTGTACAAAAAGATATTTATTAGTATTTTACTCTATAAATAGATTATATGAGTATAGATTTTTTACTGTTAACCAACACATCTATGCCAATTTGGCAAAGATCAATAGGAGCTTATCAAGTAGCACATCATTGTAGAAAAAATGATATAACTTGTCAAGTGATCGATTTTGTAGATTTGTTTAGATTAGATGAACTTGAGAATATAATTTCATCTTTCGTAACTGATAAAACTCTGGCGATTGGAATATCTACTACTTTTTTTTACAAAGCAGATACTACAGAAAAATTTATAGAAGAAAATCAAAAATTTGATGAAATTATTACCCCTGAACTCAGAGAGCTTTTAGTTAAAATAAAATCTAAATTTCCTAATTTAAAAATTACAGGCGGTGGCGCGAGTAGTTATAAACTAGAGGAAGACTCTTTGTTCGATGTAATCTTTCATGGTTATAGCGAACAGTCTGTGGTAGAGTATCTACAAGAGTTAAAAGGATTAAAACAAAAAAAGCTTTATCCTAAAAAACAAAATCAAATAATCATAGACGGAATGCTTTCCCACTTTGATATACAAACTCTTGATCATCGTTGGAGCATATCTGATTGCGTGTTATCCTCTGAAACTTTACCTATAGAAATAAGTAGAGGATGTATATTCAAATGCAACTTTTGCTCATATCCATTAAATGGAAAGAAAAAGTTCGATTATCTTAGAGATCCTGAATTAATCAAGGACGAACTAATCTATAATTACGAAAATTTTCGCACAACGAACTACTTTTTTACAGACGATACATTTAATGACTCAACACAAAAATTAGAAAGACTACACAAAATCTTAACTCAACTTCCTTTTAAGATTAAATTTACAACATATTTAAGAATAGATTTGATACATGCTCACAAAGAACAAATACAACTTCTAAAAGAAATGGGGTTAGGATCTTGTTTTTTCGGTATAGAAACTCTGAATCATGAAAGCGGAAAAATTATTGGAAAAGGAATGCGTCCAGAATTAGTAAAAGAATTTTTATTAGAACTCCATAACGATCATTGGCATTCAGAAATTCCTTTTACTTGTAGTTTCATTATAGGTCTACCGAAAGAAGATAAAGCTTCTGTTATGAACACACATTCATGGATTAAAACCACACCTTTTAATGATATATGGTTTCCGTTGTTTATACGAAAGGGCGAGAAGTATTATTACTATAGCGAATTCGAAACTAATTATGAAAAATATGGATATAAATTAGATGATCAAGGGTATTGGTATAATGACATAATGAATTTTCAAGAAGCATTAGTTCTTTCGGAAGAATTTAACTCTGTTGGTTTATATTATGACAGCAAGCCTAGTAGTTGGATTTTATTTGGGTTACTAAGCTATGGTCTAAATATTCCAGAGATAAAAGACTTACGTATGCATGAAATAAACTGGCCCGATATACTTTTAAAGAAAGAAGAGTTATTTACAAATTATAAAAACTTATTAATTACACAGACTCAAAAATAGTAATATTAGTTCTACCACCAAACCCAAAACTGGCTTTCATAAACATAGTTCCATTTAATTTCGTTTGATCCATAATAATTCTAGTATCATTTGTAAGAGGATCACGTAAATTATAATTGGGATGTAGATATCCGTTTTTTATAGCTTCGATTCCATACGCACTTTCAATAAGTCCACAAGCACTCATTGTATGACCTATATGACCTTTAAACGAAATCATAGGCAAATCATAATCATCGAATACTTTTTGAAAAACATCTACTTCAATATCGTCACCCACTAAAGTACTTGTGGCGTGAGCGTTAAAGAAACTTATATCTTTTTTATTACAATTAGCTAGAGCCAAAGCACGATTAATCAAGCTAATTTGATTTTCACAAGTTTTGTCATGCGCAGTCATACTTGTGACTTTGGCTCCACTAGCTATTGATTTTATTTTAGCCTTAGGAGTTAGATTATATTTTTGAACAGTTTCTTCATTACAAATAAACCAAATCGTTCCTCCTTCACCTTGTAAAAATCCATCTCTTGACTTGTCAAAAGGAGCACAATGCCCGCCGTTAAGTGTGGATATAGCACTAGTACATTGCCAATGATATTGCATTTTAGCTTCTATAGGCATTTCGGCATTTCCTACAATGGCAGCAGAACACTGATCAGTTTGTAATAGCATTATAGCTAGATGTAAATTAAACATACTACTAGTACAAGCACCATTCAAACTAGTATTAATACCTTCTAATTTTAACTTACCTGCTACGAGTGAAGATAACAAATCGTGATTACCTTGAAAAAGTCTACTAGGACTAAATCTAGTAGACCCACTATCAAATGCTGAAACGAATTCATCTCGAATTTTCGTACCTGCGGTAAAAGAACCAAAAATTACAGCAGAGTCTTTAGGAATAACTTCGATATATTTTTCTATTAATTCGTTACATAGATCAACAGCCAAATTATAGGTACTATAATTTTTATCCACATAAGACATATGAAATCCTTTTTTACAAAGTACGTTAGGATAATCATTATGATTATAGCGAATTACTTCAGTGGCTCCAGGAGTATTAGACATATTGATATAATTCTGAGATATATCAGGGCCTAAACAATCTTTCACTATGTAATCGACAATATAGATATCTTTCATTATTTTTGTTTTATTTTAGCAGGATCTTGACTATCTGTAATATAGCCGACTAAATCTGACCATACTAATAGTTTAGCTATTTCATGGTCATCAATCACAGCGCCAAACTCTTCTTCCACTTGAATAACCAATTCAAGAATATCTATGCTGTCGATTTCTAAATTTTTCTTTTTAATCTCTAGTAATTCTTCTGGAAGACCTTCGATCTCATTATTGTTAATAAGTCTTAAATCTTTTATATTCATGTCGGGAGGCAATGGATATTTTAAATCTAATTTAAGATACTCATTGATCATCTCTATAAATCTTTTTTCAACTTCTTCGTGTGTTAATGGAACCCAATTTTCTTGCGTCATAAAAACTCCTGTTCGTTATTTACAGCTAAACACCTGCTAAAGCCTTTAATTTGGCTTCTGCTACAATAATTTCTTCAACTTTGATATAACAATCGAATTCAAAAAGATTTCTTGCTTGACGAATCAATGTAGTATGTACAATCATTTGATCACCTGGATAAACAACCTTTTTAAATTTGACTTGATCTGCCGACGAAAATAGTACACCATTTCCTTTAAAATATTTTAGTATTTCGTTAGAATTTTTTTCAATGTGTAAAAATGCCAGTACAGTACTGGCTTGTGCCATCGACTCTATCATCATTACTCCAGGCATGATATGATGTCCTGGAAAATGTCCTTGTATATAAGGTTCATTTATACTCACATTTTTGATAGCAGTAAGAGTAGTGCTGTCATGATTTAACACTCTGTCTATCATGATAAATGGATATCGATGGGGTATCATCGACAAGATCTCTTGTATATTAATAGAATTCATTATTAGATTGTAAATTAAGAATCTTCAGAAGTCAATGCTTTTGATGATAACCCAGAACTTAATTTTTGAATTACTTCATGATACTGATGGTCACTAGTTCCCTTCCATTTATCTTTCCAACCTATTATAGTTTGAATATCAGGATGTTGAAATATAGGATTTTTTTCAACTTGTTCGTAACCATGTTGTTTTGTACGCTGCTCTAAATTATAGTTAGATAACCTATTAAAGACATGAACCTTGGTACTATTAGTTCCTAGTTTGCCTGGGAAACCATGGTTGGCTAATTTTTCCATTGTAGGGTCCAATAAAAAACTTAACATAGATTCGGCAGTGTAACTTAATAAAAAAGGTGTGCCTAGTATGTCGTATTTTTTCCAAAAATTAAATTGACTGTGAATTACTTCTTCTTCGTCGAGATACCAAAGATTATTTTGTGGGTTCAACTTCATATGCGGTGGATCATTTCCAGTAATTACAGTACCAGTAAGCTGTTTTGCTAACCACATATTAGCAGGAATTTGCCATTGAGCACAACGCATGGATTCTGCTATCTCTAGAAGTTGTCCAGATTCGACAAACCAGTCGTAATCTAAATCTACAACTGTAGGTTTAATATTTCTTGCTTCACAAAACTTATAAGCATACTGAGTTTCATGATAGTTGTATTGCGTATTCATAATCACAACTTCAACTGGTATGTCTAAATCTAGTAAAGTAGCTAATACAAATTCGCTATCTAACCCACCACTGTAACATAATTGTAGGGGAGCTTGTCTTTGTTCATAGATCATTCCACAAACAATTTTTATTTCTTCCCAATAGCTTAACACTGGCCTAGAAGGAGGATCTATTTCAACACACCACGTAGGACCGTTGCCGGATCCGCGTAGATAGTTTTTATATATCAAATCCATTTTTGTGTAACCACTTTCTATAATGAATTTTAGCTTCTTCTAGATTAGCCGAAGGAAATCTAACCATCTGTTCTGCCTGAGCTTTGTCTTGACTAAATGCGTTTTCCCACATGTCTGAATTAATAACATAATTTTCGTCTGTATCGGTAACATCTTTATATTTCCATACAGCCATTTGTGTATCTGTAAAACTACGAGTTACAAATAATGCGTGGTCTTGCCATTCTATCATCGTGTAAGGATAGATCGCAATCCAACGAGCAATTATTTTTCCGGCTTCGTCGCTTACCGTTTGCATACTTCCCCAGTCTGCGTAGTCCCAGATAACATCTGCTTTACCTTCTATTCCTAAAAGATCATATACACCGTTATGAACTATTGGGATATGATCAACATCCAAGAATATGTCCATGCTTATTCTAGGATCGGCATTTACTGTATCGATTCTAAATTCTTGTAGACGTAAATTATCAAAGGATAATTCATTGAGCATAGATAAATCTAGTTCTTGTTCAAACAGTAATCCTTTGTGTTCGTAAACTGATTTCATATGTAACTTTTGTTGATTACATAGTACACTTGCTCCGGAATCTTTAGGAGTGCCGTCCATGTGCCATGCCCATCCATGGTATTGACATCTTAGTTCTGTTTTAGTTCCTGATATTATTCTACTATTTTGATGTGGGCAAATATTGCTACCTAGTTTGTAATTTCCGTTCTCATTGATTAGATTTTTTTTATTTTCAAGAACTTCAATCGATTTAGCTTGTCCAGGTTGTAAGTCTGTTATGTGTCCTAAAAACATATTAATCCTCCAATGATATTTACCTGTCATCTATTAGACAGCATAATTAATATAAACAAGGAAGAAAATGATAGTCGGGCATGGTATAGATATTGTTGATTTACAAAGATTTAAAAAAATGGATTCTCATAGATTGAGTAGATTGGCTAAAAGAATTTGTACAGAATCAGAATTAAGTAATTTTATAAATCATCATATAAAATATCAATACGTAGCTAAAATTTGGGCAGCTAAAGAAGCCATAGCTAAAGCGTTTGGTACGGGTATAAGAAATGATGTTACCTGGAAAAATATTTGTATAGACTCCGATGAGTATGGTAAACCCTGCGTTCGATTTAAAAAAAATTTACATGGACCAAATTGTCATTTAAGTATAAGTCATGAAAAAGATTATTTGATTGCTAGTGTTATTTTGGATATAACATGATATATGCTAAAACCTGGGTACCTGGCACAGATACTTCTTTAGACAATTTGTTTGAAGAATTTCGTGAAAAAATTTATAGAGACCAACAACATCCTCTTTGGTCAAATTATACCAAAGAACATTTTAAAACCTGTAGTGCTTTAACTATATCTTTTGAGAATGATATTCCTATTTTTTGCTCATCTATTTTAGAAAGAAAAATATGGCCGCACGGTGTCTTTAGAATAATGAATAGATATTGGCGTATAGGAAATGAGCACGTTTTTTTAAAAACAATAAGTCAAGGGTCAGCAGAAATGACACGTAGTCAATTGGAATGGACCAAAAAACAACCACATTTTCAATTAGTTTTTATTAGTAGACAATATGATCACTGGCAACAATTTGTCATAAATCAGTTTGATAAAAAATATCAAATTAAATTTAATAGCGACAACTATAAATATCTTACCTGCGATAATAAAGAAGATGATTCTTGTTGGCAAAAAATTATATATCAGGGTGATTACAATGTTCTTAATCTATGGACTAGAAAATGAAAAACAAAAGTCTCTTTACTCTAATAATACCTATACATTTACTATCATTAAGTGTTTTTTGGGTGTCTGAGTTTTCTTGGTTACATTTATTATATCTTTTTATAGGATACACATTGATAAGCGGTTTAGGTGTCGGAGTAGGATTACATAGATGGGCCAGTCATAGATCTGTCAAATTAAATAGTATAGCTAAACCAATAGTGATTTATGCCAGTTTAATGTCATGTCAAGGTCATCCCTTTTGGTGGGCTGCTGTCCATCAAAGCTTACATCATAAATTTACAGATACAGAAAAAGACATTCATAGTCCCGTTAACGGAAAATGGAATTCTTTTATAGGATGGCTATTTCGACACGATACAAACACACTTAATTATAAAAATATTTTACATTTGACTAATGAGCCACTACTAAATTTTAGTCAAAAATACTATTTGCCTATAATTTATACAAGTTGGATATTAATAGGTATTATAAATTTAGATTTATTACTTTGGCTCATAATAATACCTACTGTGTTAGCTTTACACTTAGAAGGAATAATCAATACTTTTTGTCATGGTACACATGGATATAGGAATTTTGAAACTAACGACTTATCCTGTAATGTACCAGTATTAGGTTATTTGGCTTGGGGCAACGGTTGGCATAACAATCATCATGCTCATCCTGGTCACTTTGATTTCGGAACAACTATAAGTGGAAAAAATGAATTTGATCCTGCTGTACTCTTTTTACCTTTAATTAAGCAACGTTAACTTGTTGGCTGATTAAAAAATATAAATCAAATAACTTAATTAAACTTTTTGGATCAACACTATCTAGATCTATTTCGATTTGAAAATGATCTTCACACGCTACTATAATTTCTGTTAAAGATAAACTATCTAGTTTTAAATCGTCTTTGATATACGATTGTAAAGAAACTTCTTTATCTTTTTTTACATATTTTTTGGTGATCTCTACCAGTTGTATTTCAATATTATTCATAGTACAATATTTATAAACCTATAAATATAGAGCAGTTTTTTTTATGAAAATACTAATATGAAAATAACTTATCTAGCAGAAGAGATTTTTGAAGAAATAGACGGAGATCCAGATAACATTCTTATGAAGATTCCACAAGAAATCTTGGATCACAACGGTTGGAAGGAAGGCGATGTGCTAACTATTAAGATTGAAGATGGTGCCATTGTTATAGAAAAGAATGGCTAAAAATAACGAATTAATCGAATTCACCGGTAGAGTAATAGATGTTTTACCAAACAGTACTTTTAAAATACGAGTAGACGATACTGCTCATGAACTTATTTGCTATATGGGCGGCAAGTTGAAGCAACATAAAATTAAGGTTATTTTGGGCGATAGTGTTAAAATAGAAGTAAGTCCATATGACCTAACCAAAGGCAGAATAATTTTTAGATT
>Ga0129333_10002244_pt1 | contig 17892 bp, 20 predicted proteins | sample CPB6_08_DNA_FD_94474 | JGI IMG/M metagenome (GOLD analysis project Ga0129333, IMG submission 94474) | Freshwater to marine salinity gradient microbial communities from Chesapeake Bay, USA - CPBay_Sum_0.6_0.8_DNA | ecosystem: Environmental > Aquatic > Marine > Coastal | place: USA: Chesapeake...
ATTGACATTTACACATGTGGTTTAAGTAATCCCGAAACTGCCATGTGGCATGTTATCGAACAGTTTAAACCCAAATCGCATTCTACTAAATCATTCCCCCGAGGAGGCTATGAGTTTTAAAGTTGGATCTTATGTCGAATGGAAACACATTAAAGGTTACATTCGATTTATATCTGACGAATATATAACCATCTGTGTAAATATTCAAGAGGACACAATTTTCGATTGTTGTGTTGTTTGTCACAATAATTACTGGGGTGATGTGATTATACATAATGATGTGGTGCCAATCTATCCCATCATGTATGCCTCTGTAGCTCAGTGGTAGAGCAGCGGTTTTGTAAACCGCTGGTCGCAAGTTCGAATCTTGTCGGGGGCTTAGATAAATAATAAGTATAATTGCAATTCCTCCAGTGACGGAGAGAAGAACGTTTTTTGTTGACACTAGAAATGATTGGAACCCCTTCATTTATCAAATGTTAAAATACATCGATAAGTTGCAGGAGTATTATATTCGCACGGGTGATTATTTTTACGAAGAACAATCTCAAAAGATTAGAAAACTAATCAAGGAACATAAACAACAGATACACGAACTTGAAGGATTTGACGGACCACCATTTTAATGCTATAATAAGTTGTCCGTGTGAAGGAAGTCTCAAGGATCAGGATCTCCTGATCCTTTTCTTGTATAAATAAATCTGAAGCACTCATCTGAAGGAATCCTGTGGCAGGTACAAGAAAGATATCACAATTAGATAACCTCAGTGATGACATTTTGACGGGAGAAGCAATTATTCCTGTTGTCATTGCGGATCCTCTAATTCCAAACAGAAAAGCAAAAATTAATCAGTTATTTCATGGATTAGCACAAGGAAGCAAAGCTGCTCCTGGTTTATCATTTGACCTGAATAGAGCAACAGGTTTATATCAAAATGCTTATGATGAAATTGGTATTTCATTTGGTACAGCAGGATATTATTTTACCCGAATCCAAGAAAGTTCAACTTTATCTACTGCAAAAGTACAGGCAATTGACTCTTCAAGAGATAATGTAAATATTGTATTTCAACCTAAGGGATCTGGTACTGTCAGTGTTCAGGCAGGATCTATTTTTAGTGTACAAGATACTCAATTTATTATTTCGGATGACGTAACTTCCTCAAAGAAAGCTAGATTTGAAGTTAGTAATATTGGAACAGGAACTAAGGTTTTTTCATTACCTACAGTTTCAGTTGGTAATAGTACAACTTTGGTTGGAACTGATACTGCTCAAACACTAACTAATAAAGTTATTCGTGTTAATGAGAATGATCTATTCGTTACCGATGGAACTTTCTCTGCTAAGTTTGGTATTGACTGGATTACTACAACTGGAACAGCAACGAAAACATATTTCTTCCCCGATCCTGGTCCTGGAACTACATCTGTTAATATTATTGATGATGTTTCGGAACAAAATCTTTCAAACAAAACTTTAATTCAACCTAAGTTTGCTGCAAATATTTCTACGAATATTGAAGTATTATTTGATGCCTCAAATGTTACTGCATCAAGAACAGTAACATTTCCAGATTTAAGTGTTACGATAGTTGGAGAATCCGCAACTCAATCTCTTTCAAACAAAACTTATCGTGGTGCTATTTTTGCAGATACGACAGATTCTACAAAAAAAATTAATTTTGAATTGAGTAACATTTTATCTAATACAAATAAAAGTTATAGTTTTCCTACAACGCTAAATACTAATGACACTAGCATCTTAGTAACTGAAAGAGCATCCCAAACGCTTCGTAATAAAGATTATGATAAACCTGAGTTTGTTGATGTAACTAATAACAATAGACGAATAGTTTTTGCTTTTGATAATATTTCATCACCAAGAACAATTAAATTTCCAAATGAAGATGCTACGTTACTTTCAACTGCTAATACAGCATCCCTACAGGGAATTTCTTTTGGTGGATCTATAGCAGCAGATTCCTTTGGAGGAAGATTAAGATTAAGAACACACTTTTTAGCAGGTTGGTAAAAAATGACAGCAGGTAAATTAGCAGCTGCAAAACCCGCAGCAACAACAAATACAACTTTATATAAATGTCCAATATCACAGTCATCTAGTACTGTTTTAGAGGTTTGCAATCAAAGCGGATCTTCTGCAAGTTATAGAGCAGCTCTGCGAGATTATGATCAGGTATTAACACTTGACTCTTCTTCTTATAGTTTTAGAACGGGAAATGTTATTACTGATTATAAATTAACAATTGCTCCTGGTATTCCTACTGCTGATTTTGATCCTGGCGATACAATTGTTTTGGATAACAATCAAGGATCATTTAAACTACAAGATGTATATCAAGATGTATCTGCAATCACTTATAATGTTCGTGTAGAACCTATTGGTCAAATTGCTATTGATAGTACAAGTCAAGTTGGTACTTTTTCTCTTGGTGAAACTGTAACTGGTGCTATTACTGGATTGACCGCAGATATTTTTAGAGTTAGTACTACAAATTTATATGTTAAAATTCCTCAAGTAGATGCTGCAGAAACTAGTATTTACTTAAACAATGTTAGCGGTGTTGCTGCTAATGATTATATTTCTACAGGTGGAGAAGTAATGCAAATCTCTTCTCTGAGCGGATATAATGCAACGATTACTAGAGGAGAAATTGGAACTACTGCTGTAGATCAAACTCCTGGTACTCAGGCAAATATTTTTAGGGAAACAGCAACAACAACGACTCTAAATGGTGCAATTGATAATATTGTTTTGATAGTAACAGTTACATCTGCTACTGGAATTATTGTTGGTGATTATATTAGAGTTGATGATGAATTGATGCAAGTACAAAGCATTGCAGGAAACGATCTTACTGTCTCTAGAGGAAGTCTTGCGACTACTCCAGCATCACATTCAGATTTAGCAACTGTTATCGTATATCAAACAGTCCAGGTATGTAATTTTCAATTTTTTAATTTAACTGAGGAAATTGATAATGGTTCTGGAGCAACAGTAGATTTAAATGTAACTGCTGGTTCTGGATCTGCATTCTCTCAAGGTAATCGTTATGTTTACGATCTAGATGGTGTAAATTTTGAATTTCCTCAAAATATTCCTGTCGATGCTGATCGCATTGTTAGATTTGATCAATCTGATGCTTCTAATACTGGTCATCCACTTAGACTTTCCTTGTCTCAAGATGGAGTTTGGCAAGGTGGAGTAGCACTTACTACTGGAGTTACAGTTGCAGGAACCCCTGGATCTGCTGGAGCATATACAGAAGTAGATTTAAATCTTGATCTTGTAGGAACAAATACAGTTTACTATATTTACTGTTCTAATCACGCTTTAATGAGCGAAAATGGATATCTATTAATTGATATCACTCCAAATTATACAGAAATATATATTTTTGATACTACAAAAGCAACATTAACTACCTCTGATACTTTCTCCATTGGTCCTGTAAATTATACTATTACTGCTGTTCAAACGGGTCCTTATGGGTATGTTACTAATGTGAATGGTGCTGATCTTAGCGTAAGTCTTGGCGAAAACTCAACTGCTTTTTCTGGAACTGATGTATTTTATGATTCTCCATTGACACCAGCAGCCGAAAGAACTTTGGCAACAGTCTCATCTGTTTCTGATATTAATGTTGAAGATTATATTTATTATGGTAAAACTATTGCCGCTAATACTACTGATACCAAAACAGGATTAGTTGTTGGCCCAGGTCAATCAGTTATGGTTTATTCTAGTGCAGCAGATCTGAGTTATATGCTTCATGGTTTTGTTGATAATACTACAGACTTTACTGTTGACTATTATATCAGGCAAAGACCTCTTTCAAACTAATAAATATTTTCAATAAAGGTACAGAGATAAATGTCACTAACAAGACTAAAGAATATTATTACTTCTCGTACAGGAAGAATCATCTATGTAAACCCAGATGATTTCGATGCTTCTGATGCGGTTGATAATAGAGGTAACTCTGCTTTGAGACCATTTAAAAGTCTACAAAGAGCTTTATTAGAAGTTTCTAGATTCTCTTATAGAGTCGGTCTTTCAAACGATGAATTTGATGCCTTCAGCATTTATCTTTATCCTTCTGAATATATTATTGACAATAGACCAGGTGAAATTCTTTATACTGAAGTACCACCTCTCGATGAAAACTCTAATTTTGATTTAACGTCTCCAAATAACGTACTATATAAATTTAATTCCATTGAAGGTGGAGTTATTATTCCTAGAGGTTGTTCGATTATTGGATCTGATCTTAGAAGAACCAAGATTATTCCTAAGTATGTTCCATATCCAACAACTCGTTCATCACTAGGTATTACAGTTGCCAACGAACCAGCACCAACTAATATCTTTAAAGTAACTGGTGGATGTTATTTCTGGCAGTTTTCATTCTTCGATGGTGATCCCACAGGTGTTTATTATAAAGAGAATGATGCTTCAACTCTTCAACCAAATTTTTCTCACCATAAACTAACTTGTTTTGGATTTGCAGACGGTACTAATACTTTAGGTCAATTAATTAATAACGGAACAGTAGTACCTAATTTTGATATTAATTCAACAATTATTCCTGATTTAACATCTAGAACTGATTTAGAAATCTACTATCAAAAAGTATCCAGAGCATTTACTTCTATTCCTGATACTTCTGGTACTCCATCACAAGACCAAATTCAACCTAGAATTGAAGAAAATAGAATTGTTGGTCCTATTGCTGATGAATTCCAAGTACTTCAAATCACCAAAAATGGACAAACTGCAACAGCTTTAACCATTGATGAATTGGGTAATCCAAAGAATCATGGATTCTCTGTTGGTGTTAACATTAATATTTCTGGTGTTACTGGATCTACAGGTACTCAGAGTGAATTGGATGCTACTTTGTATAATGGATCTTTTGCCGTTACCTCGGCACAAGGTAATGTCTTTACCTATCAGATGGCAAGTGAACCTACTGGTAACGCAATTGGTTCGAACGTCTTAGTTAAAGTTGAGATTGATACTGTTGACTCTGCATCTCCATATATCTTTAACTTGTCTCTACGTTCTGTCTGGGGCATGAATGGAATGCACGCTGATGGTAGCAAAGCAACAGGTTTTAAATCGATGGTTGTTGCACAGTTTACTGGTCTATCTCTACAAAAAGACGACCGTGCATTTGTGAGATATAATTCATCTACAGGTGCTTATGACGAAGGTGGCCAAGGTGCTCACCTAGATGGTGCTTGTAGGTATAAGAAAGGATGGAGACACTGCCACGTTAAAGCATCAAACGACGCATTCATTCAGGTCGTTTCGGTGTTCGCGGTGGGATATGGGGATCACTTCTTTGCTGATAGTGGTTCTGACATGTCCATCACTAACTCCAACTCTAACTTTGGTAATACTGCTTTAAGATGTAAAGGATTTAAAGCAGCAGCATTTACTAAGGATAAGTTTGGAACACTAACACATGTTATTCCTCCCAAAGCAATTTCGGATATTGCTGAAGTATCATTTAACTGGGTAAATATTGATATTCAAAGAACCAAAGTAGTTTCTAATCCAAATAGATTGTATCTGTATGGTTATACAAATATAGATGCTCCACCATCAAGAAAAACTCAAGGTTATACTATTGGTGCGAGACAGGATGGAACAGCAAATACTACTGGAGATAAAATTTATTGCTTACTTTCTGCTACTAGTGGAGCAGCTGCTACTGTTCAGCAGGCATACATTAGTCCATATGGACCTAGTGTGACATCAGCATCCGTAAATACTAATGAAAGTCCAATTAAATTTGATTCAAATACTTATACTATTAGTGGTCAATCTGGCCAAGTGGGTGGATGGTATATCCAAACACAAACAACTGGAGGGGGAATTACTAATACTATTTTCTCTACCTTGACCACAAATACACAATATAGCAATCAATTATTTACTCCAACAACATTCATTAAGCGTATTCCTGATGCTCGTGTTCTGAAAGATAGAATTTATAGATATCGTTATGTTGTCGATAAAGATTCTTTCCCAATTCCAAGAGAACCTATCACTGGTTATGTAATTCAACCGAGATCCAGTGAAACTAGCTCACCTGCTTATAATAAAGCATACTACATTTATGAAATCGAAAAAGTTCAAGCATTTGAACGTGGTGTTTCTGATGGAATTTATTATCTAACTCTTCTTTGTGCTTCGATTGCTCCATCAACATCAAACTTCAATGACTTTAGATTCTCTCAGAATGTAAATGAAGTCTATCCTGCATTTGATAGAGATAATCCCAAGGCAGATCCAACTGCATCCGTATCTGTTGCAGATAACGTAACCATTGGTCTTGTTTATGGTACAGATGGTCAGGGTAATACTAATACTGAAAGAAGTATCACTAAAGAAGCAACTCAATTCTTCCTTGCAGAATCTCAAAATAACTTATCATGGAACTCTTCTGCTGGAACTTTAGGATCTTATAGTCTTACTGCTAGACTTGGAACTGAAGAAATAAGGAAGATTCCTTTAAAAGTTGATGTTGATCTGAATGTAGTACCAATTCAAGTTGAATTGAGAAGACACTCCATTCAAAGATCTGGTAACCATACTTTTGAATATACTGGTTTTGGTCCTGGTAACTACTCAACTGCATTCCCACAAACTCAAGTTGAAGTTCTAAGTTCAGATCAAATTAAACTATCGCAGTCATTAAAAGAACTTGCTGGTGTTTCTTTCTATTCTGGTCTAAACTCGAATGGAGATCTGTTTATTGGTAACCAGGTAATTAACCCAGTTACAGGACAAATTACTTCTGCTGATGTTGCACAACTTAATGTTCTTGGTGAAGAGAATACTACCATTCAAACTTATTCTGAGATTGTTCTTACTGATAAATTAACTGTTCTTGGTGGTTCTTCAAACCAGTTAGAATCTCTGTTTGCTGGTCCTGTAACTTTCCAAGGAAAAGTTACTTCAGATAAAGAGATTCAAGTCAAGAAACTTACTTATGCTAACCCAGACGGTACGATTCTTAAAGCAACTTTAATGGCACCAGATAACGGATCTGGGCTACCAAATCTATCTGGCATTACAACTTATACAACTCCTTCAGATGGAGATATTGTTTATAATACTTCTTGGACTCCAGGTAAGAATTTGGGATGGATGTATTATTCTGGAACTTGGTACAAATTTGGTTTAACTAATACTGGATTTATTGATATTGCTACTTTTGGTGCTAATACAAATATGGCACTAGGGGGAACTGCTAACAGTACATATCGTTTAGATGTTACTGGTAGTACACATATTACAGGTAATCTTGTTGTTGATGGTAACGGTGGTGTTTCTGCAAGTAAATATTTACTAAAAACCTATACTGGTGACGGAACAACACAAACATTTGCTATTTCTGCAGGACATAACTCTAGAAGTGTTATGGTATTCTTGAATGGTGTATGTCAAATTCCTGATACAAATTATACTGTTTCTGGAACAAACGTTATTTTTGGTTCTGGTGATGCCCCTGCTTCCACGGATGTAGTACAGATCAGAGAACTGCCAATATAATAAATAATTAATACGGATAAGGAGTAACAATATGGCATTATCTAGAATTAGTGGTAACCAGATTAGTACAACTACATCTGCTATTATTAATACTCTATCGTTTGCAAATACCACTAGTATCATGCAACTCCCTACGGGAACATCTGCACAAAGACCTACTGGTGTTACTTATGGTACAATTCGATTTAACACAACTTTAGATAATGTTGAAGTTTGGAAGTCTGATTCGGACGGACAAGGAACTGATGGATGGGGTGCCATTGGCGGCGGAGGCCCTTCTAAAGGCGTAGATTCTCTCATTCGTACAAATAGAAATACTATTGCAGAAAATATTACAATCGGCCCTTCTCAAGGCGTTCAATATGCTAACGGAATGAGTGCTGGTCCAATTACAATTAATAGTGGATACACTGTTACTATTGATACAAATGGAGCCTGGACTATCGTATGACAGCACAATTAGCAATCGGGCAATTACAAGGCATTAGTCCCACAAATGAGATTACTATTCCATCAGATACTAAATTAATTATTGAAGGAACTTTAAGAGCAAATACTATACAAACTAGTTCTGGTACTGTAGTTGCAACTTCTACTGTTTCTGGTGTTAATTTTACAAATAATTTAACTACTAGTAATACTGCTCAATCCACTGAGTTAGCAGCAACAACCAAGTTTCAATTTCCCAGTTGGACTACTTCAACAAGACCAGGATCTCCTTCTGTAGGAACATCTGGAGTAAATACTTCAAGCAATACTTTAGAATTTTATAATGGTAGTGGTTGGGTAACTGCTGGATCTGGCACTAGTACAGTTGATACTAGAGATATATTTGGTGATGGTAGTGGAATAGCTCTTTGGCAATTTAATGGTAATGCAAATGAATATAGTGGTGCTTATAATGGTTCTGCTTCTAATGTAAGTTGGACAGATTCTACGGGTGGTAAGTTTACACAAGCAGGAATTTTTAATGGATCTAATAGTACAGTTAGCATCCCAAACGTAAAAAACTCATATCCATTTACAGTATCTCTTTGGGCTACACATGATCGAGGTTGGACTCCAAGTGGAAACCAAATGGATCAACTTTTTAATATGAGTATTGCTGGTCAAAGATTATCATTGGGTATAGTTCAATATCCTGGTTGGCGAACAGGTCCAACAATCATGTATGGTGGAACAAACCATTGGTCGTGTTCTAACTTGTATATGGCAAATGATAATGTTGGATTTTATCATATAGTTTATACTGTTTATGGAAGTAATGATTCAAACCATCGCATATATATTAATGGGGTTAGACAAGAAATGATTAATAACGGCGGCGGCCATGGTGGATCTCCAGGATGGAATATTGGATCTAATTCGACTAGTGGAGAATGGTGGCCTGGTAAGATCGATCAAGTAAGATTTATTAATCGTGTTGTCACAGAATCCGAAGTACTAAGACTTTTTGCAGAACAATGAGCGTTTTAAAAGTAGCTAAATTACAAGGAATATCTCAAACCAATTTTGAAATAACTGTTCCTTCAACACATAAACTCATTATTTTGGGAACTTTGAGGGCAAATTCTATCCAAAATACTTCTGGAGTTACTATATGGAGTCCAGATTCTAGTGGAAATGTTACTGTAGCAGGCAATATTACAAGCACTTCTGGTACTATTTCTGCTTCCGTAATGACTGCAACAGGAAAAGTTAATTTACCCACATGGACAACTGCTACTAGACCAACTACAGGATTGGTTAATGGTATTTTGGGTTATAATTCAACAATAGGACAACTTGAAATCTATAGTAATAGTACTTGGACTTCAGTTGCCGCAGGTGGGTCTACAGTTGGAACACAATCAAATCCAGCAGCGAGTGGAATGGTAGTTAAGAACGCTGGACTTCCTAGTGGATTGTATTGGATTCAACCTTCAGGGCAAACTGCATATCAAATGTATGTTGATAATACAAGAAACGGTGGCGGATGGGTTCTTTGTGCTACAGTAAGAACTGCAACTTGCCAAGATCATATGACAACTGGCGCACAAAGAATATCTGGTAATACTGGGCCTAGAACAGGAGATAGTTCTACTACAAAAATGACAGATAGTTGGATACAAGCATTACGTAATGGATCCACATATGGAGGATCTACTGCTTATTGGATGGAAGCATTGAACTTTAACAAAAGTATGTTTATTGCTTCTGCAGCAACAGTTGATTTGGCCAGTTCTGCAAGTAACGATAATAATCGAACAATTGTATCAACTTCTTATGAAGGTGGTCTTTCCGATAGAGGACCGAATACAGGTACAAGAGGATTTGGCGACCACCATACTTCTGGTGGAACTTATTTTGCTTGGGGAAGACATCCTGAAGAAGGATCAAACTGCGGTTTCCGTGAAGATAACTTGGGTGCTTCTAATGGATACCTTTGGGTAAAATGATAAATAACTAGTAAGAAAGAGAATTAAAAAATGTCTCAGATAAAAGTTGAAAAATTAAAAGGTTTAAATGTTCCTGATAATGGTCCAGAGTTAGTTATTGACAGTTCTGGAAATTTTAACTTTGACTCTGGAACTCTTTATATCGATTCTGTTAATGGAAGAATCGGTGTAAATAAAACTAATCCTGCATATGCTCTTGATGTCACTGGAACAGCAAGAATTACAGGGTCACTTACCACCTCTGGTGGTATTTCTGCTTCTAATGGTACTGGCGGCGCAGGTCAACTTTTAACTGCTGATGGAGCAGGTGGAATGTCCTGGCAGAATGCTCCCATCAGTCTACCAGCGCAATCTTCTAGCACTGCTGGTGCTGTCTTAATGTCAGACGGATCTGCTGCCTTTTGGACATATACTCTTTCTCCTCTGGGAAATCTTACCAATCCAAACTGGTCAACTGCAAGAACTTTTACACATGGATTCACTGCTGGCGGATATCAAAACTCTTCTCCTTGGAGAAACGTAAACAGAGCACAACATTCCAATGATTCAAATACGAATATTGGTGATATTATGAGTGATACTGCTGCTTATTGTGACGCTGGGCATGGTGATTATTATATGTATGTTTATGGCATGGGTGGAATGGGAGGTTCTTCAACAACTTGGTCTATGAATATGACTACTCAATCATCCAGAGGTAATGTAAATGGAATGATTCGTGGTAGAAATGATATGGGACCATTCCAAGATTATCATCATGCTGGTGCTAAAGTTTATGTAACTGGCGGCGGCGATGGTAATACAGACAGGCAAAGTATGGTTACTGAAACTTGGAGTGATGTTGGAAGAACTGTTGGAGATGGTGGTGATTATTCAGCATCAGCAGAACACCAGAATTATGGATTCTATAAAAGAGGAGGAACTGGAAACTTATTTGCTTGGGCAACTGAAACTTATTCTAGTTGGGGAGGACAACCAGGCACAGATGGTTGGGGTAAAGGATTAAGTGCTGTTGCACAAAATTATGTTTATTTTAAGAACGGTGGAAACCTCAACTCCACACTAATTAAACATAGTGGTAGTAATGGTTCTCAACTATCTAGTTTTGGTGTTGATAATGCTGGTGAAGAAAATTACCAAATGGGTGGAAATAAAGGATATTGTTTTGGACACTACAATGGTGGTCAAAATAATAACTCGTATAAAGTAAATTATAATTCGGATACAGCCACCTCTTCTGGTGTTGGGCAACCACAGGGACATGGTGGAATGTCTTCTGCTGGATGTGCTACTGCAAGTAGCCTAACTAATAATACATACGGAACAACTGCACCTTCTTACTGACATGGAAAAAATATACGTTGTATTAGATTTATCTCAAATTTCTGTAGAACTAAATGCAAATGTTCTTGGAAGTAGATTGGGGTTCTCTACTCTAGAATTAGACAAGGACATTTATGATCTCTTCGTTAGAGATATGAAGCATGTTGTTATTGATCGTGATACTGCAGTAAAAGGTAATCGTTACTGGGCAGAAACTAGAGAAAGAAAAAGTTCATATTCAACTGACGATGTTGGATTTACAATTAAAACTCATGTTGCAGTATCAGATGAATCCCTTTCTTTTGCTGTAAAATTAATGAAAATCTATGCAGATTTGGTAATTAAAAAAGAAATCGATAGACAATTCAAAGTAATTCAGAATAGGTATTCGGAATTTGAAGCAACTACTTGGTCTCTTCAAGTTGATGAAGCAACAAAATATCTTGCAGATAATTCATATGAACCAACTATTCTGAAAACTCTTGCAGATCAAAGAGGAATTGGTTTGGAAGGGTTTGCGAATAAAGTTATTTCTAAATCTGCTGAGTATAAGGAAGAAATCTCTGGAATCTTGACATTGCAACAAGTTGTTGGTAAAATGTTTGAAAATGCTTCTGATATCAGAGCACTAAATAGATTGTACGAAGAGTATCTCGGAATCGAGATGCCATTACCACAAGCAATAGAGGATGGTTTGACTGATGAAAATGGAAAGAGAACATCTGTATCCAAGTACGGACTCAACTTACACTTATGACTCTGTGGATAAGCAAATTATTGCATTTGCCACTAAATTAGAATATCCACAAACGGAATATCAGTGTAATAATTTTGTTTCTAGGTCTCACGCAACTGTATATCGACAACTTAGACAGACTGCTCTAGAAATTCAATCTAGAGAACATGCTGTATCTAAAAACGATATTGGTCGAAGAAAAGTTGAAATACAACTCAAGCAAGCACAAAAACGATATGAAGAGGAGCAAGATCCTCTGGAAAAAGAACTAATTGCAGTTGAAATTGATGATCTTAAAATTGATCTGGAAGTTTGGGAAAAGAAAGGAAGGCAAGCTCATATTGAATTGAGATACTTTATTGATTATCTCAAGCAATATGCCACTACCGAAGAAGAAATTCAGAAAGTAATGGAACTAAATGATGAAGAAGAACATAAGTATTGGATTGCTAGAATGGCAAAACAATCTACAATTGATATTCTAACTCAGGGTAGAATTGGTAATGCTAACCTTGATTCCATTCTCATGATGACAGAAGAAGATCAAGTTGCAACCATGCAATTAGCACTTGACTATTCATCTGCTCTTGGTGTAGGATTGCATAATCTAAGGTTGAATGCGGAAGAAAAGACCAAAGAAATTTTAGACGGAAAACAAATTCCATCATTATCATATCTAGAACAAGTGAAAACTCACTATGACACACCAGAAAAACTGCTTCAGTCTACCTATCAATCCGAAACTCAGCCCTGAGTTTCTTCAAGGTGATTTTATTAAATTTCTAAAAGAATATAAAGATTATATTTACGATCTTTATTTCACATCAAGGATGCCACCATTCCATCAAGATGCGATGGGTGACGTATTTCTTTCTGGTGAAGATGAGAAGAATGCCATTGAGAATGCTGCATGGATTAGCGTTCAATCTGGCATTCCTCTTTCTGCCACTTTCAATAACATCTGGGTTAGACCTTCCCAGGAGAATCTTGATCTGTTTATTAAAAATTTCAAGATTCTGTACGATTATAATGTCAGAACAATTACTATTCCCCATACTTCATGGGTGATGACTGGTCAAATTCAGAAAGAGTTTCCAGAACTTAAGATTAAGAATACTATCCTAAGAGAAGTCCGTCAGGCTAATGAAATTGTTTCTCTAGCAAAAGCAGGATTTCATTATATTAATCTTGATCGTGATTTGATGCGCGATAGAGATCAACTGCTTAGAATTAAGGAAGCAAAAGAATACTGTGCTTCTATCGGGAAACCTATTGAGATTTCACTCTTAGCAAATGAAGGATGCTGGGGTGGATGTCCAATTATGCCCGAGCATTATCATTACAATTCTACTAGGATGTTTGGTAATGCTCAATACTTCAACGATTCTATTAGTCGTGTTTCGTGTCATCGTTGGGAACATGAAGATTCTTCTGCATCATTAAAAGCAGCAAATCTACCACCCTGGAAAAAGGATTGGGAAGAAATGTTTGATCTTGGTATTGATGTATTCAAAATGCACGGCAGAGAAGATGGAATGCGTCTTCTTGAGTCAATTGATATTATTAAAAGATGGGCAGCAGACGAAGAGATTCTCTTCCCTACATTTAATAATTATATTGAAGATGTATCTCTCAAAGATAAACCGATTGACATCTGGAGAGATAAAATTAAAACTTGCAAATTTGATTGCTGGGACTGTCATTATTGCGAATCTGTTGTAGAATCTCATCTCAAGAAACAGGATAGGGAACAACATCCTTATGTAAAGCATGTTATTGATTCTATTGATAAGTCTTCGCAAGGTATCTCCAATTTTGTTGCTGAAGGTTATCCTGTTCCTGGATTGACTTCTGATCGTGTTCGTCATTTCCTTAATAATCTGTGTCAGATTGAGAATGCAGTTTATATGGAAGTTGGTGTATATGTTGGAGGAACTTTCTTTGCAGCATTACAGGGTAATGAAATAAAAGCATATGCAGTTGATCATTTTAAAGTAACTGATATTGCACCAGAATTAAATCAAATGGTATGGGCTCCATCTGGAGATCCTAAGACGGATTTTATTTCTCATGCACAGGAACAGCAAGGAAAATCTGCTGTTAAGTTGTTAGATAAAGATTGTAGAAGTGTTCTTGAGAGTGATATTCATCCAAACTATAAACCAAATATTATATTCTATGATGGAGATCATGACTATAGAACACAATTTGATTTTTTAAATACTTCTCTCGATTATGTTCAAGATACTTATATTCTTGTAATTGATGATGCTAACATTGAAAGTGCCATTACTTCCACCGACGACTTTATTCGTATAAATAAGTTGAGAGTATTATACGAGAAGAAGATTCTCAATCAAGTAGAAGATTCAACTCAATGGTGGAACGGTTTGTACATTCTCGTACTTCAAAAAAATGGCAAATAGTTTAAAAGTAGATACTATTCAGGATATTAATGGGAAAATTATATATTCTCAGACAGGTAGTAGTGCTACTATAGGAGATGCAACTGTTTCTGGAACCTCACTAACTCTTCCATCCCAAACAACATATACTTTTCAAAATTTAACTGTAACAAATAAACTAACTGCTTCTAAAGTTAGATTTAATACAAGACTTCAGATTGGTGATAATACTAGAGCGGTAATGGATTTGGGTGCTGCTACAGATGCAATTATTCTCCCAAGAGGTACAGAAGCACAAAGACCAACATCTACAGAGAACGGGCAATTACGATACAATACGGATACTAATAAAATTGAAGGATATGTAAATGATAAATGGAGTTCTGTTAATGTACTTTAATTGTGGGTATAGACGGATATGATCTGTATGGTCTCCGACTAAATAAAATATAAACGATAAAAACCATGAGTATTTTAAAAGTAAATCAAATTTATGATTCATCTGGAACTAAGAATCTTATCAAATATGATCCTACTACTGGAGCGGTAAGTATTGGAGATTCTACAGTAACAGGAAATCTTGCGATTAATATACAAGATGTTACTGTACCAAATAATCTTGCTGTAGTTACTCAAGCAACTGTATCTCTGTTAAAAATCTCAAACTCATTTGCATATAATAGAGATACTCCAAGAGTTACTTTAGATCTTGGAGATTCTACGAATGCTATTTTGATTCCTAGAGGAACTGATGCTCAAAGACCAGCAACTCCTCTTGCAGGTATGTTAAGATACAGTAATACTGGTAATGTTTTTGAAGTGTATAATGGAACTGAGTGGAAACAAATTAGTACTATTGTTCCTAAGAATGGATTGACTGCTGCGGGCGCTGGAGATAGCGCATCTGCAATTAAAGCATTGACAGGAACTACTACAGATCAAGCATACTGGATCACTGTTAATGGAACTGCAACTCAAATTTATTGTTTGATGAGTGGTCCTAATAGCGGTGGTTGGATGATGCTTATGAAAGCAACTAGAGGTAGTACTTTCCCATATAGTTCTGGATATTGGACCGATACTTCAACATTAAATACTGGAGAGTTCAATCGTAACGATGGTGATGCTAAATTCAATAGCTATAATTATAGCAATGTAACAGACCTTCTTGTCATATTTCCTGATGTTGGAGCTGGAAACTATGGATGTGATGCGAATGCTGGATATGGATTTACCTGGAGAGATAACGGTAGATTAAGTAATGAATCTGCAAGATCTTGGTTTGGTAGAGTAAATAATTACCAAACTTCAGGAAATCCCAGAGATGGTGGTACTTGTTGGTGGGGTTCTGGATCTAGTGTTTGGTCTGCTCAAGGTGGATTCCAGTGGGCAGGTTATAATTATACGACTAATGGTGGTAATGCTGTGAGAATGGGATTTGCATGGAATAATGAAGGTGATCAAAACTCTAACGATGTATCTGGTGGATTGGGAGTGGCTAGAACTGGATGGTCTGCTGGTGATACAATCGGTTGTTGTCAAACAACTACTGGTATGAATAGAACTTGTAGATTTGAAATGTATGGGAGATAATCACATGAGAGAACTTAACGAACAAGAGTTACAAGAAAGATCTGAATTTTATAAAAATAAATATAGAGAAGATCGATCTGCAAATTATCCTACAGTTCAAGAATTGATGGATGCTTGGGATAAAAAAGAAGAAACTGGCGATTCTTCAGACTGGGATGCACTTCTAGAAAAAAGAAAAGAAGTTAAAGAAAAGTATCCAAAACAATATCCTCCTGTGAATCAGGATGAACTTTATGGTCCAATTACTACAACTGACCCCATAGAATAAAATGACGATTGAAGAACTAATTGAAAACTTTGAAGCTCAACAAATTAAGACAAAATTGGAAATTGAGCAAATTAAAGAAAAACTTGCAGATCGAGAAGAATACTTAGTCAAACTGATTGGTGGAGTTGAAGCATTAAAACTCTACAAGGATCAAGAAAACTTATCAGTTGAAGAAGGGGGTTGACAGACCCCCTTTTCTCGTGTACTATATAGAAGTAGTTCGCAAACAAAACCGAAAAACCTATGGGTCGTACCTATCGCCGTGATGACCACCATTCCTGGGGTAAATACAACAAAGATCGTCGTCAGAAAGGATTCTCTGAACGCTATTCCAAATCGGAAGAGTTTGGTGAGTTCTCATCCCGAAAAAAAGGAAAGAAGAAGTTCGATCTTACTTCAACTGAATACTATGAGGAGGACTGGGGCTGATGGACGAAGAAGAGTTTTTCACCGAAGAAGTAGATACTGATGACATTCAAGATCTCAGTATTGACTATGATGATTACATGGACACAGACTATTACGAGTACACTACTGATTGGTAATTATGAAACTCAAAGACCCTGCATTTAACGTTGCTCTCACTGAAACTGAATGTAAGTTTCTTGTGAATGTTCTTCTTGATTGGGATCAATCACAAAAGAATCAAACTAAAACAGAAAGGCAATTGTGGGAGCATCTAATTTCTCAATTAGATCCTTATCTACAAAAATAAATGCTTTATAGCCCATCTTACTATACATTTGTAGCATTCATATGCGTCCTCGGTTATTTCTTCTGGATTTATCCAGAGGGAATGAACCGAGTTTTGATCTATATCAATCTACAGATTAAAAACATTTACTCAGAAATTATGAGACTCTATCTCAAATGGAAACTATTGAGAGAGTTGAATAAGTTCAATCGGGAACTGGGTCTGCCCCTGATCCCCTGGAACCATAAGAAAGGCAAATCACTCGACCCTTGACAACGGTTCCAATTTCCTTTATATTGATTCTGTTAAACAAACAACTGCATGGAAGACCGCGATTTTTACACGATGATGAGTGGCGGGTATGAAGTCCTCACTCACATGTATGATCACATTCATGAGAATGATGAAGAATGGATTGATTCTATTCTTGGTGATGAAGATGAACTCATTCGACAACTAACAGTATGACTAATTACGATAAACTGATGGATTCCATCGTTGATGAAATCTACTACGTCTGGTCAGAGATTTGCGAATGGGATTGTGAAGAAACAGAAGAAACTGTTCGTGAGACTGCACAACGTATTCTTGAACATGTAGAAGAGTTTCAATCTCTTCGTACCAAAACTAATCAATGGAGAGCATCTGACTAATGGCACTATCACAACAAGTTGAAGATAGCTTGAAAGAAGCACAAGCATCTTTGCGTAATGCACTTGCATTTGCAGCACGAAACGAACGTCCTGTGGTATGTAATGCAATCTCAGAATCTATCTGTCGCATTGAACAGATTCAAACGTTTGATGGTTTGATGGATAAGTTTGAAAGCATGAACTATGACAAATAAGAC
>Ga0129333_10002246_pt1 | contig 17886 bp, 29 predicted proteins | sample CPB6_08_DNA_FD_94474 | JGI IMG/M metagenome (GOLD analysis project Ga0129333, IMG submission 94474) | Freshwater to marine salinity gradient microbial communities from Chesapeake Bay, USA - CPBay_Sum_0.6_0.8_DNA | ecosystem: Environmental > Aquatic > Marine > Coastal | place: USA: Chesapeake...
GACTTTGCTCAAATCGGGTGAAGTCCGACTATTCCCACAACCTCTGGTAGTCTATTGGTAAGGACGGGTGGACAACACACATGGAAACTGGGTTCGATTCCCAGACAGAGGAACATTCCCTTGTAGTTCAGTTGGTAGAACGGAGGACTGTTAATCCTTATGTCCCTGGTTCGAGTCCAGGCGGGGGAGTTTTGCTGAGATATTGGTATGATTTATGTGGATGAAAATTTCTTGTCCATGGATGAATGTGGATACTTTGTAAAATTATTTCTTGAAAATAAAAATAAAACAAGAGAATATAGAAGCACAAAAATCCTTAGCACAAAACTTTTATACGATAAGAGTTTAGATGCATCTCTGCAAAAAATTACTAATAAAGTTAGAATATTATTTGATGTAGATTGTACTTTAAACAATTCTCAATTAGTTTTGTGGCCTTCTGGTTCATATCAAAATCCACACTATGACCCTCCAGGAGATCTGTGTGCATGTATTATTTACTTAAATGATAATTACAATGGTGGATCTACATCATTTAATGAAAACCTTAAAATTAAACCAGAAGTAGGAAAATGTTTAATATTTTCAAACTCTCAATACTTACATTGGGTTGAAAAAATTACAGAGGGGAATAGATATACTCTTTCAACTTGGTTTATAAATAAACTTAATAATTGAAAAAATATCATGATTGTTGTAAGATGCAAAGAATGCAATACTGAAATAACTAGTCATCCATCAAAAACACAATGTTGCGGTTGTCCAAATATGATGACTGTCTGTGGTGATAAAATTTCAGCATTGGATCTGGGTAAAGTTGTTATGACAAATTCTTTTACAAAAAAAGAAAACACCAAAACAGTTCTTTCTACAGAGGATTTATCCTTTCAAGAAGCAAGGAGACAACGAAAGGTTCGAAAATTGGACTTCGAAGTTCGTTGAATACTTGGAAAGGTGGTCGAGTGGTTGAAGGCTCTAGTCTTGAAAACTAGCGATGTGAAAGCATCCGTGGGTTCGAATCCCACCCTTTCCGTTTTAAGATAAATTACAAATTTAATAATTCCTTCAACAGTGTTACAGTATGAACACAAATGTTGATTTTTAAGATCGTGTAATTAGTATATAGTAGTATGCTAATTAAAAACTCATGGATCAACATACCTATAATAATTGGGTGAAGATCAAGGAAACTTTTGAGGAGTCTGGTAACACTGATAATATGTTCTATAAAAGGGCAGTGGAAATTGTTAAGACACGAAGAGATCCTCTCGCAAAATTTCTTGGAGATGAAAAATGATGCACGAGCAGGAAGAATTTATAACACGTTCCGAAGTCCAGGAGATGATAGATGATGCAATACGAAGACACAATCGTAATGCTTCGATTATTTCAATGTGTGTTGGCTGGGTTGTTCTTGCACTTTTTGCTGAAGGTCTTCTTCGACTCGTTGGAGTAATACCCCCTTTACTACCATGGCTCAAGATTACTCTGAACTAATATTTTTAGTTCCTTGGTTGGTTCTAGTGGGAATATCATTAACAATGATTGTGCAGGGATGGATGATAATGAATGCCTATCATGGATATTCAAAAAGTCCAAAAGTAAAACATCCAGAACTTAACGACGTTAAAGCAGGAGATCCTTTACTAGTGGTTAGATTTACAGAGGAAGAAATCGCAAAACTACAACAAAGAGTTACTGAACAAAAAATGATGGAACTCTTTGAAGAACCATCAACTTATGAGGACGAAGATGACGACGACAGATTGGATCGTATTCATTGAATTTTTTTCGCACATGCTCTATATGCTTATAGCGTTTATGTGTGGGATTATTATCGGTTATATAGTTGGATTTAGAAATGGAGGAATGTAATGAGTCACTTACTTGGAAGATTTCTTGTAATTCTAGCAATACCTTTTGTACTTTCTACTTTATATTTTGGGTCAAAGAAAGGAGGATACTATGATTCAAAAGATTACAAAGGAAATGGAACCGCACATTAGACAAAAATATAATTTTGCAATGTCTTCTTTTGTGAGAATGTATGGGCATTCTGTTATACATAACCACGATATTAAACAGTTTTGTAATGAGTGGTCTTTGTTGGAAGTAAATGCTCCATTATCGGGACTTGACGAAGTGGATCAATACATGTATTATGAATATAAAAACTGGAGAGGTAGGTAATTTATTTGTAATAAATATACATGAATCAACGGGATGTAGCTCAGCTTGGTAGAGCACTCGCTTTGGGAGCGAGTGGCCGTAGGTTCGAATCCTATCATCCCGACCTTTATTATCCTTCATAAAAAAATGCAGAACGATCAATCAATACAAAACGAAGTGGAATCTTTAGAGCAAGAAGAGTATATCGAAAATGATATAATCAAAGGAGATCATATAGTTTCTAAATCACAAGTTATTATTGAGAATGTAATTCCAGATTATCTTTTGGAATTGATTAGGAAAAGAATATCAGATATACCAGAAGATCAATGGGAACGGGGGCAAGTTGGTGATGCTAAGGGTGGAAAAGTTTATGAAGAAGTTAGAAGATGTGATGTTGCATGGTTGAATGAGTTAGACTGGCTTTGTGGAATTTTTACCCATTATTTTAATATTGCAAATTCTTCTTGCTGGCAATATGATGTTACTAAATTTGATTCGATACAGGTAACAAGATATAGAAAAGGAAATTATTATGACTGGCATGCCGACTATGGATCATCTTTTGATTCTAGTTTGACTAGAAAAATAAGTGCTAGTATGATAATAAGTGATCCATCAGATTATACTGGAGGTAAATTGCAAGTGATGGATTATCATGGTAAGATTTCATCTTGTGAAAAGAAAAGGGGTAATATCATTTTCTTTGATTCAAGAACACCACATAGAGTTACTCCAGTTCTTGATGGTGAAAGAATTTCTTTAGTAGCATGGATGCTTGGACCAAAACTGAGGTGAAACATGGAAGAGTTTACTGTAGAAGAATTTCAGTCCGATTTTGATAATCTGATATCTAGAGTTGAAAATGGAGAATCATTTATTATTAAGGATGGAAATAATACTGCTGTTATAGTTCCCTACAAGGAAACTATAAAGTGTGCATTGGAGTCTTTGGTTTCTGATACTGATGATGAATTGATACGGATTCACACTGATCATTGTGACGCTTGTTAAACCGTCACACTTCACTTGACTCTGGGAAAAATTTTTCCTATAATATTAAGGTCAACATTCAAAACAATGACTCTCACTTCTAAATTCAAGAAAGACGTTCAAACACTTCGCGGTGCAGCAAATGGTGATTTTTACCTTGATGTAAAGAATCCTAAACTTTTCAAAAAAGTTCGCCGCTACTATGAAAACGAAGGTGTAGTATTTTCTGGTGATCCTCTTGATGACTATGAAATGCTAATGGAATATGTTCTTGCTGATCTTGAATCTGTCGAGGTTGCTTGATGAAAGTAGTCAAAAAACCAACAGTTCTTATGGAACGCTTTCCGTATCGTTATGTACAATGTGGTACTTTAGAAATAAATGGAAAACCAGATTATAGAATTCAAAAAGTAGATTCTTATACTGGAAGATATCGTGATATGTATCTCTTAGATAATGAGATGCAACTATTAACTGCTATGGAAGATCATGACTATACTTGCTGGTTAGATCCAGATGGTGTACCAGCTTACGTTAAAGATGACTGAGACACGGATGGTCTATAACAGAACTGGTCGGAGCATCATTGGTTTCCTAGTTTCCCTAAAACTAGGTGGTGGAGTCAAATGACCCTTATAAATTGAATACTCTAAATAAAATTAGTCAAATTAGAAAAAAATGGCTAAGACAACACAACCAAAGCAACATACTTATGGCGCAGCGGCACCTACTCCTACTTCCAACAACTTAGATATATCTAAGTTAGAAGAAAAGATTGCTATTCTTGAGGATAAGTTAAATCAAAAAGAAGCAAATAGAGTTTCTTTGAATATTTCTAGTTTACCTTCTCTCCTTCCTAGGAGAGAAACTGAGGTTATCCAAAGAGTAGATGCTATTGAAAATAGGTTAGAAGAGTTAATAAAACTTCTAGCAGAATAATTTTTTTAATGGAGAGAGAAATCTCTCCAATTTTAATATACAAAAAATGATAGAATCATATATAGATTTCAAAATCATAGATAACTTTTTTCCTGAAGATAAGCATCAGTTTGCTCTTTCTAAATGTAGAGAACTTCCATATTTTTGGGGAGAAACTGAGGGTGCATCGTATCCTCCTACTGGAATGGTAGCGGATGTTGAAGAAGAATCTTCTCTTTATGATTTGTTTGTAACAACAATAAGAGATAAGGTTGAACAATATAGGGAAAGAATTCCTGCAAAATTTTATGTGAATTTATTCTCTCCAAAAGAATTATCATATTATCATGTAGATGCTCAAAAAAATTTTACTGGAACGACTTTAATATATTATCCTCAACTGGTATATGATAAAAATGATGGGGGAGAAACACTATTTTTTGATGAAGAAAAGAATATAGTGTTTGGAGTTCCACCGATACCAAATAGACTTGTGATATTTGATAGTAAAATCCTTCATAAAGCTACATCATTTCATAGTAGGCATAGATTCACTGTCGTAATAAAATATTGCGACCAGATAAGTTGATATATTGTTTCATTTCTAATATAATATACAAAGAGATTAAATTAATTTTATGAGCGAATGTACTAAAACAGCACTTGTTCTTGGTGCTGGTGGCTTTATTGGAAGTCATATGGTAAAAAGGTTGAAGTCTGAGGGATATTGGGTCCGTGGTGTTGACCTTAAATATCCTGAATTTTCTGTATCTGAAGCAGATGAATTTATTCAGGGAGACTTGCGCGACATGAGTTTTGTTCGCCGTGTTCTTGAATTCAAAGGAGAGCAGGGTAATTTTTACGCTAATGTTCCTTACCGTTATATTGTTCCTTTCCATGAAATTTATCAGTTTGCTGCTGATATGGGTGGGGCAGGATTCGTCTTTACTGGCGAAAATGATGCCGATATCATGCATAACTCGTCACAAATTAACCTTAATGTTCTTGAAGCACAACGCCAGTTGAATGAGACATTTGATGGAGTTGATAAAGAATGGACTGTATGCAATCGTCCTGTTTTAGATTATAAGACTAAGATTTTCTATTCTGGTTCTGCTTGCATGTATCCAGAGCACAATCAATTAGACCCAGATAATCCAGATTGCCGTGAAGAATCAGCATATCCAGCAGCACCCGATTCTGAATATGGTTGGGAGAAACTGTTCTCAGAGCGGTTGTTTTTCGCTTATTCTCGTAATTATGGGATCCCTGTTCGGGTTGCTCGGTATCATAATATCTTTGGACCAGAGGGAACTTGGGAAGGTGGAAGAGAAAAAGCACCAGCAGCAATCTGCCGTAAAGTTGCCTATCTTCCAGAGGAAGGCGGAACCATCGATGTGTGGGGAGATGGCCTACAAACTCGTTCCTTCCTGTATATTGATGAATGCATCGAAGCAACCCGCCGAATGATGGAGTCTGATTTCCAAGGACCAGTTAATATTGGTTCAGAAGAAATGGTAACTATTAATCAACTTGTTGATACTGCCGCTAAAGTTTCTGGTAAGAATGTAGAGAAGAATCACATTGATGGTCCTCTTGGCGTTCGTGGTCGTAATTCCAACAATGATCTTATTCGTGAAAAACTTGGTTGGGATTATTCTCAGACTCTTGAAGATGGAATTCGTAAGACTTATAATTGGATCTCTGAGCAAATTAAAAACAAATGAGCAAATCAATTACTGTAGTTTTGAACGCTTATAAGCGTTCAAATTTGAAGGAGCAAGTTGATGCAGTTAGAAATCAATCTGTTCCAGTAAAAGAAATTTTTTACTGGCAGAATACTGCTCCTGGATTTGATTATGATGAAGACACTTATATGGAGCTTAATGCTGCACTAAGTAATTATAATTATGGTGTTTGGGCACGGTTTGCGTATGCTTTAAATGCAAAGAGTGATTACATATGTGTACTTGATGATGATACGATTCCAGGTTCTAGATGGTTAGAGAATTGTCTTACTACTTATGAAACACATCCTGGACTTTTGGGTGGTATTGGACTTAGGTTTAAGAATGGAAACTATGAACTAGATCAACTTCCTGATGGAAAGTATGCTAGATTTGGGTGGGATAGTAATCCTATTTGCTCTGGTAATAATACGGAACCACAAGAAGTTGATATTGTTGGGCACTCTTGGTTCTTTGCTAGAGATCTTCTTTCTGTCTTTTGGAGGGAGCTCCCTGCAGAACAATGGAGTATGCTTTGTGGGGAAGATATTCACTTCTCATATATGCTTCAGAAATATACTGATCTAAAAACATATGTTCCCCCCCATCCTCCAAATGATCAAACTATGTGGAGTAGTTTAAAAGCAGTTCAATATGGTGGTGATCAACATGCAACTGCAAATATAACAACCCGCACTGGAGAGATGGCTAAATATCTTGCTTACTGCGTTGAAAACGGATTTAAACTTTATAAGGATAGAAACTGATGGATTTGATGGATGCTAAACCCTTTGAACCTTACATTGAAGTTCTGGGCAAAAAAACAAATAAGTATGCAAAATTAATTTCTGCTGCTCTAGATAAAGCAGTTAAAGATGAATCTAAACTACCAGATTGGATTCTCACTCTCAATGGAATGTCTGGAAAGAGATATCGTAGATTTATTAATAATTTAGTAGAATCAGTTGATGATGCTAGGTATCTTGAGGTTGGATCTTGGAAAGGATCTACTGCAACTTCTGCAGTCTATGGAAATAAAGTAAAGTCAGTTTGTATTGATAACTGGTCTCAGTTTGGAGATGTTCGTAATGCTTTCTATGAAAACATTCAGCGTTGTACAAATGACGAAACTATTGTAGAACTATACGAAAGTGATTTTCGCCAAGTTGATTACACTTCACTAGGAAAACATAACATTTATTTCTTTGATGGTCCTCATGAAGAAGAAGATCAGTATGATGGTTTAGCACTAGCTCTTCCTGCACTCGATGATACCTTTATTCTCTTAGTTGATGATTGGAATGATCCACGTCCTAGGGATGGTACAGAGAGGGCAATTAAAGAACTGGGAATTGAGGTAATTTACTCTATGCAAATTAGAACAAGTAATGGTGTAGATGTTGTTTATCCAACCCCTCACGTTTTAGAGAATAGTGATTGGCATAATGGTTACTATGTTGCTGTCTGTAAAAAATAATGGCTGAACTACACAATCTAAGATCTGACTGGTTTGAGAATGCTGGATATAGTCAGAAAATTATAAATGATTTTTCATATGTACTTGTAATTCAAGGTCCAACTACATATTGCAGAGAACTTGTAGAGTTTTATAAAGGTTTTATTTGTGTATGGTCAACATGGTCAAATGAACCAATTGAAAATTTGAACTATCTTAGAGATCAAGAAAACGTTCATTTAGTTGTTACTGACTTACCAGACTTTTCTAGTAAAGATCTTTCTCACTTATCTAATCATGCTGCTTGGACATTAGAAAGAGCAACATATCAATTTACATCTACTTTGCGTGGATTTGAGTATGCTCATAAACAATTTGATAGTGTATACGCTATCAAGATTAGATCAGACTTTCTTGTAGATGTTGGAACAGTCATTGAGAAGTCAAAACCAAATTCTTTCAATTGTTTAGGATGGCATACTGGTAGTGTTGGATATCTTGTAGATTATTGTTTTGCCGGACAGACTGGACTCATTACAGAATTAATGAGGATATCTTTGGATTTAAATCATCCATCCCATTCCGAAAACGTACTAACATATTCTCTACTAGAAAAACTAAGAATTAGAGAGGTTGATTATTTTCTTGATAGATCTTTGTATACATATTCTTTGAAACACAAGTATGATACTGAGTTGTTTTTGGGCGAAATTGAAAAGGGTAAATGGATAAATGATAAAAGTAAATTGCATGTATCAGATAATGTGATGCACACATTTACTAAAGATAATCTTCCTGATAATTATCCTTTAACTTATGGATGGGGACCTGGAGTATGAAAGACTATAAAAAAGAAATAGAATTTTTCTACAACAAATTAGTAAATAAAGAAAATTTTGCTCTAGGAAAGTTTGCCGATGGGGAATGGGGAGCAATTAAAGGAACACAATTTTTACCAGCAAATGGGGAATGGGCTGCTAATGGAGATCATCCCCTTTATGAAATTGCTAGGAAAGAACTAGAAGATGCTTTGAAGTATCAACACCCAGATTATTATGTTGCTATTTGTCCATGTTATCAAGATACCATTTCTTTTTCTGGACAACCAGAAAGTAATATTACATATGCAAATATCTTTGTAAATTCAAATTATGAATTCTATAAAGAAAAGTATATCGAAATTTATAATCAATATGATATTCATTTGGTAACTCATAAAGATACTAATTTGGAGAATCTTCCATTTAAGGTGGAAAAATTTTATCCAATAGAGTATAATGCTTGGGTATTAAATAGAGATCTTCCAGATCAAATTCTTGAGCAAAATCTAGAGGGTAAATTATTTTTGTTTGCTGCTGGATCTTTTGCAAATATTCTTGCCCATAAACTATGGGATAAAAATAAGAAGAATATTTATCTTGACGTTGGTTCTACTCTTAATCCATGGACTCAGATTGAAAGATTGAAGAGAGATTACTATATGGGAAATAAGGAACTGGAATGTCTTGTTTGTCCATGTCCAAATTATAAATCAATTTAATTAGATATGTTATCATTTAATAGACTTGGAAATCTTGGTAGACTAGCAAACCAGATGTTTCAATATGCAGCTATCAAAGGGATTGCTTCAAATAGAAATTTAGAATTTTGCATCCCACCAAAAGAAATTTTTGGAATGCAAGATCCTATGGTAAAAAATTCGGATACAACTTTGTATGATTGCTTTAAGTTGTCTGAATTTAATATTGGTCTACCACCAAAAAATACTCCAGTAGTGGAATCTACTTTTTCATTTGATGAAAATCTTTTTAATAATTGCGAAGACAATATAGATTTGATTGGATATTTCCAAACAGAAAAATATTTTAAGCATATTCAAGATGAAATAAGAAAAGATTTTACCTTCAAAGATGAAATTTTTCATCCAACCTTTGATAAATTTAATGATATATTCTTTGGAAATGAAGTATTATCTCTACACATTCGTAGAGGAGATTATGTAAATCATAGTGCTCATCCTGTTCAACCGATTTCTTATTATAAAAAGGCTCTAGATTATTTTGATGAATCTCTCCCTGTGATTATTTTCTCGGACGATCCTGATTGGTGCATGGAACAAGATTTATTCTCTTCGGATAGATTTTTGGTTTCGGAATCTCAGGATAGTAATGTTGATTTATGTTTAATGAGTCTCTGTAACTATCATATTATTGCGAATAGTTCTTATAGTTGGTGGGGATCTTGGCTTGCTAAGAGTAAGAAAACTATTGCTCCTAGTAACTGGTTCTCTGGTGAACTATCTCATAAAGATACCAAAGACATTTATTGTGAAGGTTGGGAGATTATTTGATGTCTGATCTTACTGTTATACTTCCTTGTGCAGGAGAGGGAACTCGCCTTTCCCTACCCTACCCAAAGGAAGTTTTTTCAATTGAAAAACATAAGTCTCTTATTGACTATAGTTTTGATTTATTTTCAAACTATGGACGTAGAGATGTTCAATTTGTTATTACATTGAATGAACATAAAACTGAAATTGTAAAATACCTAAGTCGATATAAGCATCGATTTAATATTTCATTTACATATTTTAATCCAACTGAAACAGAGTATACTGGATCTATTAAGAGTGCTAAGCATCTTTTTGGTGAGAAGAATCTTGTTCTTCTTCCCGATACTTTTCTAAAGATGAAAACCTCTGATGATATTTTGGATCTTGTAAATAATAGTCTAAATGAGACTGGATTTACTTTCTTCTTTAAGAGAGAAAATAATGCAGAGATGTTAAAAACAAAAGGAGCACTTGTTATCTCGGATGATAACCAAGTATTGGATTATGAAGATAAACCACAAGAAAACTTAGATAGATTCAATGCTTTCTGGTGTGCTTTTGCATTTAGAAAAAGAGTGTTTGATTCATGCATAGAATTCATGGAAAAGTCAACACTCAATCATCGTTTGTTGGTTGGGGAAATTGAGAACACTCCACTATATAATTCAAGAGCTATTGAAGTAGATGAGTATATCGATCTTGGGACGTGGGAGCAAATTTATAAATTCATCTCAAAAAATGGATAAAAAAATTATTGTTGATTGCGACGGAGTTCTATTAGATTGGGCATATGCCTTTGATGTTTGGATGGGTGAGCATGGATATCAAAGAATTTCAAATACAAACCACCATTATGGGCAAGCACTAAGGTATGGTATAACCGAAGATGAAGCTGCTAGGCAGATTAAAAAGTTTAATGAATCTGGATGTGTTGGATTTATTCCTGCGTACAAAGATGCTGTTGAATATGTAACTAAGCTCTATAATATTGGATGGAGATTTGAAGTTATTAGTTCCTTAGATAAGGATAAGTACGCTCAAAAACTTAGAGAAAAAAATTTAATCCACGTCTTCGGTAATGTATTTGATTTTATTGATTGTGGATTAGATTATAATGTTGGTAAAGAGGATTATCTAATTAATCGATATAGTGGTAAAGGATACTACTGGATAGAAGATTCTGTTAGAAATGCTCAATCTGGCTTGAAAGCTGGACTAACAAGTGTTATAATGGATCATGATTATAACAAAGAGTGGGAAGGACTCAGAGTTAAGAATTGGAAAGAAATTTACGCACTAACATCAAATGACTCCCCATATTGAAGCAAAAAAAGGAGATTATCATCCTACAGTTTTAATGCCTGGTGATCCACTTAGAGCAAAATGGATCGCTGAAAATTTTTTAGAAACCTATGACCTTGTTAATGAGGTTAGAAATTGTTTAGGGTATAGTGGAACTTATAAAGGAAAACCTGTATCTATTCAAGCGAGTGGAATGGGTCAACCTAGTCTTGGAATTTATGCTCATGAATTATATAACTTCTATGATGTTCAAAGAATAATTAGAGTTGGTAGTTGTGGTGGAATAAATTCCTCTTTGAGAGTTGGAGATATTGTCGTTGCATTAACTGCATCTACCGATAGTGCTATGACTAGTAATCTTTTTCCTGGATTCACAATCTCTCCATGTTGTGACTATTCTCTCCTTAAAAATTATATGGAAGTAAATCCAAAAGCATATGTTGGAGCAATGATATCTAATGATTATTTTTACCAACCAGATAGAAATTGGTTTAGATCATTATCTGGGTATGGAATTCTTGCTGTAGATATGGAAACTCATTTATTGTATTCTATTTCAATGAAAAATAAAAAACAATCTCTTTCCGTAAATACGGTTTCTGATCATTTGTTTGGTGGGGTAGAGATGTCTAGTTCGGAAAGAGAAACTGGTTTGTTTAAAATGGTAGAATCTGTTCTTGAGAGTTTAGTATGATTAATCTATTTTATGACCCTGGTTATTGGGGTGGATCTTCTAGAATGAATGGTCCAAGAAAAGTAGTAGATAATTTGTTCAATAGTCTAGAACAAGAAAATATTGAATATGCTATCAACGTTGAAAAGTATAAGTATAATTTTCTTGTCCATTATGATTATCGTGGATATTTAAAGCATTCTGAATTAACTTTGGAGAATTGTATCATTGGTCCTCAGATATGGTTTTTTGATCAGCATGTTAAAGAACTTCAGCAATATCCAGAAAGATATAAGTCTATTATTGTTCCATCAGAATGGGTTAAAACTTTAGCAATTGAAAAGTTTGGATTTGATCGAGTTGATGTATGGCCAGTTGGAATCAGGCATTCAAATTTAAACCGTAATGTTAAGTATGATTGTTTGGTTTACTTTAAGAGAAGATCTCGGGAAGAATTAGATAAAGTTAAAACCTTCTTGGAATCTAAAAATCTAACATATAATATAGTATCATATGGAAACTATGAAGAATCTGATCTTGAATTGTTGGCTAGTCAGTCAAGGTTTTGTTTCCTTTTAAATGGAACTGAGAGTCAAGGTATTGCAGTCCAAGAAATAATGGATTTAAATGTTCCTTTATTTGTTTGGGATTTGGAATACTGGAATGATCAAGGTGAAGCATATAAGGTTCCTGCATCATCCGTTCCATATTGGTCGGAATTGTGTGGTGAAAGATTTTATTTGGAGTCTCAGATGGAAGAGACATTTGATAGATTTTATAGTAATATAGATATATACAGTCCGCAGAAATATGTGGAAGAAAACCTATCATACAAAGCATCTGTAAATAAACTTTTGGAGATATTATGCTGATAAATTTTGCTAATTTATATGAAAAATATAATATGAATATTCGTGGTGTACTTCATATTGGAGCACACTATGGTGAGGAAGTAAAAGATTATATTGATTATAAAATTAATAATCTTGTATTTTTTGAGCCTCTTTCAAATAGTCTAGAAATACTAGAAGAAAATCTATCAGTATATGCAGATAAAGCAAATATTCAAATATTTCCATATGCATTAGGTAATGAAGAAAAAGATGTTGAGATGTATGTAAGTGATCATGGTGGAATGTGTAGTTCCGTTCTAAAACCAAAAATTGTTTTGGAACAGTATCCAGGTATTAAATTTCCTGGTAAAGAACTGGTAAAAATGATCAGATTGGATGATGCAGAAATAGACATTACTGATTATAATTTCATGAACATTGATGTTCAGGGTTATGAATTAGAAGTTTTGAAAGGATCCGAAAAGACTTTGAATAATATTGATTATGTCTATACTGAAATTAATGTAGATGAGGTATACGAAGATGCACCTCATGTTGATAAGTTGGATGAATTCCTATCAACTTATGGATTTGCCAGAGTAGAAACAGATTTATCTGGGACTACTTGGGGAGATGCTTTTTATATCAAAAACAAATAAGGATTAAATTAATGTATAACGTTTCTAGAACATGTCAGGTTAATGACCTGAATTCAATTTATATGAAGTATTTTGGGTATCCTTCAAAAGGGTTCTTTGTTGAAGTTGGTGCCTTTGATGGAGAATCATTTTCAAATACTTCTTGTTTGGCAGATCATGGTTGGAATGGTATCTATGTGGAGCCAATTGAACCTCATTATAATGCCTGCATGAATCGTCATAAAGATAATGATGTTTATGTAGTTAATTGTGCTATTGGTACTCAAGAAGGTGAGATTGATATCTACGTTGGTGGTCCTTTGACTACTTCAGATCCTGAGCAAGTGAAGAGATACTCTGAGATTGATTGGGCTCAACACATTCCATTTTCTCACGGAAAGTGTGAGCAAATGAAACTCGATTCACTTCTGGAACATTTTGAAGTGGAACCTGGATTTGATATTCTTGGTGTTGATGTTGAAGGTCGTGAGCATGATGTTTTTGATTCTTTCGATCTTGCAAAGTGGAAACCAAAGATGATGCTTGTTGAACTGGAAGATGAGCATGAATCATTCCAAAAGTATCAAGATCATGTTGAAGTTCATAAAACTCTAAGAGATAAGATTCATTCTCATGGGTATGTTGAAATTTACAAAGATCATATCAATACAATTTTTGTACGTGAAGACTTTCAAAAATGAAAATTTGCATTCTAACTATTGCTACAAATAAGTACATTCATTTTGTACAAGATCTTTATAATAATTTGGAAGAATTTTTTCTACCAGATTATGAAAAGAATTGCTTGCTTTTTACAGATCATGAAATAGAAGAGTCTTCTGATAATGTAAGAATCCATCAGATTGAACATGAAGCATGGCCAATGCCTACTTTAAAGAGATATAATTATTTCATTAAAGAAAAAGAGTTCATTCTTCAACATGATTATTGTTTTTACTTTGATGTTGATATGGCTCTCAGACAAGTTGTTGGTGATGAAGTTCTTGGAGACTTAGTTGCTACGAATCATTTTTATCAATCTCGTTTTAATTCTGAGGGACAATCTTTTGATAGAAATCCAAACTCTCTAGCATATGTCCCTTTTGAAGAAAAATCAGTTTCTTACTATGCTGGTGGATTTAATGGGGGTAAAACTGAAACATTTTTGAAAATGTCTGAAGTAATTGCTAATAGAGTTAATGAAGATCTTAAAAAGGGAATCGTTGCAATATGGCATGATGAATCTCATATGAATCGTTATATGATTGATAACCCTCCAACACTTACTTTATCTCCTGATTATTGTTATCCAGAACCAGAACTTGGTAGGCATCCGAATGATAATCCAAAAATTATTGCACTTTTAAAGAATCATGGCGACCTTAGATCTTAGAGAAATTCCTGCAATTTATATTAATTTAGATTCTGATATTGAGAGAAAAGAGAAAATGGAGTCCATGCTGAAAGAGTATGGATTTAAAAACATAATCAGACTTTCAGCTACTAAACATCAAGATAGACTTGCAGGATGTTCTCACTCTCACTTTAATGCACTTAATGAAGTTGATGCTCCATTTATTGTTTTTGAGGATGATTGTGTCTGTAAAAATACAGATCCAGTTATAACAATTCCAGATGACTCTGATGCAGTTTATCTTGGTATTTCTTCTTGGGGAAGAATGAATAGTCATTCTGGACCTTGTGTTTATTATGAAGAAGTGGTAGACTTTCCAGGTATAGTTCGTGTGTATAATATGCTAGGAGCACATGCTATTCTTTATTTGAGTAAAGAATATGCAAGTGTTTGCTCTAGGATTTCTAATCATTTTTATGAAACTGCTTACCATCAAGACATTGGTTTTGCAGAAATTCAAAAATATTTTAGTATTTACTCTTTTGACGATCCTATATTTTATCAAACGAGCTCAAATGGAACAGATCAAAAATTAAGTTCTTATCCTAGTGTTGAATTTATTCAATTCAACAAAAATTTCTGGAAACCTACTGGATTTTATTCATGAAAAGTTTAGTTACAGGTGGAGCTGGATTTATCGGTTCTAACCTTGTTGATCGTCTTATTGAAATTGGACATGAAGTTATCGTAATTGATAATGAGCATTCAGATGCACATGATCAATTTTACTGGAATGATAAAGCACAAAATTATAAGTATGATATTCGTGACTATGAAAACACACGCCCTCTTTATGATGGTGTAGATTATGTTTTTCATATTGCAGCAGAAGCACGCATTCAACCTTCTATTGAAAATCCTATTGAAGCGGTAAGTATTAATTCCGTTGGTACTGCAACAGTTCTTCAATGTTCTCGTGAGGCAAGAGTTAAGCGAGTAATGTATTCTTCCACGTCTTCTGGATATGGAATGAATCAGACACCTAATATAGAAACACAACCAGACGATTGTTTGAACCCATACTCTGTTTCAAAAGTAAATGGTGAAAAACTATGCAAGATGTATACAAATCTATATGGTCTTCAAACTGTTTGTTTTCGATACTTTAATGTTTATGGAGAACGTCAACCTCTCCGTGGACAGTATGCTCCTGTGATTGGTATTTTTCTTCGCCAACGTGCTGCGGGAGAACCACTAACTATTGTTGGTGACGGAAATCAACGTAGAGACTTTACGCATGTTAGCGATGTTGTGAATGCAAATATCATGGCGGCTATTTCCAATCCTGATCCAGATGCATTTGGGCACGTTTATAATGTTGGAACTGGAAATAATTATTCTATCAATCAAATTGCTAGAATGATTGACCATCCAACTGTTAATATTGCTCCTAGACCTGGAGAAGCAAGAGTGAGTCTTGCAAATAATCAAAAAATTAAAAAAACTTTTGGGTGGAGTCCAGTAGTAAAACTTGAGGAGTGGTTGAATGGACAAAAATAAATCTATGTATAAGCTGGAAGGTTTTGGACCTGTTTATTGTATCAATCTTGACGGTCAACCAGACAGATGGGAGTACATGAAATCTCAATTTGAATATTGGGGGATTGAAAATTACACTAGAATCTCCGCATGTGATGGTAGAGATGATGATCTTGGCGACATATTAAAAGGTAGGTATCCAGAAAATGTTTCTTCTGGTGAAGTTGGTTGTATTACTTCTCATTTGAAGGCAATTAAATATTGGTATGAAACTTCTGATAGTCCCTACGCAGTCATTATGGAAGATGACTGTAAATTGGATGTTGCTAGATATTGGAATTTCACTTGGAGAGAATTTTATTCCAAGATTCCTTATGATTGGGATGTAGTTCAATTAGCAATAATTTGTACTGGTGATATTCATGTATCATTGCATAAGAGATTTGTTAATGATTTTTCAACAGCTTGTTATATTATCAATAGGCATCATGCTGAGAAACTACTGAGATTTCATACTAAAGGTGATAAATTTAAACTTGATAATGGTATTAAACCTCGTCCAGTTGCTGATGATTTGATTTATAATTCAGGAAATACTTATAGTATTCCTCTCCTTCTTTATCACATTCCTCTTGGATCTTCTATTCATCCAGAGCATATTGATGCCTTTCATAAAGGAAGTCACGATGGAATTCTCAATTTCTGGTCCCAAAACGGAGCAAATATTGATTTGACTGCTCTTATGGATTACAACCCTTATCTTGGTAGAGTTACGGAACCTTCACAAAAATAACTTGACTGATCCCAAAATAAATGTTAAGATAAGTCCCATGACCAACCATGCCGCAACTACTTGCATGGTTGGTCACTATGTCGTTTAGTACTAAAACACTTTTATGAAACTCAAACAACTGATGCTTGCACCTGTTGCTCTGGGAATGGTTGCTCCTGTTGCTGCGAATGCGGCAGATCTTAATATGGCAGCAGTCAATCAATATTCCTCTGAGCAGGTTACCAGCGTCAATCAACTCTCTGATGTGCAACCAACCGATTGGGCATATCAGGCACTCAGCAACCTTGTAGAGCGTTATGGTTGCGTTGCTGGTTATGCAAACGGCACCTATGGTGGTGGTCGTGCAATGACCCGCTATGAGGCAGCAGCACTTCTCAATGCTTGCCTTGATCGTGTAACTGAAAACACTGATGAACTGAAGCGTCTTGCTGATGAGTTCCGTAATGAACTTACTACAATTCAAGGTCGTGTTAATTCTTTAGAATCTTCTGTTAGCTCTCTTGGTGCATCTCAATTTTCCACTACTACTAAACTGCGTGGTGAAGCAAACTTTGTTCTTGGTGGTGTAGATGACTACCGAACCAAAGGTGGTGATGTAACTCGTACTGCATTCAATTATGATCTGCGCCTGAGTCTGGATACTTCATTTACTGGTTCTGACTTGCTACGTACTCGTCTGCGTTCTGCTAACTTTAGCAGTGATCCATTTGGTTCCAGTTCTTCTCTATTTAAACTGGATAAGGCGGACAATACCTCAAGTGAAGTTGGTAACAACGTAGTTATCGACCGTCTATTTTATCAATTCCCTGCTTTCAACGACAAAGCAACTCTAACTGCTGGTGCTATTGTTCGTAATACAGAAATGTCTTGGGTTCCTTCTGCATATAAGTCTGGTATTCTTGACTTCTTTGCTGTTGCTGGTACTCCTGGTGTTTATAACAAGGCAACAGGTGCTGGTTTTGGTGCTCAATATGACTTTAAAGGTATTGTAGCTGGTGTAAACTATGTTGCTCAAGCGGGTCAGGATAGCACTCGTGGTGAGTTTGATGAGTCTGGTGCTCTGAATACTCTCGCACAAATCGGTTATCGTGGTACTAACTGGGGTGCTGCATTTGGTTATCGTTATGGTACTGAAGGCACTCGTGTTCGTACCTACAAC
>Ga0129333_10002247_pt1 | contig 17886 bp, 22 predicted proteins | sample CPB6_08_DNA_FD_94474 | JGI IMG/M metagenome (GOLD analysis project Ga0129333, IMG submission 94474) | Freshwater to marine salinity gradient microbial communities from Chesapeake Bay, USA - CPBay_Sum_0.6_0.8_DNA | ecosystem: Environmental > Aquatic > Marine > Coastal | place: USA: Chesapeake...
CTCCAGTTTGCCGAAGAAGTGGGCTGGTCAGTCGATGCGAAAACAGATCCATCTTGCTGACGATACTGTTGCCATGTTGACCAAAGTGAAACCCATGTATTCCATTCAGCCGCCAGTTTGACACGTTTTACGTCAGATTCAGAGAAGGGGAATACGGAGCGATAGGTGAAATTGGGTAGAAGGGTAAGTGTCACCTGCTCCATGAGCGCACACATCCAAATGACGAGATCACGTGGTCCAAGGGCTACAGTGGCACGTTGTGCCCAATTCCATTGATCGATGGTTACATTTAGACTAAGATCTCCACTGGCCCACTTCCATCCCTGAAGCATCGATACCACCCACAAATAGACGAGGCGCGCCCCCCTGGTGGGTCCTAATTTATTTGAAACCGCATAACTCATCACATGTTCCAAGCCGATATCGATCATGTATTTCACCGATGCAACAGGGTCTGTAACTGCAGATGGATGATTGTGAATCATATCTGACAACTCTTGTGGAGGAGCGACAATACTGGAATCCGCCGAAAGAACGGGACCTGTTCCTAGCGTATTCTTTGCACAGACTGTGAAGGTATAACTCTCTCCCTCCTGTAATTGGGTAAAGCGATAGGTGGTATCCATCGTTTCGACAGATGGTTGAACAACGCCATTCAGATAAGGGGTAACCACATAGGTAAATGGACCTGAACCCGTCTGTGGTGGAAGCCATGATACCACAATGGATCCCACCGTATAGGTGATTCCTGATACGGCACCAGGAAGCGTCGGAACATAGGGAGTAGATACCAAGGATTGATTTAATTCAGGACATGGACATCCAGGGCTAATTCCAATGCATCCACCCACATACTTTGTATAGTTTGTCATATGACCCGATTGAACGGAATACATTAAGGAACTGTCACGATATTGTGCCTGATAGGCTCTTGTATTCGACGACAGCATGGAAGCCGCCAACGCTTTTTCCATACGCCGCGAAGTAATAGATGACGCGTTAAAGTTGCGGTTATGCATTCTACTTAACTCGTTGTATAAAAAAAAGAGTATCTTTTTTATGAAACGAGTTGAAATTCATTGAACACGTCTATCTTACTTACTTTCTAAATAGTGTTTTCGACAGAAGGGCTGATAGGATTCACTGGATCCGACATGAACAACTCCGTCTACGGGATGGACAACGACCCGTTTCGAATAAATGGCTTTTGTCCCGTCTTTACATTCCGCACAAAGAGCGGATAATCGCAGAACATCTTCTGCATGAGGGATCAATCGTAACATATCTCCAAAGGGCTCTCGTTGAAAGGTTCCATCGAGTCCTGCCACAACAACGTGAATGGGACATGTATCTGCCCAATCCGTCACATAGTGATAGAGATCATGAAAGAATTGTCCTTCATCGATCACAATCACCTGATAGGTTCCAGAACGAACCATTGAATCGACTTGGCTCAACGATTCCGCCATGATTGCCTTCTCTTGTTTTTCATCGTGTGATGCAATGCATTCATTGCCATATCGAGTATCCTTCTTAGAGTTAACAACGAGAACATCGTATCCAATGGAACGGTATCGTCGAATGTATCGCAAGAGTTCTGTTGTTTTTTGGGCAAACATACATCCGAGAATAACAGTTAGGTGTCCCATTTTCTCTTGTTGACTGGTTTTATCTCTTTAAAAGGGGTCAATACCATCAATTTTAATTCCATAGGATCACCAGAATATGTCCCAACCATCGGCATCTTGGAAGATTGAGGAAATCCCCGCATTTTGTATTACACTCGAACGTCGCGTAGATCGTTGGAAGCGCTTTCAATCACAACCCGGTGTTCAACCACTGGGTGTGAAGCGCTTTTTGGGAGTAGATGGAAAGACACTCGATTTGGCTTCCGATCAGAGAGTGACAACGCTGACAAAACGAAATATTCTTACGAAATCCAGACGGTCCCACGAGGAACTCAATAGTATCGGTGGAGTAGGATGCGCATTGTCGCATATTGCGGTATGGCAATGGATGGTGGATAACAATCAAGATCGATGTCTTATCTTTGAAGACGATGCCATTGTTCCTGCTGATTTTAAGGGAAGAGCCAACCAGTTGATTCAAACCTCATTGCTAAAGAACACAAATGAGTGGGATATATGGCTATTGGGTGGAGTATGGGACGATCTGAGCAGTATTCCATCCGAAACAAAACATTCAGGATTGATTCGTGTAGGATCCTTCGTTCTGTTTCATGCCTATGTCATGACACTTTCAACCGCAAAACGATTAGTCCAAGATGCATATCCGATTCATTGTCATATTGATCTATGGACATCAATTTATGCGTATTTGAATGATTTGCGCGTGGTAGGTTCTCCTCAACTCAAACTCACACAGAATCCAAAGACCAAAACAGATATTCAGACTGCGGAGGAATGTGCCCTATGCAATGTTCCCACTGACTTTACAAAGACACATCGGCTGATCACACACTTGGACTGGCATGTAGCCACAGCAGCCAAAGTGGGTATTCTATTTATGGGAGCATATGGTGCATATCGAATCTTACGAGGAAATACCCTTTAATTGCTCCATAATGGACTTGAAATCGTTCTGTGCATTTTCTTCGTTTTTAAAATGGATGGCACAGAACTTTTCATTCTTGTTTGGATCGTGACGTAGACCCAGTTCAACGAACTCTGGAAAATTAAAATAAATCGTTGTTTTATGGAGTTCAATCGAAGAACACTTTTTCAGATTGACGAGAAGTGTTGGATAAAACTTCCAATGATTCATAGAAATTATAATTCGTATGAATGATTCAGACCCTTTAGGCGGGTTGTTTTACTGCCATTTTTGCCTCAAAACGGCTTGTCGTAATTTCCTTCCATTTTTCTCTTTCGGTTAACACTGTTTCCAATGCAGAGGTCATCTCCAGTTCACGCCTAATTTTAGGCTCAATTCCATAATAATAGATACCGTCACTTAGACGCTTCTTTTGTAAATCCAATTCCAATAACACGCTAGAGATTAGTTTACGAAATTTGAGGGTATCTGCCATCGCTGACTCGATGACTGGATGGTTTCCAATGACAGAATCAGACAGCGCAGTCTCAATACGCTCTTGTAATACAGAGGCTTTCATCAATTTCTTTCCATCCTTGGAGAGGCTGTAATTCCGTGTAATATAGGAATGAATTTGGCGCTCTACCTCACAACGCTTCTTGGATAAATGATGGAGTAAATCAAAATGATCCATCTGCTCGCGGGCATTTGCAAGATCTGCAAATTGACGATTATGGAAATACTCATAGACATTGTCACTATTCGGTTGTAGCAATTCATTGTACTCTTTCAGAATTGTGATCCCCTCTATCACTGATATCAATTTGGGGATCCATTGACAATCCTCTTGACGAACCACAAATGTAATGTTCTGCGTATCTTCATATAGAATAGTTGTTTTTACAGATTTTATATCTAGATCCTCTTTTGTATCTGCCCACTCTTTGTGGATAAAGAAATATCCTAATGGATTATCACACAGTTGGACCGCTCCATTCCAATAGTTTTCCGCATTACCTCCTAAAGATTCAGCCCTCTTATTCGCATTTTCCATAGCAATTTTCCACTCTTCCTGTGCTTTATTCATCGCTTCATCCCACTCCTTTTTTTTCGCCTCTTTCCAGTCCATATCAATAACTTCTCTTACGTTCTTTTCTGTATTCTCTAGAGATTCTTTCAATGATTCATCTATTTTATCAAGTTTTTTTTCCAATTTCTTCCACTCATTTACAATGTGTAAGTCATCTATAGAAAAAAGGGACTTTATCTCGTCCATTTTCTGATGAAAGGTAAGATAGGAAGTGGCATATTGCAATAATTTTACCTTATAATCAGGGGATCGATCTGTATATGAGGAATACAGAATCTCTGTGCCATATTCTTTTTCACAATGCCTACAGAACTCTGACCACGATTTATCCGTAAAAGAATACATCTCATGATCGAATACAATAGGAATGGCTTCATACTCGTATTCAAATAGCGCGTAGATCTTATCCATAAACTGGATAAACTCATTGGAAGAGTTCAATACCATATGGACATTTTCTAGTGAGTGATTCACCAAGAGATGGATCTGATAGATGGAGGGCACGATTTCTATTTTTTCTTCGGAGGCACTCATTACGGTGTATATACACTAACTCTTATGTATATACACCGTAGACTTTAAAACCCGTTTTTTTACACACCGAGATGTGCTTGGATCCAGTCGTCCATGACCATTCCCAAGAAGGCGAATGTTCGCGGGGCGCGCTGATCTAGTTGTGCCAAACCCGTCCCCAGACCACCTGAGGAAAGCACAATGGCCTCATAGTTTCCCTGTTGAAGAACGTCATCGGCGTGGGCGAGCGCATCAGTTATTTTTTTACAGTTTGTTTCATATTCTTCATCCGTGTAAAAGGCCGAAGAATAGAGTCGTGCTGTCTTTTTCGTAGGAATGCCCACCGCATTTGGTTGTCCACGAAGGAGTGCCTGGCCCTTCTTTCCCACCCCCTTGTCATTGTCACCAAAGAGAAAGAGCCACGTGGGATTCTCCTTGGCCGTTTTCGCCGTCCACTGGTCCATATACAGAACACGCATTTGATCTCTAACCCTGTTTGACAGATCGCGACGTCCTTCAATTTTTCTTAGTCATGTGCCTCCTTTGGATTCAGTGCCGCCCACGAAACGGGAAAGGCGGTGGACATGAGTTCCGATACCGCCCCTGCATAATCTCTGATTTCCTTCTGGGCATCTGGGCCCAATCGCAAATGACATAGACGCGCAATGGCGGCCAAGGAGGCGGTCTCAATAAACTCGGTATACATGCTCTGTGGAAGGATGGAACGAGCCACTTCAGGGGCAACACCCTTTGCCAACAGAGATTCATAAAGCGCGATGGTGCTACGTGTATGTTCCGAGAGGATCTCGTACACCTCTTCCGCGCCCTGAATGGGAGTTGACTTCGATCCCTGCTTCACTTTCGCATCTCGCTCACGAATCTCTTCTGCACGAGGTACCCAACACTCGGGAACCGAATCCACATATCGACGACTGACCTCGTTACGAGCAAATCCAATGGTATGACGAAACCATTCACGTGCAACAAAGATGGGCATTTTGATACGAAACCGCACTTGAGGATGGAAAAAAGGGCTGACGTGTTCATGCTTTGCCAAATAGGCAATCAACTTCTGGTCGGCTGGTTTGAATTCAGTGGATACCTTATCAAAAGATACACGGGCAGCATTGACCACCGTTAAGTCATCGCCGAATACCTCCAAACATTCCACAAATCCAATTCCGTCACTCATCGAACATTTGGATACAGAGACAGAGGAGGCGGCCATGGGTATTGATCCTAACTAATTGAAGATGACTCAGGATACTTTAGGCTGATTGCCCATTCCTCCATTTCAGAGATGGCATCCGACAGTTTGAGCAGTTTACTGCTGATGGGTGATTTTCCTGTTACATCGCCACATGACCAACCCACTCCATGTTCATATAAATAATAATATACAGATCCCTCTTCCAAACATCTGTAAAAATACTCTAGGTAACTTCGATCACGATCAAGACGCCCCTTTCCCTCTTCCTCCATCCATTGTCGAATTTCCTTCCATTCCTCTACCGACTGTGGATCTGTCCACCAATCCTCCAACTGTCTTCCGACACCCTTTTCCTCATGAACAGACCCTCGAAAGGGAAGGAATATAGACTCGATCACACCCTCGCCCCGATAGAGAATTCCTACACGACAAGACACCGCCATAATGAATGCTAAACAACTTGTTATCTCTTTCCTCTCCTTCCTCCAGATAGTTTAAATTGTCTTACGAGAATGGATTGGGGCTATACCACAACAGGCATCTTTTTCTTTGTGCTTGCCATTCTGTCACTGTATGGTGTATCATGGTATCTTTTCAGAGAATCCCCCTCTTTTCATCAAAATGAGCACTATCATCGTGTTCCGAAGAAGATATGGACATATCAGGATTCCGAAACACCCACTCGCCTTCAATCACTATGTTACGAGTCATGGCGAACCCATCAACCTACGTATGACATTATCATTCTCACTCCCCAAACCTATCAAGGATATGTCCAAATTCCCGAACGATCCTCTGTCCCGCTATGGAGGGATAAAGAGCGATGGGAAGAGGCCCTCTGTCTTTATACGCTTGCAGAACATGGAGGTCTGTGGCTTGATTCACGAACACGGCTGAATGGACCTGTCACACATTGGCAATTTCCAAAGTTTGGAGAATGTTCTCTGTTTTATTGGAAAGATCATACCCGTGATAAAGCACAACCCTTCGTTGATCGGCGCTGTATTGCAGCAAACCGTGACAGTCTTTTCATACAGAAATGGAAAGAAGAGATCGAGCGATTACTTGGACACCCGTCGGTAGAAGCCTATCTCCGATCCATCTATACGTCAACCCCATTGAATACATTTACCTTCCCAGCGGAGTGGATGTCCTCTTTTTCGTTACAGCATGCTCTATTACAACATCCATATCCAATGGAATCAATTATCTTACATTCGGTGGAAGACGGTCCCATGAAACATTACCATGAAGGAAGAGGAGATAAGAAAAAAGCAATAGATATTGGATTACGTTCTACACATCCGATTGTATTTTTAGAGGAGATATAATTTATCTGTTTCTTATTTTCCCTGTTCGACCTTTGCATTGGCATCTGCTTTCACCAAGGCTTCCGACTTTTGGGCTTTTGCCTTCGACCATTTCAAATACATGTGAGACCATTGTATAAAATACGAAGAGGCGAGCATTTGTTTGGCAAGTTCATCCAACTCCTTTTCAGCAGGAGTAAGTGTTGCATAGAACTCTTCATAGTCTTCAGGTAGAGGAGCCGGTTTGGGGGGAGCGTAACGTTTCATTTGAAAGAAAGAGAAGATCTACTGAAATCTGAAAAGGGATCTCCGTCAATTTTTAAACTTGACTCTCTAGATAGAAATATACGTCCATGCATTTCAAGGATAAGAGGATACTTACGATAAAAACACCAGAGGATATGGAGCGAATCCTTCAAAAGGGAAATCCTGCTTCACAATACAAAAAGGGGACTCGAATACAGGTTCACAATAAAATGCAAACGGGTTATTCCTATGTATTGGAAGAATCACCAGGAAAGGGGATGGATCCCGAGTTTCAACCCTATTATACACCCGCTGAAATGCTGGCCGAGGGTGTATTCGAGGGAAAGTATTTGAATGATTGCCTATTAGAATATCCGCGTGAATGGTTTCTTCCTGCCCTTAAAAAGGGTAAATTATCCCCAGAGGGCCCAAATCCAGAAATCAACGCCCTGAAAGTCAAATCGAGACTCCCGTTACAGGAGTGGGAAGCAAAGGGATGGATCCCTAATTCGCAGGGTCATACTGCAAAACAATACCCCGCTCTCTCGGATCCAGCATTGAATCCAGATCACAGAGGATGGTTTGAATGGTATTGTCGATATTATTTGGGAAGACGTATTCCCGAGTTGGATCGTATTCAGATACAACGCTGGAAAGCATTTCGTCGGCACTTGGGTCAACTCGTTAAAAACTGTAAAAAAGGTGATCTGTCTTGTCGACCTGTCCAGCGACAGGCTCTATTGCAATGGTCTTATCATCCTTATGTCTAACATGCATCTTCGACTTCCCAGTTATCTTGTTCTTCTTGTTCTTCTTGTTCCTCTTGGTCCTCTTCTTGCTCTTCTTTCACATCTTGGACCTTGTCCAGTGATTTCCCTTTTTTACTTTTGGTTTTCCCTTTTACGATCTCTGAATCTGACCCATGTATTTTATTCCACTCTCGAGTAAATGCCGTTTTTACCTTGGTGGGAATCACGATTGGCTCGAACGCAGTTTCTTCCAAGGATTCAAACCAGTCATCGCGTGTCACCCCCATCGATTCCATTTGTTCCATTACATTATGAATCTCGGGTTTGGCTTGTAAAAGACCCATGGAAAGCGATCGTCGAAGCGGTTCTGCGTAATCGAGTCGCATCACACGAGAGGAGTGACCATGTGTGATTCTTCGTGCCATATCCTCCATCCAACGTGCATGTTTTCGTTGTTTTGACATTTTTCCTAGTAATTGCGGAAAGATTTGGAAGGGTGCTCGTCCAGAAACTGTTTTTACCGCACAGATCGGTTGGCTGATCACATGAGGAATCAGCCCCCAATCTTGGGTCTGGTAGACACGACGGGTCATAATATCTCCCATGGATAATGCATTGGCTGCATCAGAGATTGCCTGCATATCATCTTGTCCTGCATAGACATAGGCCTCTTGGATCATGAGAGGGATAAGATGATAATCCACAAACATGAGGTCCGTGGCTTCATTCCATGACATACGTTTTTGAGCAAAGAGACGTTGTGTAACCGAAAATGGCTCCATACGATGAAGGGTATCTTTATCTGCATCTTCGCCCTTTGCCTGATGATAGAACGAGAGTTGATTGAGAATCGCACGGATATCGTTTCCATTCTTTTCACACATGGTTTCAAGTTCCATTCGTGTGATGTTAACTCCTTCTTTTTTTGCAACCGACTCGATAGCCGATGCAATGGTCGATCGCATAGGACGGCTAAAACGCACCTCTGCACAGGCCGACTGGAGTGGCTTCAACTTGGGGGGACGCTCATTTGCGATACAAAAGATCGGTGTATTGGTTTTACGAAGAATGGTAGCAAGTTCTCCTACACCGCCTCGTTCAGATAGACCATCGACTTCATCCATCACAATGATCTCTTTACGTAATCGTTTTACACCGAGGAGGAAGAGTCCACGAAGGGTCTGAATAGAGCGGCTATCACTCGCATTGTATTCGGTCACGGAATAGCCCAAGGATGTAGCAAGAAGATGAATGGTTGTTGTTTTACCGATTCCAGGGGGGCCCGTAACAAGAACACCACGATGGGTCGGAATACCATTCTCCCATTGTTGTAGCCATGATCGAAGTTGCTGAATCTCTGCTTTATGACCGATTACCTGATCAAGGGACTGTGGTCGATATTTATCGACCCACAGTTGCGTATCCGATCCCTTTTTTTCCTCTACAACCTTCTCCTCTTTCTCACAAATTGTAACAATAGGAATACCGAGAGACACCGCTCGTTTATATTTCCAACTGCTTGTAATGGGTCTTCCGTCATTACAGTGAGTCCCCACATACAATGTAGAGCCGATGCGTGGAACACATATGCGAACCGTTTTTCTAGGGAGAGAGGGAAGACTACTGGGCGTTATGGCTCCTGAAAGCGCAATACTCATGATGAATCGTTTGCACTCTACCTCTTCCATGCTCTTTATCCGCTCTTCAATTTTATGTAGGAACGGGCTGACTAGAGTTTTTCTCTTAGAACTTAAACCATCTTCGTCATATGAACATAGCAATTGATTATAAATCAAGAATAATGTCTGACGAGCAAGCACAATACACGTCACTTTCTTCTTCTACCTCGTCGATGTCTTCAAACGAATCGAGCACGCAAGAGAATCCTCGCGTCGCCCATGAAGAGGGCGAGAGTTCTATTTCGGAGACGTCTACCCCTCCACCATCGCGTAGTGCATCCGATGCATCGGATCATTCTCCAGAGTTGGGTCGATCGGTGGGAGATTTGAATGAGTTTCAAGTGACTTCTCACAATTCATTTGTGTCAGCGACGACTGACTCGGATTCGGAACCGTTTGACGAGAAAGTGCTGGAGACGGAAGCATTCAAATGGAATGTGCTACCTGTTCCTTCTTCTGATCCAACGAGTCAGCCCGTTGAGTTGTCTACCTTTCATTCGAACGTGGATCCACCGAAACTCGAAGAGGACAGCGACGATGATCTTCCTCCATTGATTGATGCAACGGATGAACAGAGTTCATTGGATGATATCGAGTCGATGATCGATAAAATAGAAGAAAAAATAGAGGCACTCAATTCTTACAATAAATTTGATTCGACGACCAATCATTTGGATAGAATCCAACATGAACTCGATGAAAGAATAGAGGCACTCAATTCTTGTGGTGATAAACTTAATTCAATTGGCGATCGTTTGGATAGAATCCATAATGAAATTGAGGAATTGAAACGTCATTATCAAATGGAAGAAGGCGAAGACAATGAATATGATGAAGAGACGGATGAAAACACCGATGTAGAGGAGCAAGAGGACTCGGACGTATCAGAGGATGAAGTATCGGAGGATCATCGGCTACGTGTTCGAGTCGCTCATGAGTATCCTACTCTGATTCGTATTCTGTTCCTTGTTTTCTTGTTTCTCCATTTGATCCATCACGCCTTTCTGTTGAAGGAGCGTCGGGAATACGAAAAGAATCTGTGCTTCATGTATCGTTTCTAAAAAGCCTGTAACATATATCGAGCAAACACGAATAATAATCCACCCCATAGTGTATCCGCAATAGCAAATTTCCAGTCGTAGTCATTTAAGAGCGCTAATGTCGTAAAATCATAAACACCATAAATACAAATACCATACATGAATGCCTGCTTGTAGGATGTTGTTTCTAGAAGCATGTATGCAAGAAAGAGATACGTGATAAGAGCAGGGAGATACCGAACGTTGAGGGTATCTCCCTGAATTTTTTCAGCAATGGAGCGGGCATAAATACCGCCTGTTGCGATCCAAAAGAGATCGATAAGGATAATAATGGCCGCCGTTTTAAAAAGGGTGCGAGGCGATGAAGTAGGATACATTCTATTCATGGATCGTAATAAATGAATTTAAATAATGGATAAAATATTCATTATAATGAATATTGAAGCCATTTATGAGGTTGCATCCTATGAATATCAACACCGAACGGGTTCAGAAAATCAACAATTGGATCATTTTCGACTAACATTGGAACCATATATTTATCATTATTTAATTGGAACCCATATGTCCACCTTAAATAAAGTATGGGAGACCTATGTGCCACCCTATGAATCAGAACATGCATATGTATTGGTCGAGCGCCGTCCTCATCCCAATTTTGAATTTATTTTAAAAAATATGGCATGGGCCTGTCCCACCATGTCGGTATATCTCTTTTGCTCTGATGTAAATGAGCCATTTATCAGGGCAATCTTAAAAGATAAGGCACCTCATTATCATATTATACCTATATTTAAAGGGATACAGAGCCGTGAAGAGGGTAAGAAAGAATATAATCACTTATTAACCTCTGCTGATTTCTATCGACAGATTCGTGCCCGATATATGATGACGGTTCAAATGGATGTATTTATTCGACAAAAATTACCAGCCTTCATGTTTGATACTGATTATTATGGAAATCCATGGGCATGGGATCTAACGCTACCTGGAGGTGGCGGAGTTACGATAAGACGCGTGGAAAAGATGATTGAATTGTGTGAACGCTATGGAACGTGTGGGGAAGAAAACGAAGATGCGTGGATTGCAAAACACATCGTAAAAATGGGTGCATCTTGTCCAAAATGGAATAAAAGTGGTTATGTATGCATGGAATCCATTCGAGCAGAACATCCTATTGCACTTCATCAATTTTGGACGTTTCTTTCACAATATATGATTACGCCAAAAGATTTATGCATTGCATATTGGAAGCATCTTCTAACATTAATCGAAAAATAGACATGCGTCTAAATACAATAGAAAGGAAGATGCGGATGCTATTAGGGGATGGAACAGCAAACCATACAATTGGAGGCGTTCAATACCAATCTACACGGCTCGAAAATACTCTATCCGATTCCTCCAAATGTCTCTTCGGTAAAGTATCCGCCATGGATGGAATGGATTCAAAAGTTAAGAGATCCCTTTCGTAAAAAGATCAGTCTATCTCAACAGTCGTTTCATTTTTCAAAACGGGTTTCCCTTTCCTACGATGCAAGTTTCCAAATCAAAGACAGCCAGGATTGGACTCTTGTATTAACGTATATGACATATGCTCCAAAGCCCCTTTTGGTAATTGTGGAAGATATTTCGATACCCGACGGCTTGTGGCAGAAGTTACACCAAGGGATTACTCTTATTCATATCACGTCTCAGCCAATTGTGCGCCTACACCCCTATGATGCGATCTTTTTCTCTCCGATGGAGGAGGTTTCCACGTCCTATTTGGAGTATACGCATCGAATGGTTCAGGCGGTTTATCGTGGTTCCTATTCGATCAAAGAGCACAAGGAGATTTTACAGGAATTGAGAGTAGCAAAGGCTGGAATGGCATGGACACGAGTGGATGAGTCTACTGCAAATGGTGCGATTTATTGGTATGATCCTGTTTCCGTTCAACCCAATGAGCAATTGACCACCAAACAACTCGCGGAACTCTTTTCTTGGCTGACCGATCAATTTAAAGCGTGAAAGGATCATTGGGTTTAAAATTGAAAAGATGAAAGCAGATAGTAGATTCATCCAATTCGAATCAGAATGTCAGACGAGCAAGATGCCGATTTGGCACAATTTGATTTGTCGCTCAAGAAGAAGAAGAAAAAGGTTAAACCAGTGGATTCCTCCATTCCAAATGAGGAAAAGCAACAAGAGCAACAAGAGCAGCAAGAGAGCCAAGAATATGATTATACATTCTTGTTGGATCGTCTCTATCAATCATTGCGAGAACAGCATCCAAACCTTGTTTCTCGTAAGAAGACAGTTATACCTGTTCCCGTAATGATTGCGGTGGGATCAAAGAAGTCCATGTGGGTAAATTTCTCGACCACACTTCAAATTATTCATCGACCCCCTGAACATTTACAATCGTATATCATTTCCGAATTAAATAGCGCGTGTTCGATCGATTCCAATAGTCGATTATTAATTCGTGGAAAGTTTACATCAAAGCATTTACAGACGGTGATGCAGAAATATATGACAAACTATGTGGCATGTCAGATGTGCCACGGAAGTGACACCCTGTTGATAAAAGACACGATTACGAGAATTTACTTTATGAATTGTGAATCCTGCGGATCATCACGATCGGTTCAGCCGATTAAGAATGGATATACCCATGGTCATTCGTAAGATAAAATACACAATTAAAAGACAGAATACCTAAGAAGAAATAAAGAAAAACGATTATACCCATGAGGGTTTGGAGACGTTTAGAACAGGCACTCTGTGAATTGTATGAGAACCCTAGAAAACTCACAGGTTCGGGAATACAGACAGAGTCATCATTTGAACGTCATTTGATCCGTCATGGAATTTTTTTATCAAAACGTGTAGGGTATGAACGATATCCCAATGGACCTAATAAATGGCCTGACTTTCACTTATATGATGAGCGATCCGTCTTACCCATTGAAATCAAAAGCACGAGATGTCAATTCATCCATTTAGGCCAGACGTGGATTCGTTCGGAGGCGCTCTACATTGCTCGTCAACATCCTCATTCTGTCTTCATGGGTTTAGGAAAACACATGAAAACCGAAGAAGAGGATCGATTGTTTAGAGAGTTTTATTATGCGCATAAGGAGTTCAAGGAGCAGTGGTCTCGATCACAGAGATTTCGATCACCGAATTACTGGTCAAGCAGTATGGAGATTCGTTATCGATTAGAGGAGGATAAACGATTGAATATGTATCAATGTCTTTTAGAAGACTTGCGACGCTTGTGATGCGCCTTAGAGGATTTGCGATGCGCCTTGGATGATCTGCGCTTCACGCTTCTACGTGCTCCACCCCATCCGAAAAAGCCCTTTTTCGCCGCAGGCTGTGGAGCAGCAGGGGCAGGCGCAGCAGCAGGAGCCGCGGCTGGAGCGGGTTGAGGAGCAGGGGCAGCGGCAGGGGCGGGGGTAGATTTTGAAAGGAATCGATTACTGAATGATCCCCATGCCTGACTACCAAGGTTCTTTGCCTTACTCAATCCTGAATTTAACTGCCCCTTTGCATTATTTAACATACGTTGGCGTTTGGTGGAATTTTGCAGATTATTCTTAAAACCTTTGAGTTTATTCGCAACATTTTTCTCTTTCTCGGGTGGGGGTATCATCCGAGCGATCTTTTCCAGTTCATCTACTGGGTCAGGATTTGACCAAATACCTGTATGATTATGTTCAACTAATTTTGCAACAGCCAATGATAGATCGGCCATTCCATTTTGATCGATTTTTTTAAGATTCAATAATACTTCTGTATCTGAGTCAAAATCAATACGATATCTCAATCTTTCTCTTTCTGCCAGTAGACCACGGATAAGTTCCTCCTGTTTATATCGTATAGGCACTCTTACGTGTTTTACACCAGATTGGTGAGAAAGGAGAAGCATAAGATAGAGTAGAAAAATCTCAACTCCTTTTCCGTAATTACTTACCGTTTGAGTAATATTCGCCGTAAGTGATTTGATATCATTACGATCTTCCTCTATTTTAAAACGGACAGTGCTTGATGCTATCTTAAGTTGACCCAAATCATACGTAATTTCGATTTGACTTACCTTCTCATTACCTGTCTTTTCACGAGCTTTAGGAATTACAGTATTATCTGGACGAATTCTGTTTACATTATGAATAATATTGTGCTTTGGATCGATAATATTGTAACCATTAACGATTGCTGCCAATTTGCCCGCGGTGTCTTTAATTTGATCAACAATCGCCCCTTGTATAAGGTCTGAACTCATTTTAACGCACTCTATTATTAATATTTATTTTTTGAGGTATCTTCTTGTTTGTCTGCGCCGTTTCATCGGAGTTTTCTTATGAGACCCCCCTCGAGAATAGGGTGTCTTTTTTTTGGCAGAACGAGTCAGATTAGATCCCCTTCGTGGACCATAGGATGCTGGCACAGGACGTGAAAGGAGTTCATCTACGCGCGACAGAAAATCTCCATTTGCCCATGGACGATTCTCGTTTGTATTCTTTCCAATCGAAATCGCCTTGACATGTTCTTTCCACGTGTCGGAGGAGAAACTCTGTAAATCGAGAACCATTTTACCCCCTGTAACCGATAATTGATCATATACAGACTTTGCCTCTTGGAATCGTTCCATATTGTATTCATTCAAATTACGATTATTGGGACGAAACCACTTATAAATCCCTTTGGCGGCACGTTCTGTATTGTCTGTATCATTATCTAATACAATGTATCGCGCACCTGCCCGATGTGCCAATAAGATCTGTAAATAAAACAGAAAGGTGCCTGTCCCTTTTCCTAGATCGGAATACACGCTTGGAATAAAAGAAGTAAATACAGATTCACCCTGTCTGTCTTCCATTTCAAAGACGAGATCACAATAGGTATTCTCATTCAAATAATATTTAACGTTAAACATCGAGGGAACCACTTTTCCACTTTCCACATTTTCAATCGGAAGTCTAACGGGGCCAGGGAGAGTGGGATGCAAACTCATTTGAAGGGAATAAGAGGGTCGGAAAAACCCTAACTGGTTGACCGTTTGTTCGATATGTCTTGCATTCTTAATAATGTTTTGTACATTATAATGACCTAATCGGTGATCCATGAATCACGTTCTGTTAATAAATCATATTGTTTATCAGAATGATTTGATCATGTTGATGAACAATATTTCTATAAATAAAAGGAATACAGTCAATTGACAGTGAAATTTACATCTTCAGGTTACCAAGCAGAGATCCGAGGGCCTTGTCCGCTCCTGAACCGGCATTAAACGCCTCTGGAACTCCTGCCGCGCCACCACGCTTCTTGGTATGACGACGCTTGCGGCCATCCACCATCGACTTACGCATGGCAACGAACTTACCCTTGGTCGGCTTGTAACCCAGCGAAAACAGACGCTTAATGGCTTTCTTGCCCGCAGCGTGCTGCTTCTTGGACACGATACGACCCTTGTGCTTCATCAGATCCTTCTTCTTCAGACCGCCCGATGTATGACGAGCCGTTCCATGATAGACCTCAGCCTTGCTTCCAACTGCTCTTACTTTCTTCGTTTGCGACATGATCTCTTTCTACAAAGATCATAGATTTTGTAAGCGAATCGACCGGACTTCTCTCTCTCAGAACATAAATCATGTGACCACTAAAAAGAGAAACGGTGATGGAGACTGCAAAACATACTTCAGACCCTTCAAAACAGATCACTGCACTATATACCGATGTGAACCATTATCTAATGGGATCTGTTCAACCCTATGATACATGGTATGCGGCGCGCGAGTCTATCATTCGTGAGTATGCGGCATTCAATTGGATAGGACTCGGCATGCATTTGAATCGCAGTCGAACATCTCTCGGAAATAAATGTTCCATGATCCATGAAAAACTTCAACTTCTATTGCGCGAATTACACACGCACAAGCGATTTCAATTGACCGTATTCTGTTCTGTTCTCGCCCAGATTGACAGTTTGTGGCATACACTTGATCCAAGTGATTATACGCCTCTTCCAGAAGATTCCACCGTAGTTGACCTTCTTCGGTATTTTAAACAACTCCCCTGAGCCCATTTTTCCTCCCACTTGTTATCACCCTTTTTCCTATCACAAAAAAAATTGAAGTCGAGATTCAGTCAGAAGAAATCGTCAGAGTTCATCGTTACTCTATTGACAACAAGAGACGAACCGCACGGACAAGAATGGCGATGTATTCGGAAGATATGATGGAGGAGGTAGAGATGAAACTGGAGGAATTGCATCAGCAGCCTGAATCAACTCAACTGGAGATGCTAACCGCGGAGATCGGACACATGTATGAACATGGTATTCAGCCCTCGCAGGATTGGTTCGAGGAACGATTCATCAAGATTTATCAGTATTCGGAGTTAAATTGGAATGAACTTCATTTGAAGTATCGTTTCCACAACCCTTCGATTGCGGAACAGGCGGAGAACATTGAGAAGGGTCTTCGCACGTTGGTGGATCAGTGGTCGGTTTCTCCGATCTTTGATCTGGATACCTATTACACGACCCTTCACGAGATGAATCAGTTATGGAAATATTACGAGGCGGAGTATATGGACGAGAATCACGACGATGAGGTATCGGATCTGATTTCGAGCCTGAAACATATGTAGTGAGTTTATACCATATCCATTGAAGAATAAGAATAGGGCTAAAAAGAATGATAGTAACAATGCCAATAAAATATAAAAATGGTGAGGGTCTCATCTTTTTTATATGTATCTCTTTCTCTACTTCATCTTTCCTCGTATTAAAGAAAAATTGAAATCTATCTGCAATATGGAAAAGGGAAAACCAATTCTGGATATCATCTACCATGAGTGAATTGACGGAGTCTCCTCTTCCCACTATGAAATATGCAAAGTCAATGACGGGTCACATCTATGCATACCCTGTTCGGACCCTTTCAGAATTTCTTAGTCATCTTTCCAAGGACTACAGTGTCCCCATGAAGGTCCTTCAGTTGCTGGATCCAGAAGCGGAAGAGAAACAAGAGGAAAAAGAGAAAGAAGAGGAAGAAGAGAAAGAAGAGGAAGAAGAGAATGTAACAGATGATATGAAAGAAGATGTAACCTATCTGCTCTTTGTAGATAACACACAATCTGTTCTTCTTTCATGGATTGATGAAGAGAAACTAAATATTCATTTGAAAATGGACAATCCATCCTATCTTCCCACCAAAGAAGACAAAGAATTCTATGTCAATGCACATTTGGAGTATTGTGCATTCTATCCGCATCATATTGCTCTTGTTGAAGAGAATCTCGATAAATTATCAGAACGAGGTTGGTTTCGACTCTTCTCGAATCCATCTTCACCCGCTATTTTAGTAAACCACATGGACCATGTGAAAGCCCACTATTACGAATGCGCACATGGGTTAGCCTCCAATCCATTTGCCATAGAACTCTTAGAACACGCTCTTCGAGAAGAATGGCCCATCCGATTTGTTGATCGATTTCGA
>Ga0129333_10002248_pt1 | contig 17878 bp, 9 predicted proteins | sample CPB6_08_DNA_FD_94474 | JGI IMG/M metagenome (GOLD analysis project Ga0129333, IMG submission 94474) | Freshwater to marine salinity gradient microbial communities from Chesapeake Bay, USA - CPBay_Sum_0.6_0.8_DNA | ecosystem: Environmental > Aquatic > Marine > Coastal | place: USA: Chesapeake Bay...
ACTTGGGGTATTTGTGGTATCTGGGCAGATGGTCGCAAGGCGACTGGTTTCAAGTCGATGGTTATCGCCCAGTATACGGGTGTTTCGCTACAGAAAGATGACCGTGCATTCATCCGCTATGATGAATTTAGCAACACATGGAACCAAGCACCACTAACAGACGCATTTGCAACCACACCTTATCACATTAAGGGTGATGCATATTGGAAGGATGATTGGAGAAACTTCCACGTTCGTGCTTCTGATGACTCCTTCATTCAGAACGTTTCGATCTTCGCGGTTGGTTTCGCTGATCACTTCCTGCTTGAGTCTGGTGGTGACATGTCTATCACCAACTCTAACTCTAACTTTGGTAACACTTCGATGCACTCGAAGGGTTATAAGGGATTCTCCTTCAACCAAGATAAGGGTGGTTACATCACAGATATCATTCCACCAAAATCTCTTTCTTCTTTGAATGTTGTTAAGCAACAATACTATTCGATTGATGCTCAACTAACTAGAGATCCTTCAAACAACCCACCAACGGCTAAATCAAAACTTTATATTAGTTCTGAGGATGCTAGAAACCCAGAAAATCGTCCTGCTGCATCTATCTCTGGTTACAGACTAGGTGCTAGAAGAAATGAGAAACTATATGTAAAACTAGATACCACTGGTGCCAAGAGTGCAGAACTGAGTCCTTCTGGCTTTAAAAAGTGGACTGCTAGATTAACAACTCTCACTCCAACAAGTGCAAGATCGACCGAAGATGCAACAAAACTCTATGTTGCAAGTAGCACTGGCATTGTTGTTAATGATTATGTTAAAGTTGATAATGAATTCTTCCTCGTTACTGCAGTAACCCCTACTTCACTCACCGTAAGTAGATCTCAGTTGAGTTCTTTGCCAGAGTCTCATGGTGTAAGTTCCACAGTAACTAAGTATGTACAAAATACTACTGTCTCCACTGTAGTAAATGAGACAGTTGACGCAACTGAAACAGTTCTTACATTAACCAGTAATGCTGGATTTGTTGTCAATGGTTATGTAGAAATTAGTAATGACCAGACATCAATCACTGAGATTGTAAGAGTTATTTCTATTGAACCAAATAATGAAATTGTTGTTCAGCGTGGTGCTCTGGGAACAACAGCAGTATCGCAACCATCTGGTTCTGTAGTTACAGCAACTTTCCTATCGAACTCATATTCAGCAGCAACTCCTACTGTATCATCAACTCTTACTGAAGATTATCCACGTCTTATCAGTGCATCAAATACAACATCTGAGACAGAATATAACCTCAAGCAGGATGCCGCAAATCTAATTGATGCAAACAAGGCATTTATTCAAGCAGAAGCATTTGGTTATGTAATTCAGAAATATCCATATCTACAGAATATTTCCTACGTTAATCCTAATATTGGTGCTGAGACTGGTAGATATAGAGATGCTAGCAACTTAATTAAGTCTAATCGCCAAGAGATTATTGACTATGCATTTGCCCAAATGCAGGTTGCTTTCCCCACATTCTCTGTTCCTAATGGTGATAACGCAAAGTGTAAGCGTGATATTGGGTTTATCATTGATGCAATTGCAGATGACCTTTATGATGGTGGTAACTCGCATATTATTGATGCAACTAGAGCTTATTTCGATAACAGTGGAGCTTTAATTACAAATGGTGTTTTAGGTGAGCAAACTCAATCTATTTTCGCATTCAATAGAGCAAGAGACTGGGCAAAGAAAGCAATTTCTAACCTATTAACATCTACTTCTCTACTAGATGTAGCGTCTATTACTTCATCTGGTACTACAGTTACTGTTACTACAAATGCTCCTCATGGTTTGACTGATGGGGATGAAGTTACTGTTGGTGGTGCAACTCAGGTAGAGTACAATGGTAAAGTTACCGTTCTTCCAACAGGACTAACATCAACTCAGTTTACATATACAGCAGCATCAGCACCTTCGGTTTCTCCTGCAAGTGGTGCATACTACATTTCGACAGTAACTATCGACGCAAACAATGATGATGTAGAAGCTGGTAGATTTAAAGACGCAACAAATCTAATCAATGCTAATAGACAAGAGATTATTGATAGAGCATTTGCAGAAATTTCTCTACAGTACGACGAGACTGCATGGGGAACCGATTGGGTAGTTCCTGGTGATACAGTTACAACATCTACTTCTAGATTTAAAGATTCATATCGTTTGATTCAGTCTAATAGAACTGAAATTATCAACACCGCATACGCAGAGATTGCAATCCAACACCCAACATTTACAAACCCAGATCCAGCAAAGTGTCAGCGAGATATTGGTTTGTTCATTGATGCTGTATCTTTAGATATTGCTTTGGGTGGTGGTAATACTTACAGTAGACAATTTATTCTTCAATATTTTGATAACAGCGGAAATCCAATTTCTAATGGATTAGTTGGCGAAGAAACTGAGTCTAATACTGCTTTTAATAAGGCAAGAGACTTAATGAAGCAGGCAATTACTAATCAATTGACTGTTACTGACCTAACAATTACTGCCGATTCTGCGACTGGATCTAATACATCCACGTCATCATGTGCCGACGTTCAATCGGCAATCGACACTCTTACATTAATTGTTACTTCAACTGTTACTGCTGGCAATATCACTGGATTAGTTGCGGAAACTACTGCTCCTACTGCAGGATCTGGTGAAATCAAGTGTAAGAGAGATCTTGGATATATTGTTGATTCTATTGCCCAGGATCTTTTCTGGGGTGGAAACGAATTTACAGTTGGTGCAACCAGAGAGTATTTTGATCTTTCTGGCACTCCAATCAACAACGGATTGGTTGGTGAAACAACTCAGTCAGTAGTTGCATTTAATGCAGCTAGAGACATGGTTAAGAAGGCAGTTACCAACCAACTTTACAGTAAGAATCTAAGCATTTCTGCTGGTCCTACTGTTGCTGGTGGAGTAGGTGGTGATATCCCAGTTTCGCCTTCTGGTAATTGTTCTTCTTGTGCTGATGTACAAACTGCGGTAACTAACCTATTCGCAATTGTTACTGACGTTATTTCTGCAGGAACTCTAAACAATCTTCCACTAGTTGATAATGGAGATTTTGATTGTGCAAACGTAAGAAATACAATCGATACTCTTACTTCAATTTTAACTAGCTCTTTACAAAGTGGTACGCTAGTTAATCTTCCTGCTAGAGATGAAGGCACTTGGTCTCAAGTTAGCGAGAATAGCAAGTGTAAGCGTGATATTGGATACATCATCGAAGCACTTACATCCGACCTAAGACTTGATGGTAACGAGAACGTTATTAATGCCGCTGAAGCATACTACACAGCAGTTCCTGCTGGTTATTCCTTAGATTATATTGAACAGGAAAGACCAGAAACTATTGATGCATTTAATTACGCGAGAAACTTGGCGATCTCGGCAATGAGAAACCACAATACATTTATTAGTGGTGCTTCGACAACTAATGCATCTCCAGTAGTAACAGTTTCTACTACTGTTGGACTTGTTGTTGGTATGAGAGTAAGAAGTGTTGATTCTATTCCAAGCAGCCCAACATCAACATATAACTTCACAACAACTATCCCAGATACAGCATACATCAAAAAGATTGGTGATGGAACAAATGGTTTAGCAACAAACCAGTTTGAGATGGGTATCGAAGGAAGTATCTTTGATGAAGGAACTACGGTTAACGCAACTGCTACTTCTTCTACCGTAAATCTATATGTTGAATTGCAGAATGGTGCTTGGGCATCTACAGTTGCTCCTGTAGTCGATACTTCGGTTATCCAAGATTACAACTATCTATCACCATGGGATCCTACAAACAATGCTCCAGGTGGAGAGTGTGCATCTGTTGCGTTCTCTATCGTTAATTACTTTAATATTATTTCTACCATTTTGAATAATGGTGTTGGAAGTGTACCTAGAATTGCATCTTCACTAAGCACAGGAACCTTAGCACAAAGATCAACGCTATTTACTTTAATTGAGAACGATAGCAATGGTAATCCTACCACAAACCCACACAACCTAGAAACTGGTACTCCTATCAGACTTGTTCCTAGAGCAAAGCATGGTGTACAAGTTGATAAGAGATTGATTAGACTTCCAAAGGGATTTGATACTAACACTGTTTATTACACAATTGCTCCTGGTAGAAGAACAGATCCATTTGATTATTCAAACAGTGTAGGATTTGATGGTCAAAACCAACAAACACTAATGCTTGCTACCAGCGAAGAGAATGCAGCCGCTGGTATCTACATCTATTCATCTGAAACAGATAACATTGATGGTAATGTTGAGATCGATGTTTATCAGTATGTCTTAGACGTTAGATATGATTTGCATCAGTATGAGACCTCAATTGCTGAAGGAAGTTCTATTGAACTAGAAACAGATGCTCCTCATATCTTTGATAAACCAGCAAATAATGTGATTCCTCAGAGGGTATTCTTCAGAGTTGCATCTGATATTACTGGTTCTTCACTTCCAACTCTATCATCTAGTTTTGGTGGAACGACAATTAATGATAAAGTAGAGTATTATGTACGTTATGTAACAAGCAAGAGATTTAGAATTTATGAAACTTTTGCAAATGCAAGAGATGATATCAGTCCAATTACATTCCAACCAGGAAGCACTGCAGTATTCTATACATTTGCTAACAAGAAGCGCAGTCCAATGCGTTTCGATCCTGTTGTAGGAACTAGCGCACTTGTTGATAATGGTTGCTGGTATATCAATACCATCGACACCTCTAACCAAATTATTCCTGTTTTACAAACAAGTGGTATTGGATGGGAAAGCAGAGAAAGAACAACTGATACATATTTTGAAAGAATTGAAGATGTCAGATCGAAGGAAGATAGAGTCTATAGATTACGTTATGTAATTCCTAAGAACCTTAAGACAGTACGTGATCCTTTACGTGGATTTGTTCTAAAAGTAAGAACGGATGAAAAGAGAAGACTAGTTCCTCAAACGATTCTTCTAAAACCAACAGCATCTGGTGCATCTTTAGCAACTATTAATGCACCTGTAACTGGCGAACGTCTAGGATTAACAAGAGCAGAGCAAGTAGCATTAGATCCAAACTTTGAAACATCTTATGATCCAAGTCCATTTGGTAATCCTAAGAGAATTCAGACATCATCTAAAGTTTCGTTCACAGTTCAATCTGCTAGAAAGAGAAGAATTGGATCTTCTGATTACTTAGAACTTAAGGTATTTGATATTGGTATTGATGCTGAAGCATATAAGACACAACTCTTTACTACTGTAAAGATTTCTGCTCCCCAGGGTGGAGATGGTCTATTTGTTTCGAGTATCCCTAATATTCAGACTGGCAATCCAAATGCTGTTAATAAAGTTACTTGGGATGGAAATAGCAAAGGAACTGCATTTGTACATGCATACTTTGCATATGAGAATGATTACTACATGATTCTTAAAGATTTCACAGGTAACTCTGAAATCAAGTTCGATGTTAATAATCCAACTACATTCACACAAGGATCAGTAACAGCAACTCTGCTTGATGCTGCTAATGGTGGAAGATCTGATATTGCAAACTTCCTCTATGTTGTTGAAGGAGCAAACGTTTATACAATGACTCCTGGTGATACCATCAACGATGATAACGGTGTTTCGTATACCATTGCTGAAGTCGAAGACGTAGATGATCTTTCTGGTACATACTACATCTTTGATATTAATACCATCAGAAGAAGAATTTCTGGTCAGCAAGATGGTGTCTTCTATCTAACATGTTTACGTGGTGATATTCGTCCATATCCTACTGGATCTGGTGTTGGTGAAAACTTCAGAAACTTTAGATTCTCTCAACCAGTTTCTAAACTATACCCAGAATTCTATAAGAACGACCCAGAATGGTATAAGGGCATCGATCCATCTACAGCAACATTGACGGATCCACCTCCTACCATCTCTGCTGCTGATAACTATGTTCATGGTCTCGTTACTGTAAACGATGCTAAGGGTTCTGTAACTAAGGAATTGGTGCTTGATCTCATTTCAGATCCTGGTGCAGGTAACTATACCTTCACTGGTTCGAATGAAATTAAAGCTCAAAATGGAAGTGCATCTGCTGGTTCAGAAGCAAGAAGAATTCCTATCAGTGGTGATTCCGAGTATCCAACTGAAGGTAAACTATATGTAGAACTTCGTAGACCATCGATTGCTCGTTCTGGTAACCATACTTTCGAATATCTAGGTTTCGGTCCTGGTAACTACTCAACTGGTTTCCCTGCTCGCCAAGAAGTTGTTCTAACAGATACACAAGACTTCTATGCTCAGGCAAAGCGTGAGGACGCTGGTATCGTCTTCTACACTGGTCTAAACTCCAATGGTGATCTCTATATCGGTAACCGTAAGATCAACGCTATTACAGGCGAAGAGACCTTCTTAGAAAGAGCAGATCTCGTAGAGTCTGAGGATCAATCCGATAGTATTGGAACTCTGGTAACCACGTTTGACACTGCCGTTACATTTAATGATATTATTACAGTGAATGGAGATGGTGGTGACAAGGAAAGTTTCTTCAACTCACCAGTCGTTATTAATAACGCTACTGCTTTTGGTGCTATTGAGAATCTACCATCACTCAAAATTGTTACAGGTGAAGGAACTAGCGTTGGATATGATGCTAAGTTAGAAAACAATATTGCTGGTCAGAAGACAGGTGATATCGTACTACATCAGAATAGAATTACTGCTGCTATCTTCGATTTTAATCCAAGAGGCACGCAAGATTATACATTCAGAGTAGCACTATCGAATAGAACACCAGATTTCAATAATACTTTTGGTACTACTACTGGTGGTCCAACACAGTTACAGAATACTGATTTCGGTACAAGAGATCCTCTCAAGTCTGGTGATATTCAACTCAAGGGAGATCAAACTTTATTTACTGGTTCACTTGGTTGGGTATATGCAAATGATTATGTTCAGATCGTTAACGAGTCTTCACCAACAGTTACTGCTCAAGTAGTTGGTATTCAGGGTTCAGTTAGCGGAACACTCATTAGACTTAACTGGGCTACAGGATTGACCAATACTAATGTAGGAATCACTAGTGGTTCTCAGATTAGAATTGTTGGTGCTCTAGGTTCTCTTGCTGTTACAAATGGTGTTTGGTCTGTATATAGCAGTCAATCACAACCATTTAGCCCATCTAACAACTTCGTTGATCTTGTAATTACTGCTAACCTTCCTACCTATAACATCAACCTCAACAATGGCAAAGGTTATCCAGTTGATCAAATTGCACAACCATCTATCAATATTTCTAGGTCTGTTACTGGATTTAAAGAAGTTGGTGTGATTGGTGCTGAAGCTCTAAGAACAGATACGGTTAATATCGGTGACTATAAGTTAGGTATTAACACTGTTGCTAGATCTGCACATTCTGCATATCAATCTGCCTTTGTAAGCACAGAAACAACTCCAAGAGCAAACTTGGATGTTGTTGGTACTGCATTCATCAGTGGTAAGACAATCAATTCTTATTTAACTGAGTCTGGCACAACAAAGACAGAGACTGCAAAAGATAATGCGTTCTTGGTTGGAGGAAACAGCGCATCACCTAATGATGCTGCAACTCTTCGTGTAATGACTACCAATAGTGGTAGACTAGGTATTAATGCTACCAATGCACAACTAGACAGATCACTAGTTGTCATTGGCAATGGTAGAATTACTGGAGACTTTAAGTTTGAGTCTGATATCGAAGTTAATGGTGGTGATATTACAACTACTAATGCTTCTTTCAACTTTGTTAATCAAACTAATGCCCTTACATTTACTGCTGCTGCATATGCAACAACAGCAAATCTCTTTAATAGTGCAACTGCTTCACAAACAATCAATGTTGGTCAGGCAGTAACTGGCACACAAACGTTAAATGTAGGAAACTCTGCTAGCACTCAAACATTAACGATTGGCACAGCAGCAACTACTACTACACTAAATCTACATACAGCAGCAACTTCTTCTACAATTAACATTGGCACAGTTGCAAGTTCTGTCACAAATACTTCTAACATCACAATTGGTGGTGCATTTGCTAACTCTGCTGGTAGCAGATTGACCATCAGAAATGCTAATGTTCAGATCGATGGTGATTTAGAAGTTAATGGTGGTGATCTTAAATCAACTGCACAAAACTTCAACCTATTTGATGTATCTGGTGCCGTATCTACTCTAAACTTTGCTAGATATGCATCCACAATTAACATGGGTGCAGTTGCTGGTAATACAACTATCAGAAACTCCCTGATTGTAAATGGTAGCATCACAGATTATGGTGATTTCACACTCGAAGGTGGATTAAGAAGTGCTGCTATCGACGGTACTAGAGGATCCCTGAATACTACTCCAGCATCTCATATTGTTGGTAGTCTTCAGAACCTAAACGTAGATTATTACGAGTATGTTGATAATGTTGATGGTCTAATGACGATCACCAGCATTTCTTCTAATACATTTAATGCTGTTACTAACTGGTTCAACGATAACGATAAAGTTGTCTTTAGCAATATCGTTAACTTCTCTGGTGTTACTGCTGGAACAGAATATTATGTTGTCAATGCTACTGGTGGATCTTTCCAAGTTCAGACTGCTCCAGTAGGAACAACTGGTATTTTACCACTAACAATTACTGTAAACGGAACAGTAGGAGGAAATGTATCACTATCATACACTGCACTTGACGTAAGTGGTGGTGGATCTATTTCATCTTCTGTCACAACAATCGCAATTAAGAATCCATACGGATTATCACAATTTGACTACATCTTAATTGACACTGAGATTCTCAGAATAACAACTCCACCAACAGCAACATCTCCATATACGATGACTGTTGAAAGAGGAGTAGATGGTACTACTGCTGCTTCTCATGTTGATGATACAGCAGTTTATAAGTTAAATAAGACTTCTCAGGCAACTTACGTTAATCCTGGACCTCTTGCTGCAGCAGATATTACTAAAGTAATTACATCGATTGATACTAATTCAAACTTCATCAATGTATCTGGTACTGATTTTGCAAATGGTCAAACAGTTACATTCTCTTCGGTTGGTTCTATCACTGGAGTTAACACAACTGATTCATACTTCATTGCAAATCTATCGACTAGTGGAGGAAATCAATCCTTCCAGTTGAGTACATCGTATCCAACGTTAAATGTTGTTGATATCAATGGAACCCTTGGATCATCTCCTACTTTACAATTAGATTCTACTTATATCAACCTTGCAGAATTTGGTGGATCGTTCAAAACAAATGATTTCATTAAAGTTGACAATGAATTTATTCGAGTCGTTAGCATTTCTGATGCTGATCCTCAAGGATTATTCATCACAGATGGAGGAACTACTACCAAATTAACCACATTTAGTGTAGATTCTACAACAGGTAATACTGTAATTGGTAATCCAAATAACACTGGAACTCTTGGCACTGGAACATTAACAGTCCATGATTCTATCACCTTCATTGGCAACGGATTAACAACCTCTTCTGCACAAAGACTTGTAATTACAAATGGCACTACTACGGAAACGTTCTCTGTAAGAAGTGCTGATGGTAACACATTTATTGGTGGAACATTACAGGTTGCAAATGACTTCAGTATTACAGATGGTTCTGCTGGAACAACATACTTCTCAGTTGATGCTCAGACTGGTAACACAACAATCGGTAATGGCAACTCTGGTACTCTACGAGTAGAATCAAATGCTGCATCAAGCAGTACAACAACTGGAGCACTTGTTGTTGATGGTGGTGTTGGTATTGGCGAAGATATTTACGTTGCTGGTGATGCTTATGTAGAGGGTGGAGATCTTACCGTTTCTTCTAGCGGAACCACGAGGTTTAAAGTTAATAATAATGGTCAAATTGATTTAGGTGGCATCACAAACTACTTCACAAGTACGGGTGGCAGAAAGTGGATATATAATAATACATCGACAAACAATGATTCTACTGCAATAGCTCTTACTGCTAATGTAAACTATATTGTTAGACCAACTGGCACTGGTAACTTGATTCTTAAGTTGCCTTCAAATGCACAGACTGGTGATATGATTAGAATTGTTGATGTTGGTGGCGCTCTAACCAATGATTTACGATTGATTATTAGAGCACCTGGCGAAACTGCACCTGCCGCTGGTGATGGTGTTAGGATTCAGGGAGATAATACTGGTTCTACATTTGGTGGATTGTCTACTGCTCATACAGGCGGTGAACTAATTATTCAAACACCTAATGCTGGACTTGGACTCCTATATGTTGGGACTACCGATGGTGCTGGAACTACTACCGACTCTTCTGCAAGAGGATGGTGGTTGATGGAGATCTAAGATGACAGTTAATTATAACAACACTAAGACAATGAAAGGTGCCGCAGTCGGCACCATTATACCCTGGACTGGAGCTCTATCTGCGGTTCCAGCAGGGTGGTTGTTATGCAATGGTTCTTATGAAAACATAGCAGATTACCCAGAATTGTATGCTTGTATAGGTACTACTTATGGTAGTGGTGTAGGTGTATTCAGATTACCTACGATGGGTGGTAGAACACTTGCTGATATAACGGCAGCAAACGTTCCTTCTGGTACTCCAGCAGTGTTCACCAATTTAATCGGAACTGATGGATCTAATACAACAGCAAATAATGTTACATCAAATATAGATTTAACTGTTAATATTGATAATAATGCCGCCACTGGTGGATATGCTGCCATTATGGACGATGTTTCTCCAACAAATCCAGCATATTTTGAAAGTTTTAAAACTACAGAAAGAAAATTAGGTGATTTGCATATGGCAACTCACACTCACACTGGTGAGTATAATTCAGTGCAGAAATTGAATTCTCCGCGTATTGAGGCATGTCAAGGAGCTGGATCAAACTCACCCTTTTCTGGTTGTGGTCTTTTTGGAAATGCTGATTGCTGTGAAACATTATCACACTATTTGGTTGAATTAAATTGGACTGCAAACCAAGTTAATGCTATTTACAAAAACTCTATCTTAGGTGGATATCCTATTGGTGGATCTGGCAACGATCCTTCTGTAAATGCTAGTGGAACACCAACAACAAATAGTCCTCCTAGAGTTAATGGACCACCAAAAAACTGGTTGGGTAGTAGTGATGATACTCTTTTAAAATCAGAAAATAGTGGATATGCTTTTAACTGGCCAACTACATTGAGTGGTGATTTTACTACTTGGACAACAGGTAATACAAATCAATTAACTGGTCACGCTCATGGTGATATTAATTATTCTATTAATGCTGGTAATTTTAATATTTCGCAACCAGTAACAGTTGACGATATTCAACCAGGGAATATTACACCAATTAATACTACAGGAAATGTTGGTATTTTATCAATGGAAGCTGATACAGCAACACCATCATTAACATCAACATATGTAATCAAGGCATTCTAAGATGACAGCATATTACTCTTTCGAAAAAGGAAAATTTGGTGGTGTAGTTGGAACTATTCATGCTTTTTCAACTACACTCACAGGAAGTTTGCCAAGTAGTAATGCTTGGAAAACTAAAGTTCCTGCTGGATTTTTACGCTGTGATGGGTCCGTTGTATCTGCTGATCTATATCCAGCATTGGCAGAAGTTTTGGGAGTTGGTTCTTCGTCTTTATATAGAAAAGATAATGTTACTTTAAATGAACCAGATGATGAAGGGTTAGGGGCTCAATTCCAGTTACCAGATCTAGGATCTAAATTTATGAGAGCAAGTGGATCTAATGGAGCATATGATAATGTTTACGTTACTACAAATAGTGGTAATTTAGAAAGAAAAGTTGGTGTTAGTGTAGATTTATCTTCAAACTTGGGAACAGGTGATACAGTTACTGCTACAATAATATATAATGGTGCATTTTCTGCTCCTAGTAGAAATTTAACTATGTCTGGTAATTATTCATTGACCATGAATGCTAACACAGCAGCTTCTACAGTTTCGTCAGATACTGTATTACCACACGCACACTTCTCAAATACTGCATCTATCGAATCTCCAACTAATAAAACTGGATCCAGTCAAGTTGACGGTGGTGCTGGTTATACTGCAGAATCTCCATATGATGTTGAAGAGCAAGAATCATTTATTCCATCTACAGGATTGAATCTCTCTGATACTAGTCATGAACATTTAATAGAAAGAACTAATATAAGTAGGTCATTAACACCAACTGTTCCTACGTATACCATTGATGCTGATAATATCTCTACAGCAGTTACATTGAGAGTGGATGATACTTTTGTAATGAACGATTTGTTACCAAGATTTATTTTAGTAGAATATCTAATAAAATACTAATCATGCCAGTAAATTACACTCAACACACAAGAAAATCTGGTGCTGCAGTAGGAACAATTATATGTGTTTCTAAACCAGCTAATTATAATTCAAGTACAGATAACTGGGATTTAAGTAGATTTCCTGGATATTTGGAATGCAATGGTGCAACTTTAAATGTAAATGAATATCCAGCATTATATGCAGTTATTGGTAATACTTATGGTGGTACTTCTTCTGCCGCTAACCTAGGAAATTCTAGTGCAGGGACTTTTAAATTGCCAGATTATCGTGGCAAAATTGTGATGGGAACTGGACAAGTTGATGGTAACTCTGGTGCAAGTCCTGGTGTTAGTACAAATACTACAGCTACAGGAAATTCTGGTGGTTCCTATTCGGAATGTGGAGCTACTGGTGGGCAGTATGTAATTAATACTGTTAGACAATTGCCATCTGGTAGTGAAATTACTCCTGGTGCTCCAGCATCTACTCCAAGCATTGGTGGTAGTTCTACTGATACATTTGAAGTTGGTTCTTATAGAACTACTGGATTCTCTACTAGTGTTGCTAGACCATCTGCAAATATTTCTGGCAATGTTACGTTCACTGCTGGTCCATTGAAAGCAACAAAAGTTTTTGGTGCCATGCCACACGGTCACGTATTGACTCACTGTAGATTAATTAACAGTACAACTGCTGGATCTACATCTGATGGTGGACCAGGCGGACCAGATAAAATGCCAGTGTATCAATCAACCAGTGGTGGTATAGTATCATTTAATAGATATGTTCAAACTGCTGGTGGCGGCGGCAGTGGTGCAACCGCTACAGTTACTGTTTCTGGTGGTGTGATTACTGCGGTTACAGTTACTGCTGGTGGATCTGGTTATGTTACAGCACCAGGAATTTCTTTAAGTGGTGGTGGAACTCCATCATCTGAGGCTGTTTTAACGGCTACAATTAATAGCAGTGGTAGTGTTACAGGTGTTACAATTAACTTTGGTGGTTCTGGTTATACTGGCACACCAACACTTACGTTTAATGCTGCGACAGCATCAGCTCCGTTAAGAGCACATAGTCATAAACTACATGAATTGGGACCAGGAACTGCTACTTGGGGACATGACGAAACATCTGGCAACACTGGATCACAATCTACTTCATATAGTGGAGTGCAAGCAGGAGCGACAGATATTGCAGATAGCATAACAAAAACGCTTGACATATACAATGATCTTGGTGTAGAATTAAATGATGCTAGTATTACGATGAACGATTCTTCCAGGACTTTATTTGATTCTCGTTTAGTGGTTCGTCTTACTTCTGCTGAAGAGTTACCTTTGATGCAGACATATTTTAGAGCTAAATACCTAATAAAAGCTATATAATAATTTTTTGGAGTAGATTATGTCAGTAATACCTATTAAACCAGTTGAGTTGATGAAAGGTGATTTCAAAGATTTCATTGGTGTGTGGGACAAACATGTTCCTCCAGTTGTTTGTAATAAATTAATTTCATATTTTGATCGAGCAGTAGACACAGATTTTTCTTCTAATAATCTTTCTGAGGTATCTGAAAATTCTGATCCTTTAGTTGAAGAAGTGATTGTGGAAGGAAATCATCAATTTCCTGGCAAAAACATGGGGAGAGATGACGTAAGTATCATGTTGAATTATCATCATGGTGATTTTTGTTCTGAGATAAATCAATATCTACAATCTTGTTTCTTAGATTATATTAAACAGTATGGACAATTAGCACAGATTCCATTGATGTCTACTGATGTTAAGATGCAAAGAACCCATCCTTGTGGTGGATATCATGTATGGCATTATGAATCTGGTTCATATTTACATGCTCAACGTGAATTAGTTTGGATGATTTATTTGAATAGTCTACCCGAAGGCGAAGGCGAGACAGAATTTTTGTATCAGAAGAGAAGAATTTCTCCTAAACAAGGAACTGTTGTAATTTGGCCTGCTGGGATGACACATGTTCATAGAGGATTAACTGTTTATTCCGAGAATAAATATGTAGTGACTGGATGGTACGTTAAAACTGCACCACGTTAAAGGTAATTAAATAAAAATGGCAGATCAATTACTACTTCAATTTTTATCTACAGAAGATATCATCTATTACAGCTTTGCTGGTAGAGGATCTTCTGTCAAACTAGCCCCAGAGGATTATCCTATTCTTTGGGAAAGGTTGGGATCAAAATGGCATAATGAAAATGATGAATTGATTCTGTTTGAATACTACCAAGATGGTCGTTATAATATAGAAAGGAAGAAAACAGTTTACGATTATAGAACAAGATCAGAGACTAAAAAATATTATCCATACACAGAAGTAACTAGCGAAGAAGTTATTAGGACGTATAATATCTTTACTGATTTCTTCGAAGAAATCAGAATTAAAGATTTACAAAGAGTAAAAGAAAAGGTAAAACAAGAATTACGCGAAGCTAGAACAGTCTTTAAACAAAACGTTGTGGTCATGCGTAATGACTTGTTGATTAAATCTGATTGGACACAAATGCCAGATTTAGTCTTTAAAAGAGATGGAGAAAAAGATCTGTGGATCAAGTATCGTCAATATTTGAGAGATATGAGTGATCTAGAAGATTGGAATAATAATGTTATGCGAGTCGAATTTCCTATCACTCCTTCTGAATATTTCGAAATCGATCCTACTCAGGCAGTAGAATATCTTACAGATCCTTCTCATTTTGAAAATAAAGCAATTACATATTCTAAGTTAAAACTACTTAGATTTATGGACAAATTAGGTCTACCTTCACTCGTAACTGATGCAGAAACTAATGATATCGATTATGATAAGGCAAAGGCTTCTTTAGAAAAAGCACTTTCAAAAATTGACGAAGCATTTGAATTTCCAGTGCTAACGGTATTACCATTCCCCAACGAACAATCTTTAGATTCTATTATTAACGAAGTTTCAAATAATACTGATGGATAATTGAAATATGATATATGAATATAATGTGCTTTCTGATTCTTTAGTAAAAAATATCTTAGATTATTATGAGTTTTCGGAATTCAAAGATGGAAACATGTCTGGTCCGAAAAATAAAAGCGTAAAAAATAATATTGAGATGAAAGTCGATGAGAATTACTACATGCTCAAAGACATGGTTGCTAAAGAATTATGGAATAGTTGGGAGCTGAGGGAAATTCATGGTATTCGTAAAATAAGTTCACTGATATTTTCACGGTACAATGAAGGGATGTATTATGATTATCACAATGATCACTATTTGATTAATAATTGTCGTACAGATTATAGTTGTACAATATTTTTAAATGATCCATCTGAATATGAGGGTGGTGAATTAGAAATTGTGCTTGGAAATCAACAAATATTCTATAAACTGCAACCAGGACATTGTTTAATATATCCCACTGGATTAACACATAAAGTGCATCCAGTCACAAAAGGTTCTAGGAAAGTAATAGCTTTTTGGATGGAGACTACGATTCAAAATCCATCTATCAGAAATATTGTGGTTCAACTAGGTGAATCATGGTATAAATATAAAGATATTTTGCTGGAAGAAATGCCAGAAGTATATGATGTTATTTTGAATACAAAATTTCAACTACAGCGTCAATATGGTAACTACGAGGGATTATGATTGAGGTCATTAATTTACAAGAACTTATAACACAGTTTGCAATTTCTAAGAATCAATGTGTTATGTACTTCAAACCTGTTGGGGTAGATAGTGAAACTGATGTGGACAAAATTAATGCTGTTTGGGATCATTATTCCAATATTGTTCCACCAGAAATTATGCATGGTATAAAGTATTCTTTGCATAACTTTGCATTCTTTATAGATAAGTACACTGCTATACAGAGAATGGAAGAGTGGTTCCCATATAGAGGTGAAATGCCAGAAGAATACTATGTTTATGTCTGTATCACCGATGCTGAGGGCAACTGTGTTACAGAGAATGAAGCAACCCTACCACCCGACTGAGGGGGGTTGACAGGGGTTCGTGTCCGTGCTACAGTAGCGGAGCACTGAACAAGACCACTGATGAAAGGTATCGTTGATTACGGCGACGACGGCGTGATTCCGATGATTGAATCCGACGACGTAGAAACTATTGTTGAAAACATCCTTGAGTATGTAGAAAATCGTTTCGAACTCCTTGACAAGGAAGGTGGTCGTGATGCTGACATCATGGCACTTTGCCAAGAGTTTTATGAATGGGGTTCTGCAGAGCAAGGCGACGAAGTTTCCTATTACACTTGCCCTCATTTCGAATAACGGGACAATGATTACTCCAAATTGGCAAAAACATTCTAAGAAAGATGCAAAACGTCGCCTTAAACCTCAAGCTTTGAGGCAAGCAAAGGCGCGTAAGCAGGCATTCAAACGTCATTTGGAGTTAATCAAATGACGATTGATTTTAATGAGATAAAATTCCTATTTCCCCGTAATGAATGGGACATGGGAATACTTAAAGGTGTGTCCTATAAAAAAGTATTGAATAAACCTGTTAAAGCTGCTTGTCATTTTCGTGGAGAAATGATGACAAACAGGTTACAGGCACCATATCAATCTACAGATACTATTGTCTTTGCTAGATCTTCGGATGTTGCACAAGATTATTCTTTGTATGAAGAAGCAAATCAATATCTTTCTGACTATATTGATAGAGGAGAATGTGCTCAGGTATATTTAAATTTTAAGGAAGCGGCAATATTATCTGGTATTGGTGTACGAGCAAAAAATTCATTAATTTATAATAGAAAATTTGGATTTCAATGTAAATTATGTGCATTTACATTTTTTGGTGAGATTATAAATTACCCAGAACCACAGATAAATGAAGGTCTACTTGATATCTGTGATGGATGCACTGATTGTATGGTAAATTGTCCAGCGAATGCTATATACGAAGACTTTATTGATGGTAACGCATGTGATACATTTATAGGTGTGGGTAATAGTGATAAGCATACTTCTATCAAGTGGTTCTGGTATGAGTTAATGAAACCAGATATTCCTAGAGAAGTAGTAGAATCTTGGCAAACCTTAGATGAATTCAATCAAAATATTATTTGGGGTAATGGTTATGAAATGACACCGAATGGATTAGTCAAAGATGGTAAAGTTATTGAAATGCCACTTTGCAGAATGTGTCAACAACAACCAAAATGTAGCAAAAGACCTATAGATGGAGCTATGTCCTAATGTCATATCCACCAATGACAGTAGTTGAACCAAATCTAAACTTAGAATGGTCTGTAACACCACTATTTTGTAAACCATTGTGTGTTACTAGTGTAGATAATAATTTGTGTGATAGTTTAAAAAATATTTTAGAGAAGACAGATAAATGGATATCAGATACGACAAATACTGGCAAAGGTGGTGGATACTCGGAGAATAGAAACATTCTGAATGAGTATGAAGATGTTAAGTATGTCTTGGAAAATATTTGCAATAGTTCTATAAATGGAGTTCTTGGATATGG
>Ga0129333_10002250_pt1 | contig 17875 bp, 31 predicted proteins | sample CPB6_08_DNA_FD_94474 | JGI IMG/M metagenome (GOLD analysis project Ga0129333, IMG submission 94474) | Freshwater to marine salinity gradient microbial communities from Chesapeake Bay, USA - CPBay_Sum_0.6_0.8_DNA | ecosystem: Environmental > Aquatic > Marine > Coastal | place: USA: Chesapeake...
GAGGACGCGCTCCCCAAGGCGGCCTCTGTTCATGCCGCGCTCGTAGTCCGCGATGCTCTCGGCATTGCGAACAAGGCCCCGAACAGAGCGCTCGATGGCCGACTCGACGTCCTCTTCCTTGTTCCCGATCAGATACGTCTTGAAGAGCCACGTATCGTCGAAGGGATTTGAGGAGTTCTCGTTGGGCTCCCCGTACGCCTCGATCATGAGGCGCTCGCCCAGCTCGGGGATCTTTGCGGTTGTGTCTGCCTGCCGCATGGCGATCTCAAGCGTGCGCGGGGTGATGCACCCCAGAGAGACTACGAGAGACCGGACGCAGTGCCACCCAGTCTTCTTGTCCTCCAGGTAGAAGACGTTGTCGGGCAGCTCGACGTAGAACGCCTTCATCGGCAGCTTGAGATCCCCGACGAGCGCCCCGCGCAACTCCGTGGCGAGGAGCTTGTAGGTGAGCCCCTCGCTCGGCGCGAACCAGTTGGACGTCGCGCTGATGGTGCGCAGCTTTGCGGTCACCCACGCAACCAGCGCGGAGTGCATGTCGGAGCCACGCCCGTGAAGGGCGAGCATCGCGCGGAACTGAGGGTCCTCCGCCAGCTCGGAGAACCAGTCCAGGTCTTGCCCCGAAGACCAGTTGAGAGACGCCTTCTCGCGAAAGTCTGCGGCCATGCGGAAGACGGGCCTCTTCGCCTTGAACGCGCGCATGATCCTCTGCGCGTCAGCGACAAGACCGTCTCCCTTGAACTTCGTCTTGGATCGGGCGTACTCCTCAAGAGCCGCCACAACCTCGCGCACTTCCTCGTCGTCGTTGTTGTCGTGCATGTATGTGTGCCTCCAGTTGCTGATAGGGCACAACGCAAAGAAAAACGGGGGCGAGCGTGATGCCCGTCCCCGTTTCCCCCTCTACTGCATCTGGGTCAGGCGGAGGCCGCCGCGTCCCAGTCGCCGCTGTCCTCCCAGTCGCCTGCCGACACCACCGGAACGGGAGTCGGGGGAGCGGGAGCCCTGCGCGGCGTGAGTGCCTTGGCAACTGCCTTGGGAGGAGCCGCCTTGGCCGCCTTCGGCTTGTTCGTCGAACCCGGCGGACGCCCGCGCTTGGCGGCCTTCTTGACCGGAGCCGCAGCCTTGGCCTCCTTACGGGGACGACCCGGGCCGCGCTTCACAACACCCGCCTTCTTAGCAGCCTTGACCTGCTTCTGGGCGTAGGTGCTCAGGTTACGCCGACGGCTCACGCCCTGGCTAAGAACCTTGAGCGCCATGGCGGACGGCTCAACGCCCGCTTCCTCGGCCCACGCAACAATCGACTCTTCCAGCTCAGCCGGAACCGTTACCCGGATTGTCATACTTACCTCGCGGTGACTGACGTTCTTGTTCTGTGATCTGATCACAGAGGTGATACCCCATAGATGATCTCGTAGGGGCGCCTTGTCAAGATCTTTTTTAGAGGTTGATGCGGGGACACTTCTCGTAGAGCGATTCTTCCTCTGCGCCAACAAGACGTCCCGCCGTGTACACGTGCCATCCATCGCCGATGATGGCTACACCCGAGAAGTGTGCGCCGTCGGGTCGTTTGGCGTTAGTCAGGATGACGTCCGCCGCCCCCTCTTCCACTCCAAGGAACGAGAGTGGCAGCTGTAGGCGGCGGCGATCCAGGTACACGTCGTTGATGCGTCCGACGTGCGCAGCCAGAACCTCTTGGTTCTCTCGGTTGTAGGACTCCGAGTGAAGCCGAGGAAACATGCAGGTCCGCTTACCCGCGCACTTGGGGCACTTGGTCGTGCCTTCGCTCATCCAGTGAGTGAGCATCCCGACGTCCACATTTGCGCGCACCGTGACGCCCGGTGTGGCGATGGAGAACGCTTTCAACATCATGTTGGCGGAGTGCTGGATGCTCTCGCCCGACTCTAGCTCTGGGATGTCTTCTTCGGGATCGAGCTGCACCAGTACCGCAGTGCAGCCGTCCGTGAAGATGACGAAGATGTCGTCACCAATGTCGACGAGGCACGGGGACTCGACGATTCGCTGCCTGGACGAATAGGAGTCCTTCCCGGCGCACAGACGGGAAAGCGCCTTCAACGTCGGAGGGGGAATACGCGGGATGTCCGGCAGTTCTTCTTGCACGCTCATAGACGAACTCCACCAGGATGAAAGACCTTGACTCGCGGGAAGCGGGGCACGCCCGCCGGGGTGTAGTGGAAGAACTCGACGGTAGCCGTCCCGCCGATGTACGTCGCTCGATCACGAAGTAACTCGCGCAGATATGCCCGGTCGCCTTTGATGTTCGAGCGAAAGCTGTTTCCAGTGGCGAGCGATAGGACTGCGTAACCGGCCATCCCTGACCGGTTGCCTTCGCCTTCCACGATGTCGAGGACTGTGAACTCCTCGTCCACAAACTCCTTCCTCTTGAGGAGGAACTTGCTTCTCTTCTGCTCGTAGGGTCCGTCGAGGCGGATCATCGTCCCCTCAAACCCGTCCCCCAGCCAGCAGTCATGCGCCTTGTAGAGATCGTCAGTGGACGATGCTTCCAGCGTGGGCACCATGACGATACAGCTATTTGGATCGTTCGACGTAGCGAGTGATCGCCGGGTGAGACGCTCGTCGGTGTTGCCGGAACCGGGAGAGTCGTAGATCCAGTACTCGATCACACGCGAATCTTGCAGATCCTTCGGACCGGGCGCTTGCTTCTTGATCAGACTCACCAGCCGAGGAAAGTCATCTCGGTAGTCGTGGTTGTACAGTTCCCCGTCGAACACCAAGCCCGGATCCTCGTTGAAGACCTGAGCCAGCTCTTCGAAGATATGGGGGACAGCCACGATCCTGTTCCCTTGGCGGGACCACAGGCCGTCCTTGTTGGCGATGCACCGGATCCCGTCCAGCTTAGGCTGGACGAATACGTGGCCGTACTTCAGGGCATCGTCTACGTCGTTGGTGTAGTCGGAGAACGACTTGGCGAGCATCGGGCTGAATCGCACGATGTTGCGCGCATCCTCGACCGTCTCTTGGTAGCCGCCCTTCTTCTTGAGCGTGTAGGCCGACTCGACCTCAGACGCGGCCTGCTCTTCGCCGGACGTCTCGTTGCTCCGGCCTACGTTCTTCGGCTTGGCGACCGTCCACTCGGAGGTGACGATCTTGCCGTGCTGCTGGCCGCTGTGCGTGCGGTACTTGTCTTCGTCGCGCTCTAGCCACCAGACCTGCGTGGCTCCCGTTGCTGTCTTTTTGTAGAGCTTGGGGTAATGCATCTTCCTCCATCGACTGATAGAGGATCAGCGAGTGGTATTCAGAAGGCGCACACCTCTCGATAGGACCTCGCCGAGCGGGGGCCACGAGGATGCTCTTTCCTTGTGCAAAAAGAGAATCACGTCTTTTAGCGTTGGACGCGCCTTCGTGTGCAACTCGTAGGTGCCGGAGAGGACCGACGCGAGGCGCGTCTGTCCACCTACGCTAAAGTGCGCGTTCTTGAACAGCTCAGGCAGCGACGCGCCATCAGCGAGGCGCATCGCGGCGTTGTGCTCTAAACGAAGAAGGGGCACCGCTGCGATGCGATGCCCGCCCTGCGCTGGTTCGTAGACGTAGCTACTGGTTGTTCCCAGCAGCTCGTCCTGGTTGTGCAAGTAGATCTTGTTCATGTACGGGGAACGATGTGATGAGTAGATGACCCGCTTCGGCAGCCATACCGACCTCTCGTGGCCGGTTCAGCTCTTCGTACGAGAGGCGGATGTCCTGAACACCGAGGCGCTCGATGAGCGCGCCGATGACTCGAACAAACTGCCGAACACGTTGCTCTTCAGCGGCCCGCTTTGTCTTGGGAGTATTTGACATACCACCGATCAGGGGCCGCTCATCAGTAGAAGAGGAACGTTCCACGCGGCGTATATCACCACGAAGAACGCGATCGCGTACATCCAATCTTTCATGTGCCTCCTTTCATGCGTGTCCAAACATCGTCTTAAGATGCCGCATCCCAGACGAGACTACGTCTGGCGTTAGCGCGGCCGAAACGCCAGGCGAAGCCTCTTGGCGCAGGGCCTTACCCGCTCTGTAAGAATCTAAGACTGCTGGAGAAGCCAAGTAATCGGCGGCAAGTTCATGTGCACGAGAAATCTGCTTCCCAGCCAAGCCCTGCTCGAAGGTCTTCTCCGCAAACTGCTTACCCATACGAGACTTGCCGAGGCCTTCGCGCACCGCGTTGATCCCTACGTGTGCTGCGGTGCCTACAGGGTCCGCCGCAGCTAGACCGGCTAGCGGGGCGCCGCCAAGCATGGACTTGCCCGCCCTTTGCAGCCCTGTATCAAACGGGGTGTTTGTGATCCCCGTCATCTTGTCCACCGCACCGGCGTACAGCTTTGCCCCCAGGCCCTTCGCTTGAAGAGTGGGGGAGGTGCCCTGTAGTTCGTGACCGATCGCCTCTCTTAGTGACGAGAGAACCGGCGCTTTCGTGTCCTTGGTCTTGTTATAGATCTTCTCTAAAAGAGCCTTACGTTCTTGCGGACCAAGGTTGGACATGCGAGCGCCGAGCCGATGGGCGACCTCGTATGGAACGACTGACTCGGCACCGGCCAGACTCTTGACTGTGCGCGCAGCAGCCGGATTGGTGGACAAGCCAAGCATGCCGTGTTGCATGCCTCGGTGCGCCAGAACGTTTGAAAGGTTTGAGCCGTGATGTGCTGCACGCCCCAGAGTGTTTACGGCCAGATGACCGATTGGCCCTGCAATAAGATGAGGAAGGACCGCTGAGGTTTTCTGTTTCATGCTCATCACCCTACTTATGCGCCCTCTGGATCAGGTAGGTTTCTTTACGAACCCTTGAGGCGGCGCGGGCGGCGCGGGCTTGGGAGGCTCGTTCAGGATCTCAAGCTTAGCCGCCCCACAGCGAATGCAGTGGGCGTCCTCGCCCCAGAACTGGGGGTCGAGCCTAGTGCCTACCGGTAGCGGGTACGCCGGGACTGCCAAACGCTTTGGCGCCCTGCACCCCTGACACTTGAGAAGAAGGTAGTGATACCCCATTGGCAGCGGCTGCTCGTACGCCATGTCCTGAACCTCCGGCGAGCAGTCCGCCTTGGATGATGTGTGTCTCCAGCCAGTTGCGCGAAAGCTCGCGCGCACGAGAGAAGGTCTGCTCAATCTCTCGGTCAGCGCGGTCAGCCATCTCGTGACACGGGGAGCAAAGGAAAAGGTGATTGAACCTTTTTAGATCAGAGCCCTGGGCCTCTTGATGGCAGGACATGCACTTCATGCGTGCACTCTACATCAAGAGGCCCAGGCTGTCCTCACTTATCCCGGAGGACCATCCTGAAGGTGAGCCCCTGCTCGGGCTGCTGCTTAGGCGGGCGCGAGCGCTCAAGGGCGTTCTCGATCGCCTCCTTTGCCTTCGTGAGAAGGCGAAGGTTCTCGGCCAGATCTGCGTGCCCCACGTGGGAGCGCGCGATCCACTCCGTGGCCTCGCGGCTGTCGGGATCGGCGGTCAGCGCCCACCCCACGGCGTACTCTACGATCGCGTGGAGGTCCGTGCGGACCACCACCTGCACGGCGTTGTAGAACGTGCGCCCATCGAGGGCGCGCGGCTTCCACGACCGCTCCCCTCCGATGAAAAGGGAGATCTCTTCACGCTGCGGCTTCTTCTTTTCCATGTAGCCTCCTAAGTGACCGGGCTGATCACCAAAGACTGATAGGCAAAAGAAGAAAGGATTTAGGGGAGGGCGGACCCTCCCCTAAATCACTCGCTCACTCGTTGACTAGGCTCGGGCGGGCGTAGAAGTCGTTGCGGGTGGCACCGCACTCGACCTCAATCAACCCGATCCGATTGGCTCGATCACGATCCATCGAACCGCCCCAGTCATGCACCGGGGACTGACAGATGCCCCACACGCCGATGTTGTCGAGTTCGTAACGCTGTACGACTTCTTCCGCTCGGGCGAGAACTCCCATCCACGACTCGCGATAGTGGGACCACGGGATGGCCGGGAGAAGGCGGACCGCCCCATCTCGCGCACGCGCGTACCGCTGCGTCGGCCAGCTTGGGGGCGCTTCGCCGCGCTCGCTTAGCTCTCTGATCCAGCGCATACGCTCAGACAGGTGTAGCCGCTCACGACCTGCGGCACTTGAGTAGCTACGGGCGAAACCCGCGTAGGTCATCCCATGCCGCGCGGCCCCGCGCAGGATGACTTCGTGGATGCCAAGACCGTCGCCGCTGTCCCAGCACGTCCATCCAGCCTCACTGACGCAGATGCGAGCTAGTGCAAGCGCTGGTGTAATGCGGACACGCTCGCGAACCTGCGCGCTAAGCGTCGTTGCCGTCAAACACACCAGAGCGAGTACGATTGCTACCTTCTTCATGTCTCCTCCTCACGAAGCACGCCGACATTGATGTCTCGGTGCTCTTGGGATCGTCCGTGGAGAACGATCGCTTCCGCGTGTTGCTTCGTTCCGTATCCGTAGTTTTTGTCCCAGCCGTACTGCGGATACTTCTCGTGCAACAACTTCATACACATATCTCTTTCAGTTTTTGCGATGACCGATGCCGCACCAACGACAGGCACTTGATCTTCTGCCTGCGTCAGAAATCGCGCGTCGATCCCTGAGTTACTCCTGATCCAGTTTTGAGTGCGAGTGTCGGGAAGACCATCAATCACGACATCGATCGAGGGTCTCCCTATACCACGCGATGAAAGCAGTTCAACGACGAACAAGGTGGCGCGCACGACTGCTGATCGCCAGGCATCCTTCTTGCGTGCGTCGATCTCTGCAACGGGCACTTCGATCGGGCACGCAAATAGAAGAACGTCAGAGATCGCAGCGATCGAGCCTCTCCTTCTGATGCTACTCATGCGCTTGGAGTCGCGGCCCCCTACGCGCTTCAGCTCGGATGCGTCGTGCTCGTACGCTGCGGCCGCACAAACGAAGTAGGGACCGGCCCACGCACCGGTCCCCGCCTCGTCGACCCCTATGATGACGCGGCTCACTCAAGCGCCTTCATGAGCAGGGTCTTCCATGCCGAGTCTAGCTCGCTCACCGGAATCGTCACTTCACGCTCATCTTCGTCTAAGAAGATGAACGCGTAGGGACCGTCCTGATTGCGGGCGATAGACAGGCCGGGGCCCAGGACGTAAGTGACGGTACCCCAGTCGTCAAATAGCGCCTTTATGACGCGCTCCCGATCTTCTTCGTCATCAAGACAGCACGAGTGGTGCTGCTCCAGGATCAGGCGGACCTGCTGCTTCGTCTTCATTCTTCCTCCCATAGTGCGTCTCCGCTTCTGTACATGGCGAGTATTGGAACGCCACTGTCTCGGGCGTTTCTGATGACGTCTAAGTCTGCGGACTCGGGCGGGTACCGCTTTGCACGGCCGTTACTGGCGGGCGCTTCCTCAGCCGGAAAGGCAACTACGAGGGTTGCGCCGAGCGCCAAGTCCATGTCCCTTTCGTAGCGGCTAGAGAGCCGTGTATCGCGGGACGCAGGACCGACCATGATGTGCGGGATGCCAAGTGATCGGGCGTGCTCTTCGACGTACATGTCAAACGGGAACTTGCCGCCGTGGACCGCCGTATATCTGCGCACCTCGAACAGATCGGCCATGATCGTTCGTAGCTGCGCGATATCGACGTACCACGTGCGACAAGCTGGGCCGACGAAGACGATGAGTGGCTCATCGAGCGCCGTCCCTTCGAGTAGATCTACTGCGAGATCGTAGGGATCTTGCGCTTTATGTCGGACCACTTCCAGTACCCCGCGTTGCCGTGAAGCGTGTGGTGGCACGGAGCGAGCGCGCCGGTCGCACGCGACTCGCGCAACCCCTCGGCCTGGATCTCTGGGAAGAGGAACACCCCGTGCCCAGTCTCATCCGGCCGCAGCACGATCTGCGCGTTGTAAGAGTGCTCCCACTCGTCTAGGGCCGTCTTGCCAAACTTGGCTAGTAGAAACCCCAGATCGACGCCAGACAGAACCGCGATATCCATGTCCGGGTGGAACTGCTGACCTGTCAGTAGATCTGTCATGACTGGGAGGCCGCCGTATTCGTCCTCCAGTTCGTCCAGCATCTCCTCGATCAAGTTCTCATCGAGCAGAAGCGCGGCCTCCTGCTCGATCCCTGTCTTGAACTCAGTCTTGTGTGCTTGGAACGCGCCGGGCAGGGCGTCCAGCATATTGATGAAGGACACTGCGAGAGCGTCCAGGGCATCACCTGCTAACGCGAGATCGACGACGAGGTGCGTTTCCCAGTCGTCGATCTCGTCGACCACATGAAATAGCAGGTAGTGCCCGTCAGGCGTGACGATCATTTACCCCGCGTGCGTTAGATGTTGTTCGATCACGTTGAACATGTCCCCGAGGTTCTCGGGCTCTTCGCCGTTGAGCACAGAGCGAAGGACAGCACGCGCCCCAAGCAGTAACTGCCGCGCGTCGTTAGGATCGGTGATCTTGACCTGCGCAGCTTCAAGCTGCCGCCGCCGCTCCCTGATCCAGTCCTTCAGCTCCGCGTACTCGTTCTGCTTGTAGACGTAACTTGCCCGCGTACGAGAACGCCACTGGACGTACTCCTTGGGGCTGAGCGGCTCCCCGTCCCTGTTCATGCGGACGTGGTCGCCAAGCTGCTTCTCGATGTTGCGAAGATCGAGAAGCAGCGCCTTCTGGCGTTCCTTTGCCTCCCTGATGGAAGCGGGCTCGACGAACCGGTACTTAGCTGAGTGTGGTGTAGTCATGTTTCCTCCGCACGACGAACATACACTAGAAGCATGTTTCCACGTGCCAGCCGTATAAGCTGATCCGTGCACGATGCACGGCCATTCCAGTAAGCGATGAGCGCCTGAGCGTAACGAGCTGCTGCGCGCTTATCGCTGAAGCGCGTCAGAGGGATTCCTCTCACCGCCGCGAACTTCTCGATGGGGCCAGGACGCGTCCCGTCACACAGCACGACCTCCGTGACGTGGTAGCTGGCGCGCTCGACGAGATCGTGTATCGACGCCTCATCGACGTCGCTTGAAATCAGGACTTTCATGTTCGTGTGTTATTCCAGCATCCGCCGGATACCCGGCGGGATGTAGTACCCGTACCCCGGCTCTTCACCCGTGCAGCGAAGAACCGGAAAACTAGAGTCATCGTGCGCCCGATAAAAGATGATCCAGACGTTATCCGTCATCGGGTCTGCGTACGCTTGAATCAAATCGTAATCGATCAGTACGCGGCCCTCTTTGGTGACGTGCCAGAAGGAGATGCCGCCTGCGTCGGCTTTCATCCCCAACCAGCACGTCCCCCAGCCAGGAGAAAAGACGCGAACACCCACTAGATCTTCATTGGGGCTCTCCAGTTGGGGAAACCCATGAACATCCAGCGAGAGCGTCGGAGGGTCGATCTTCACGGCCACCTCCTATAGTCAAAAGAACAGGCGATACGTGTCCGATTCGGAAGGTCGGCACGGTTTAGGAGGAACACACACGCACCGCCTGTTCTTTATCTGATAGCGAGATGCCCTTGCTTTTTATGGGCGGAAGATCTGCTCCCCTGGGATCATCTTGCGGTACTGAAACCACGGCACGGCGAAGTTGCCGATGCACACGGGCAGGTGCCTACCCCGCTCCTCGTTCCAGAGGTGGTAGGCCGCCTTGTTGATCTCCTCTTGTGTAGCCACGCGCGCCTGGTGCTCAAAGGGGCTCCAGTGCCCGCTAGCCTTCAGCGCATCGTGTCGCGCAACGTACTCCTCTACAGACTTCTCTGCGCGCTGCCGCTCGTAGCTAACGGCCGCGCACCGCGCGACGCTAATAGCTACGATGCGGATGTCGGGGTCGTCATGGTGGCCGTAGCCCATCTCAGAGTGCTCAACGTACGGGGCGTGCCACTCGCCGACGTTTAGCTCTTTGGGGATGCTGGCATTCATGGCGGCCTTCATCACTGCCGCTGTTAACTGGATCTCAGGGGCAGCATCGGGATGCATGCGCAGCGCGAAGAAGTTGTCCCAGTCGGTCGCGGTGACTACGACCGTATGCCAGACGAACGCCTCCAGCAGGCGGTTGGCCTGCTGTTTGTGCACGTCTGAATGCGCGAGGGCCTCTGCGTAGTCTGCGGCGGTCCTTGACGCCCCACCCCACACCGCAAGCGCGTTGTTGAGGCTTGCGCCCCCTAGCGCGCCGTCGCCCTGCATGCCGGACTTGTTCTTTGTGAACTCCGGAATGAAGGGATTTTCCCTCACCTGCTGAACCCGGGTCTTTACCGGGATCGCACGGCTGCTCGCAGAGTTCCGGCTGAATACTCTGTGCGTGTTGAATTCAGCCAGGACGTAGCGAGGGAAGGTGACTTCCAAAGTAGTAAGGCGGACCCCCTGCGCAATGGAGTCCGCCACGACAACTGCTTGGTAGCTCACTTCTTTGCCTGGCGCTTCTTTGCGGGGGCCTTGCGGGCGGGAGCTTCGTTCGCGGGCCGCAGGTAGAACTCCAGCTCGCCGCGAAGCATGTGGCGGAAGTTATCGAGGTACTGAGTGTCGAGCGAGTCCTGCTGCTCGATCTTTGCTTGGGCGCGCCGGAGCTTGGCCTCTAGCTCGTCCACCTTTCGACTGAGCACGGACCGCTCCAAAATGAGCTGCTTGTTTTCGTGATCAAGCTCCTGCACGCGCTTGAACACGGAGTTCATTGCTGCCCGCTGCCCTTCCGTCATTTCTTCCATCATGCGTCTCCTTTTGCGTATGCGCGGCTCGGGGTGGTACCCGCTTGGTTTTGGTACTTCGACTTCAGATCAGGATGGCCGTACGGCCGGTCCACTTTGCCTTCGACCTTGAAGAACGAGAGCTGGCAGATTCGCATACCGACCTTCAGGAACAAAGGCCTAGGGTTGTGGTTGACCATCTCAAGCGTGACGGTCCCCTTGAACCCCGGGTCTACGAAACCAGCGGTTGCATGAATCACGAGTCCGAGGCGCGCGAGGCTGCTCTTTCCCTCGACGCGAGCCGCTAGGCAGGCGGGCAGCTCTACTCGCTCGATTGTCGTGGCCAGCGTGAACACCCCAGGGTCAAGCCTGAAGAACGATTCGGCACCTTCTACAGGAGGAACCTCATGCTCTTCAAGCCATTCAGCCGGGTAGGGGCCCGTCGCATCTACGGGTAATACGCCCGACGGGGCAGCTAGCGGCTCCACGAAGTTCTTGAACGTGCTCCCCAGGCGCAGCTCTAGGCTCGCGGGCTGGATCTGAAGATCGGCAGGGGTCGGTGCGACGACCAGTCGATCTCCCGGGTTTTCATGTGCCATGTAGTATCGAATCAGTCGATCAGATAGCATCCTGCTCCTACGCCTGGCCGCACGTCCCGTAGTGGGTGTGCGGGATGAGATTGGGCAACGAGGTGCTGTGTCCGGAAGAGTGCAGCTTCCAGCCCTCTGGCGAGGGCTTCATGTTGTCAAGGTCGATCGTCCACGTCTGGTAGCCGTTTGTCAGGTGCTCTACATGAGTCACGCCCACAAAATCAAGTCGGCTGTTTACGTTGGGCGTGGCGCGCGGCTCTTTCTGTAGCGAAGACCACGCGTGCCGATTTATGTAGAAGACCATGCCTGCGGCGATGGCTTGCCTCGGGGAGCACGCGCGCACGTGTTCGGCTAGCTCCTCTAGGTCGTTGAGCGACTCGATGTGCCACGGCATCGTGATAATCGTGATCGCAGAATCGTCATGATTATCCGGGATGTCCGAGAAGATGAACCCGGTCGGAAAAGGGTTTCCGCCCTTCTTTAGATGCTGGAGAAACTGCTTCTTGCACGAAGCGGTCATCTCTTCGATTTCGTCAGATTCCATGGTGCCTTAGTAGCAAGAGAAACGGGCGAGGGGGAACCCGCCCGTTTCCGAGATCACAGCTTGACCACCTTGGGGAGGTCAATGACGACCTCCGCGCGCGGCGGCACCCGCCGCCCGGCCGGGGTGCGGTCCTGTCCGGCCCGCCATTCGACTACCATCTGCTGGTAGTCGGTCTGGAGTCGCATGATTGCCTCAGCGAGCCGAGGCGCATCGACGTCGGGCAGCGGCACCAGACCGCGCCGCGCCTTTCCGTCGAACAAGGTCACAAAGTCCACGAACAGCATCGGAGGGACACCCTCCTCGTGGTCCCTGAATACGCGAAGCAGCACCGGCGTGCCAGTGCTGTCCTTCGCGTCTCGGGCGATCTCGACATCCTTGATCGGAAGGATGACGGGCTCTTGCTTCTTTTCCATTTGTCCTCCTATGCAGGAATTGCCTGCACAAGCTGATAGGCGAAGAAGCTACCTCTTTACGAGCAGATACCCCGGCACGTTCCAGAGCTGCTCTAGCGCCACGATCACGTCGCCCACCTCAGTAGAGAGGACAGCGCGCGTCACTCGCCCCTTTCGGTCAGCATCGGCGGAGACGTGGTGGCTCCACGGGCCGTGCCTTGCGGGCGGGCATTTGGTCAGAAGAGCTACTGTTGCGAGAAACGGACCGGCTTCCTCTGGGGCGGACTTCAGGTAGCTGCCGAAGTTGGCGAAGTAGACGCTGACCATCGCCTCGCAGTTTGACTTGCGCTGCGACTCGTCCATGTCGGCCACCAGGCTACCCAGGCCAGAACACCGGGATCGGACTTGTGCGTCGGATACGAGCCCCTCAAGAACAGAGATCAGATCGGCGTACGAAGCGGTCCCGCTCTGGATCTTGAAGAGGCTGCTGCCGAAGTCAGTCATTCTTCTTGTTGTCGGCCATGAGAATGGGCTGGTCGTGGACGGGCTTTGCCGCCGCGGTGATGTTCAGCGACGCCCTGTCCTTCAGGTAGGACATCTTGAACTCGAAGTCGAGGTATCCCTTCCTGCGCGCGAACTCTACCCAAGCAAGTCGCCCGGCGGGAGAGCCGGGCGAGTAAACCTGAGCGGCGATCGCCAGCTCGACTTCAGAGAACTGGTTGAGGATGTCCTTCAGATCCTCGACCGTGGACGGGTTACCCGTCCACGTACTCAGCTTGCTCATCTTTTCGATAAATCGTTTGTCGTTCATGCTCCTGCCTGAAAGTCGTAATCGTCAATCAGCGTCCAGCCGACCACCCCCGCTCGATCAGGGGTGACCATGATGGACACGGGGTTGACTGCGTTTACGCGGAGCACCTCGTCGACGTCGATGCGTGCGATCCGGCGCTCCATCTCAATCTGGTATGTCTGGTTCGTAGGCCAGCCCTTCCCCAGCTCAATGCGTGGGGGAGGCGCCCCTCCTACGTTCTGCCAGCGAACGTACAAAAAGTAACGGGTGATGCCGTTTGCGGCATCAATCGTCCGTTGAAGCTGTGCAGCGGCTTGGGGATTGCCAAGCCGCGCAGCAGCGAGGAGCGTTTCGTACTGCGTCCGAGTAAGAGTGACCATGCCGTACTCTAACTCTGTGGGGCGCGCTCCGAAAGTTAGATCTCTAGCTGGCCGTTGCGATAGGCCTCGACTGCCTCTGCGTAGCTGCCCTTACGTAGCGGCCTCTTCGAGCCCACCACGTAGTAGTGCTCGGTCTCGCAATCCGAGCAGGTGATCGGCCCGCGAAGAACTCGCTCACGGGGTCCGTTCATCGTGGGCTCAGTGTCCCACGCCTCCTTTGCCGTCACCTGACCGAGCTTCAGGCCCCCGATCTTGATCGTCCCGCCGCGATCTGCGAGAGGAACAATAAGACTGATCGTGACGTTCGCGACCAACGCTTCAGCATTACACGCTAGACACTTCATGCGGAAAACTCCTTCCGAGTACTGATACGATTTTTCCCTATCAGGTTGTGGAGGTACGATGCTCATTTACTCCCACAACCCGTACTACGTAACCAACTACGAAGAGACCATCATCCGCGCCCCCGACAACGCGGAGTATGAACTGCCTGTGGTGCTTATCGACCCGCGGTCGGTGACCCCGCAGGACGAAGAGATGCTCCAGCTCCTGGCGGAGCACCCCCCTGAGTCCCGCTTCAAGCGCGGGGACATCGCCCTCTTGCAGGGTGAGATCCCGAACAAGATGCGATTGAAGATGGAAAGAATCCCGCGCGCCTGGGAGGTCAGGTTCGTCGTGTCTCGGTGGGCGATGGAGCTGATGCTCACGCTGCACTCTCAGATCCGTGTGGGAGGCGCAGACCACCTGCGCTCCATCATCGAGTCCCACGGCGGGCTGGCTCCCCCGAAGTATCGGGAGCCGGTTCTCTACTGCCATGGGTATCCCCATGGCATGTACCCAAACACCACCGCGTATCTACGCGAGTGGAACGTGAAGCGGCTCACGGTGCGGGACCCCGTGCAGCCCTGGCGCAATATCGTAGAAGAGGCGGGGGCCTCGTTCTACGGCTATGACAGCAGCACCCTCGTCAAGCCGTATAACTTCGAACTGGCCCCTGACGACTATTCGAAGGGAGCCGACCTCCGGCACCCCTTCCAGCACGAGGAACCGAACGTCGAGACGCTCTGCTTGAGTGGCCTCGAAGAGTTCCTGTTCGACCCGATCATCATCGGGCGGAACAGGCGCACGAAGGTGCTCGACCCGGATCACGACATCTTCAGCCGCTGATCCAGTCCTCACTGAACTTCGTCATGTGCTCGCCCACGGACAGCCCGCGCATCATGCGGTGTGTGACGTGGGCGAGCACCTCGGCGTCGTACCCGGCATCGTGAAGGCTCGCCGTCTTGTAGTCGTGCTCAAACACGTTTGCGAGATCGGCGAGCTTGTGCCCCCGCCTGCGGTTCGTGTCGGGATGACGCGTACGTGCATACGAAAGGGTACAAAGGGTAGGCATCCCGCGCGGCCACTTACTGCGCGGGATTTCTTTTGCCAGCATCTTGGCGTCGAAGGGCATGTTGTGGGCTACCCACGGCGCGCGGTTTAGCTCCGAGAGCACCTCGTCGAGGATGTCTGGGAACATGGGGGCGTTACGAACCATGTCGTCGGTGATCCCGTGGATGCGGGAAGCGCCCTCGGGGATTGGCCTGCCGGGGTACACGAGCCACTTCTTCACCCGCAGGCCCTCATCGTAGAACGACGCAAAAGCAACCTGCACGATCCGGTCGTCAGGCGCAAGTCCCGTCGTCTCAGTATCCAACGCTACGAATGGGATCTCGTGCCACAGCAGGCTATTCCAGTCTTCCAGCATTTGCGGGTCTCCCGTGGATCAGTTCGTGGTTCGCTTCGTTTGGATTCTGGAAGGCCAAGAAAAGGGCGTTGGCGATCCCTCTACAAAGGCCTTCCATCGATTCAAGGGGCAGGGTGAGCGCGTCGCCGCTAGGCTCGCCGTGCTCAAACAGAAGTTGGCGCATACGTAAAGCGACCACCGTCAGGCGGTCCTGAATCTCGGGGTCGGACATCGTCCCCTTGATCACGATCTCCTGCGGGATGGGAGGCGCGGCCCTCTGAATCCACTGCTTGCACAGCTCTGCGTGCAGCGAGCTGACAGGCACGAACCGAAACAGCACCGTGCCGCTATTCAGGTACTCGCGGGCAACGTCGTGCAGTGCGCCCTCTGCGGCCAAGGCGAAGTCCTTCGAGATGACCCCCGCATTGACGGGAGCAGCCCCCGAAGCCTGCGCCTCTAGCAGGAGCACCTCTGCCACGGCCTCAAGAGCGAGCTGTACCTCCCCGGCGTCACAGAGCTTGCGGAGCAGACGGGTCGCAGAGTGGCCCCGAAGACCGCTCCCCTTGAGGATAGCGGCTAGGGAGTCTCTCCTTTGGTCCCAGGATACTTTCATTTCTTTGCCCATTGGTGCTCCTGGCAGCGGGTCTTGCGGACGGCAAAATAGTATGTATTCTTCCTTCAAGCAAGGGCCTTCGTCCATCTCTAGTCTTTTTCGGAAACATACTTACGTCAGATTTTATAGTAAGATGCACTTTTGTAAGTACGAGCTAAAAAGCGGTTCTGTCAAAAACGTAATATCTGACGTAAGGATTTTGCATCCATGAAGAGAGGACTGAGAGAGGAGCATCAGGTCCGTCTTGGTGCTCTCATCGAGGAGGCAGAGCGGCGTGTCTCTGGCACGGCTGAACCGGCACCTACTAAGAGAACCCGGTCGGTCAAAAGGACCGCCCACCTCAGCAAGCAGGAGAGCTTTGACCGGCTAGAGCCGTTTCTTGAAGAGGCGGTAGCGGGTGCCCCGGATGAATGGCTTGCTCGGCAAGCAGGGGTGTCGCTCGACTCCGTTCTCTGGTGGCGTCGAGAGAAGGGCGTGCAGAGAAAGCGGGGCCCGCTCCGCTCGGTCGAAAAGCAGGTGTGGGCCGCTGGCTTTGGCCTCGCTTACGACCCCCAGATGCATGCGGCGACCTCCGACTTCGGGGGCCTGTGGGAGGCCCCCGAGTACGTCCTTCGCACCCCCATTCGGTACAAAGAGTTCTGTAGGCACCTTTACGCGGCGCATACGCAGGTAGGGACCGGGCCCGAGCTTTTGAGCTTGGCGTTTGGCATCCGCCCCAGGGACGTAGAGCTGGCGATCTCCGTGTGGGGCCGTCATCTGAGAGAGATCAATCAGCCCTGCGCAGCGTGCCCGGAGCTGGTTGACCCGCAATACGGGAAGTACTGCTCGACACGCTGTGCGGAGAAAAAGAAATGAACGACCTCGAATGGTGGCAGTGGCTCTGCTGGACGTCCCGCGAGATCCAGCTTTCAGGATACAACCCGGCGGACCGCGTAAAGCGAATCGGGCACAGGCGGCCCCTGTCTGCAAAGTGGTCGCTGACCGTGGGCATGTGGGGCGTGCGCACGCCCACGGAGATCATGCACGTGGTCGGGCTGAACCCGGACAGCACCGAGCGCGGGACGTTCGACGTATTCAAGCACCGCCACAAGCTCTGGTGCCGCAACCAGCTAGAGCGCTTCTTCGCCGAGGAAGTGCCCGTCGATGAGCGCGTTCGTCTAGGGCGGCCTTGGACTCAGTGCGACCTTGCGACCCAAGTCCACGCGTACGCCTACGTGCAGATGAGCCAGGAGAAATACGGGCCGAAGAAGGGCCTACTGCCGCTAGAGCGCATCCACTACCGTTTCCACATCATGCCGGTAGAGGGGTACCTCTACTGCGCAAACGTGGAGCACCTCCTCGTCGAGCATCAGATCCCTTACGACAAGTGGTTCAAGATGGAAGCGGAGGAGCGCCAGGCGCTCTGGGACAAGGGCATCGACCCTGCCAACCCGGAGCCGCTCATTGTTCAGTGCGCGGAGCAGGTACGCTACGCTGTGCATAAGAGGAAGCATGGACGCAAAGACGAAGAGCCCCTCGTTTATTGATCTATTTCTGCCTAGACATGCGGGCGTGGCGCAGCTCACGCAAATCATGTCCCCGTCCGGCATGACTTTCCCGACCGTAAAGCAGTTATCGATCGCGTCTTTAGCGCCGCCTAACGTGGCACCTAAGCCCAAGTCGCTCATGGAGTTCTACATGGGCAACGACCTGCGGACCCTGTACGACGATACGCGCGCTAGGCCCGACCACTACGACGACAGGCAAAAGCAGGTCATCGAGCACCTGATGTACGGAGCTACGTTAGCTGAGCCCGTCACTGACGAGGAGAAGAACGAGCTGTTTCTTCAGTACGTCAGGAACGAGCAGGTCGCCAAATCGACCAAGGACACGATACGCGATCTTACAGGCGCCCGGCACAAGCAGGAGCAGGCCGAGAATGACGCGATTGTGATGGAAGATGGGCGGACCTTCTCTGATCATCTAAAGACAGAAGAGCCCGGCGGGTCGTTCGAAAAGCAGGACTTCGGGGACAAGATCATCATCTGAAGTACCCCTAAAAACCTCCTATAAGTAATTGAAGCCTAGACTGACGTCTAACCCCTAGGCTGTTGGAGGTCTATGCGACGTGCTGCATGCTACGACTGCAATGGCTCCGGACGCGACGGAGACCACGAGTGCGGAGGTTGCGCTGGGGCAGGGCTGGTTGAGCGCACGCCCCAGCGGCTGGCCGGCCAAATC
>Ga0129333_10002251_pt1 | contig 17875 bp, 11 predicted proteins | sample CPB6_08_DNA_FD_94474 | JGI IMG/M metagenome (GOLD analysis project Ga0129333, IMG submission 94474) | Freshwater to marine salinity gradient microbial communities from Chesapeake Bay, USA - CPBay_Sum_0.6_0.8_DNA | ecosystem: Environmental > Aquatic > Marine > Coastal | place: USA: Chesapeake...
ATGATGTGTGGAGATTCTTCAGACAACATCGCGGGAATAAAAGGGATGGGTGTAAAACGATTTTTATCTTTATTTCCCGAACTTAAAACACAACCATTATCATTAAAAGAAATAAGGGATAAGAGTGAGGTTTTATTTGAACAAGATAAACACAATAAGTTAGTAACAAATTTAATTACTGGTGTCACAAAACACGGTGTTTTTGGTGATGAATTTTTCGATTTGAATAACCGTGTTGTAAGTTTAGATGAGCCTTTTTTAACCGAAGAGGCGAAAGAAATCATATTATTATTAATAAATGAAAATTTAGACCAAGAAGGTAGGTCGTATAAAAACGCGATGAAAATGATGACCGACGATGGTATATTCAATGTATTACCTAAATCAGACGATTCATGGATTAAATTTTTAGACCCCTTTCTGAGATTAACAAGAAAAGAAAAAAATAAAATAAAAACAAAACCAATTAAAATTAAATCAAATGATTAGAGAAAACCAAAATCAAGAAAACATCACGAAATTCGAGTTTTTATTGTCTTTAGAAGGTAACATTGTATGTCAAAGATATTTCAATGTAAGAGACCATTATAAGCAATCAAGAAGTTCAATGGACCTTCACTATTATGTAAAAAATATTTGTGACCAAATTGAGGAAGATTTGAAAATAAAAAGTTCCAATTATCTATGTGAAAATCTAAATTATATCCTAAATTCCGAAAATGTGGAAGATAAGTTAGATGAAGAAAAAGAGCATTTTTTGTTGGAAATTAAGATGGGTGACGACGTATTTATTTCAAGAATATTTCCCGCATATCCTTATCACCCAAAGGCAAGGTATACGGTAGATATTCGTCCAAAATTGAAGATCATTTTGTCAGACTTAACTGACATTTTATCTTCAGATGATTTGGAGACAGTTTATCTAAATCATGATTTAAGTTACAAAAACTAATATATTTAAAAATTTATGGAAGAAAGGAATTTTGGTTATTTAGGATTTTCATTTCAACAGTCACTTATTAAAGCAATTGTTGAAGATAAAAAATATGGTGAAACAATTATTGATGTTATTGAAAGTAAGTTTTTTGATAATAATTCTTTTAAGTTTATCATGGAAAACATGAAGGAATTATATAAAACTTATAACAAAATTCCCGATTACAATACGTTGGCACAGAAAATTATGGCCGAAGGTGCTGGTACACAAACAGCTAAAATTAACATAGACACTTTAGAGGCAATAAAAAATAACGAACAACAAATTGAGTATGTTAAAGACACAGCTTTAAACTTTTGTAAACAACAAAACTTAAAAAGAGAGTTAAAAAGTGTACAGAGTATAATTGAGAGTGGTGAATTTGAGGCTTATAATAAAATCGAACAAATCATTCAAAAGGCACTACAAGTAGGTATTTCGAATGATGAAACAACCGATGTATTCCACGGAATTGACGAAGCTTTGGAACAAGATTTTAGACACCCACTACCAACAGGAATTGTAGGTATTGACAATCTTCTAAAAGGTGGGTTGGGTATTGGTGAATTAGGTGTTGTATTGGCACCAACTGGAACGGGTAAAACAACTTTATTGACAAAATTTGCAAACACCGCTTTTAATTTAGGTTATAATGTTGTACAGATATTTTTTGAAGACAATCCGGGTAATATAAAAAGAAAACATTACACAATTTGGTCTGACATTGCACCTGACGAACAACCTGAATTTAAAGATGAGGTTAAGAAAAAAGTGGATGAAGCACAATCTCGTTCAAAAGGAAGTTTAAAACTTTTAAAACTTGCAAGTGATAATGTTACAATTTCTGAGATTAAAAATAAGTTAAGAAAAATTAATTCAGAAAGTACAAATAAAATTGATTTACTTATCATTGACTACGTTGATTGTATTTCATCTGAAAAATCAACAAACGGTGAAGAATGGAAAGGTGAGGGTTCGGTAATGAGAAGTTTAGAATCAATGACCACTGAGTTTAATATGGCAATATGGACAGCAACACAAGGTAATCGTGAATCAATTTCGTCTGAAGTTGTTACAGGAGACCAAATGGGAGGTTCAATTAAAAAGGCACAAATTGCACACGTTATATTATCTATTGGTAAAACATTAGAACAAAAAGAACACAACTTAGCAACACTAACTTTACTTAAATCACGTATCGGTAAAGACGGTGTAGTATTCCAAAATTGTAAGTTCAATAACGAATATCTACTTATTGATACTGAATCACAAAATACACTTCTTGGTCATGAAGAACAAGAGGTTCAAAAGAGGGCTAATAGAACGGCTGAAATCTATAAGAAAGCCCAAGAAAAAAAGGCACTAATAAAATAAACAAAAAATAAAAGAGAAACTTAAAAATGCAGAAAGGTAAAAAGTTTCTGAGTGATCTTAAATTGCACTCAGATTATTTCAAATGGTTGAAAGAAGAAAACAGGTATGAAACATGGGAAGACGCATGTGAAAACATAATTGATGGTCATAGAAAAAAATATGTTGAGTTCAAAGATAACATTGAACCATATTTACAAAGTGCCGTTGAGAGTATGAAAGAACAATCAGTGTTAGCGTCACAAAGAAATTTACAGTACAGACACGAACAGATAATGAAACACAACACAAGAATGTTTAACTGTACGTCAGGACATATTGCACGTAATAGAGTATTCCAAGAGATATTCTATCTTGCATTATCTGGTTGTGGATTCGGTGGAGGTTTATTAATTCCATTTGTAAATAATTTAAGTAAAATCCAAAAAAGAACTTTAGGTACTAAAACTTTTTATATTGAGGATTCAATTGAAGGTTGGGCAGATTCATTAGGAGTATTATTATCATCTTACTTTGTTGATAACCAACCTTTCCCTGAGTATGCGGGATATGAGGTTAAATTTGATTATTCATTGATTAGAGAAAAAGGTTCGTTCATAAGTGGAGGATTTAAAGCGCCGGGTCATGAAGGACTAAAACAATCTTTAGAAAAAATTGAAGCATTAATTGAAAAGTGGATTTCAACAGAAGGTAATAAGATTAGACCAATTTTAGCATTTGATATTATCTGTCATTCTGCAGACGTGGTATTATCAGGTGGTGTTAGACGTTCAGCATTAAATATGATTGTTGACCCTAACGATGATGAAATGATTCATGCTAAGACAGGAAATTGGAGAATGGAAAACCCACAAAGAGGTAGAAGTAATAATTCAGTATTATTATTAAGAAGTGAAGTTAAGAAAGAACAATTTGATTACTTAGTAAAACTTAACGATGGAGCAAATGACATTGGTTTCGTTTTTGCAAATAGTTGGTTTGATATGTTCAATCCTTGTTTTGAAATTTTAAAAATACCGGTATTAGACAATGTTGATTTTGGTAAAATACATTATGACGATGTTGAGGAGTATGTTAAAAATAACAAAGAAAAATTTGGTATACAAGGTTGTAACTTAACTGAAATTAATGCTGAGAAGTGTACAACAAAAGATAAATTTTTAAAAGCTTGTAAAGACGCGTCTATTTTAGGAACATTACAAGCGGGTTACACTAACTTCCCGTATTTGGGACCAGTGAGTAAAAAGATTTTCGAAAGAGAAGCGTTATTAGGTGTTAGTATTACAGGTTGGATGAATAATCCAAAATTATTCAATGCCGAATTATTGGAAGAAGGTGCTGAGATGGTTAAATCAACAAACAAAGAAGTCGCTGCGGTTATTGGTATTAATCAAGCCGCAAGAACAACATGTGTTAAACCTTCAGGAAATGCGTCTGTTGTGTTAGGAACTGCGTCAGGCATTCATCCTGAACATTCTGAAAAGTACTTCCGTATTATGCAATTGAATAAAGAAAGTAATACCGCTAAATGGTTAACAGAAAATATGCCATTCTTATTGGAAGAAAGTGTATGGAGTTCAACCAAAAGTGACTATGTTGTATTTGTACCAGTTGAAAATCCTAAAAATGGTTTATTCAAAAAAGATATGAAAGGTATTAAACATCTTGAATTAATTAAGTTGGTTCAACAACATTGGGTTAATGCTGGAACTAATCCTGAATTATGTACATACATGCCGGTAAATCACAATACATCTTGTACGGTTATTATCGACGATAAAGATGCAATTGTTGACTACATTTGGGAACAAAGAGATTTCTTTACCGCAGTAAGTTTCATTTCAGACTATGGAGATAAGGACTTCAACCAAGCACCATTTACATCAGTTCTTAATTTAGAAGAAATCGTTGAAACTTACGGTAAAGGTTCAATTTTGGCGTCAGGTTTAATAATTGATGGTTTACACTATTTCAATGATAACTTATGGTTAGCAACTGATACTTTGTTAGACGACTCAATTCCAATCACAGGAACAAGAGAACAAGTATTGTTGAAAAAATATTGGATTTCAAGAGCCAAGAAATTTGCAAAGAATTACTTTAAGAATGATTTAAGAAAGATGGTTTATTGTTTAAAAGACGTTCATTTGTTCTACAAATGGGAAACTATCACTCGTCAATTCAAAGAAGTGAATTTCGGTGAAATTTTAGATGAACCACAATATAAAGACGTTAGTGACTTTGCTGCTATGGCTTGTTCAGGTGCGTCATGTGAGATTACTAAAATATAATGAAACTAGAGGAAGGAGTAGATTACTATATAGATGAGAAGTCGGGGCTTATGGTCCTGACTTCTTTCTTTTTAAAGAAGAGAGGGTTTTGTTGTTCCAATGGTTGTGCAAATTGTCCTTATGACCCTCCTCACCTTATTAAAGGTAATAGTAAATTGAAAGAGGATTCATAACCATTTTTACATTATCTATATTTATATCATATGGCGGTAACGTATGGTATAGATTTTCCATTCAGAGAAAGTCAGAAAGGTGATTATTTGAGTATGACGGAGATTCCCGAAAGAGAAGTCCGAGCTAATTTGGTACATCTTTTATTGACAAGAAAAGGTAGTAGATATTACTTACCCGATTTTGGTACAAGAATATACGAATATATTTTCGAACAAAACGATATAGTGACCTTTAATCTTATCGAAGAAGAAATTAGGGAAGGAGTAAAAAAATATATACCAAATTTAGATATCAATTCAATTGATATAGTATCAGCTGAAAACGACCCCGATGAGGACGTAAAAACATTTTCAGAGACCGAAGACGAGAGATTATTCAGAGTTTCAAATTTAAGTAGTAAACCATATACAGCCAAAGTAAAAATCGATTATACGGTTAATAACGGTGCATTTTCAACAAGTGACTTTGTAATTATAAACATATAAGATGAGTAAAAAAATATCATACGCAACAAGGGATTTCGCTGGTTTAAGAAACGAGTTAGTTACTTTAACTAAAGATTATTATCCCGAATTAATAAAAAACTTCAACGACGCATCGGTATATTCCGTATTGTTAGATATTAATGCTGCGGTTGCTGATAATTTACATTTTCATATTGATAGAGTTTGGCAGGAAACAATGTTGGATTTTGCACAACAAAGACAATCTTTATTTCATATAGCAAAAACATATGGAATAAGATTACCTGGTGTAAGACCCTCAGTTGCTTTATGTGATTTTTCAATAAATGTACCGGTTAGAGGTGATAAAGAAGATGAGAGATATTTGGGTATTTTAAAATCAGGTGCTCAGGTTTCAGGCGGTGGACAATCTTTTGAAACAATTGAAGACATAGATTTTTCAAACCCTTTTAATAGTAAAGGAGAACCAAACAGATTAAAAATTCCAAATTTTGACGGTAATAATAGATTGATATCTTATACAATAGTAAAAAGAGAAGCGGTTATAAATGGTGTTACAAGAATATTCAGAAGAGTGATTAGTTCAGTAGACCAAAAACCTTTTTTAAAATTATATCTACCAGAACAAAATGTTTTAGGTATTACAAGTGTTATACATAAAGAAGGTACAACATTTGCTGGTAATCCAACATCAGCAGAATTTTCTGACACAACAAATAAATGGTATGAAGTAAAATCACTAATAGAAGACAAAGTATTTGTACCAGACCCAACAGGTGTTTCAGATAAAAATAATTTCAAATCAGGAACATATGTTCCTGTAACTAATAAATTTGTTACAGAATATACTCCCGAAGGTTATTTTTCATTAACATTCGGTTCGGGTACGGTGAATCCATTAGATAATTTGGATGAATATATGACAGGAAATATGAAAGTTAATTTAGCTTCATATTTGAATAACATGTCGTTAGGTGCGGTTCCAAAAGTAAACACAACTTTATTTGTAAGATACAGAGTTGGTGGAGGTAAAGATAGTAACTTAGGTGTGAATGTTATATCAAGTATTGACGATATTGAATTTAATGTACAAGGACCTAATTCAACTATTAATACACAAGTTATTAATTCGTTACGTGTAAATAATATAACACCAGCTGTGGGTGGTGCTGACCAACCGACAATTGAGGAAATTAGAAATATGGTTTCATATAATTTCTCAGCTCAAAATAGGGCGGTTACGTTAAATGATTATAAAACATTAATTGAAACCATGCCATCAACATACGGCGCACCCGCAAAAGTTAATGTGATGGAGGAAGATAATAAAATCCGTATTAAATTATTATCTTATGATGAAAATGGTAATTTGACTGATACAGTATCTAATACATTGAAAAATAATATTTTAAGTTATTTGTCAGAATATAAAATGATAAATGATTACATAGATATCGTTACCGGTGAAGTTATTGATTTAGGTTTAGAAATAGATTTGAATATAAATAAAAACGAAAGTCAAACAGACGTATTACAAGATGTGATAGAAACAACAACATCATTCTTCTCAATTGATAAACGTAAAATGGGTGACCCATTATTCGTTGGTAATTTAAGTAAAACAATCGGTTCGGTTTCAGGTGTTGAAAATGTAATTGATATTAGAGTGTTTAATAAAGTAGGTGGTGAATATTCGTTGTCTGAAGTTTCACAACAATATAAAAACACAACCACTAAGGAAATATTACAATCAGATAACACCGTCTTTATGAAATCGAATCAAATATATCAAATTCGTTTCCCAAATAAAGATATTAAAGTCAGAGTTAAAACAGTTAGTTCGACTACATTTTAACAACTTTTTTGATTATAATAATTGGAAAATAGGATAGTTTCTATTTATTATAAGAATGGTACAAAAACACAGAATTTCAACTAATATAGGGGTAGACCAGAAAGTTACTGTCGAACTAAAACAAGATTTCGACATGTTAGAAATTCTTTCTTTAAAATTTACCCAACAACAAGTTTACACTTCATTATGTTCAGATTATGGTGTTGTTTGTGGTAGAGTTACTGCAAATAATGGTTTTGGTGTTGGGAATGCAAGAGTATCAATATTTGTACCATTATCAGAAGATGACGAAAACGACCCTGTAATTTCGTCTTTATATCCATACAAGGAAGTGACGGATAAAGATGAAAATGGTTATAGATATAATTTATTACCATCAAGAAAACAACACGGTGGTCATGCAGAAACGGGAACATTTCCTGACCAATCTGACATATTAGGAAGAGAAGAATATCTTGAAGTTTATGAAAAATATTACAGATATACAGTAAAAACAAATACTGCCGGTGACTTCATGATTTGGGGTGTACCGGTAGGATTACAATCAATTCACGTTGATGTAGATTTATCAGATATTGGTTGTTTTTCTTTAAGACCGGCGGATTTCCAAAGATTAGGTGTTGGAGTTGACCAATTCAAAAACAAATACACTTTTAAATCATCTGAAGATTTAGACTCATTACCACAAATAATAAAATTTGATAGGAATGTAGAAGTTTATCCTTTTTGGGGTAATGAAGACTTGTGTGAAATTGGAATTACAAGAACCGACTTTGATTTATCAGAAAGAGGTGTTAATATACAACCAAAAGCATATTTGATTGGAGGGGTTTTTACTGATACCGGTAAAAATTCAGTTAATAAAAACTGTATCCCAAGAAGAAAAATGGGTAGAAAATGTGATTTAATCACAAAATCTGCAAACATTGAGGCAATCAGATTTATGCCAATTAAGGATGAACAGAACAGACCTTATTTAGAATATCTACCAATAGACGAGGATGTACCAGATGATGGTGGTTTTGTTTTACCATTGGAAATGAATATGGATTATGTCATTACCAACGAATTTGGTGAGAACGAAATAACGAACGACCCAAACAAAGGTATTCCAACTTCAGCATGTTATAGATTTAGATTTAATTTAAATGATAACGGATTAGATAGAACAAGAGCCAATGCGGATTTCTTGGTACCAAATATTAGAGAATTCCAAACAGGTTTAACTATAGATGATAGGTCATATTATTTCGGAACTGATTGGGATGGTTATCGTGATGAAATGAAAACTTTAATTTTAAATAATCAAAATGGAGAGTTTTATCCACAAGATTATTTTTATAGATTCACATATAACAAAGTTTATACGGTTTCATCTTTTCATAGTCATTTTTTAGGTGTTGATGCACTTTCAAAAGGATTAGCAATAACTGCAGGTGCGGTAACAGGAGGAATATACGGTGCGGCTTTAGGTTCTGTTGCAACAAAATATAACTTTGCAAATATAAATGAAATATTACCAACAGAAGAGGAAGATTGTAGTGATAAAGTAACCCCACCAACAAATTTTGGTGTACGAAATTATACATTTCAATTACTAATTGCCGATTTTTTACTTGTATTAGATTATGTTTTCAATTTGGTAACATTAGTTATCACAAATACAATTGCAAAATTATTAAGTGATATTGCAGAAATACTCGTACCTATTAGTCCTAAAGCTAGACCAATTAGAGGTGTTAAAAATAGCTTCATTGCAAATAACGGTGTTGCATTAAAATTAATAACTTATCCTGATTGTGAAGAGTGTGAGGCGAATGTTGAAGAAAATAACTGTCAATACTATGACACCTTATATGACGACTCATTAGTTACTGGTTATTTTGTTGAAGACCCAACTGTAACACAAGTAATTTCATGTAGTGGTGAAAGTTGTGTTAATACTAATATTTTACCAGGTAATACTGGTAGAAAATATGTACAGACAAGTGCACAATTACAAACTGAAATAGCTGCTGGTAGAAAGTTATTAGCTACAGCAATTTATGGTGATAATAATTTTGTAAATAGACCAACAAGTTATTACCCATATAATCTAACCGGTACAAATAATGGTATCACAAGTAGTAATCATACAGGACAGAACACCCTATATGGTGCAGATTTTGGTGCTGCAAACACCTTTACACCAAGTAGAAGAAGCGAATTTAGTAATGGTGTATTTTATATAGTACCAGGTTCACAAACCAATAATAGATTAATCAAAATAGTTGGTGAATATTATAGAAGAAAACGTGTGGGTAAAATGTTTTGTGGTGGAATAGTTAATTATGGATTTATTGACAATTGGTTATCAGGTTCATTATATTTTACACAATTTAAAGCAAAAAAATTAACAAAATTGGCAACTGCAACTTCTGAGGCTGTTTTGAAATATTGTAGAAATTTAGTTTGGTTTGTTTTCGACCAAAGTAAATTTTATTACAGGTCGGCTAAGTTTAGTACAACATCAGGTTTTGACAGAGATAATTTAAATAGACCGACAACAATAGTTGATTTAGGACCAAGAGATGAATTCATTAAAGAAATTTGTATTGATGCAAAACTAGACCCAAATTGTTCGGTGGCACGTTCTATTGGTTCAACATCATACCAACCTTTAGGTGAATTGTTAGCATTAGCAATTAACTATAGGATGGATGTTGCAAACAAAAACGGAAACTTAAATTTATTTTTTAATAATAACGGATTCTATTCTAATTTAAATATAGGTAATGTTTTAGACGGAGATATATTACAATTATTGTCAACAAATAATGAAGTAGGTATCGAACAATTTGATTTAGAAAATCCGAAATACTTAGGTTATAGATTTGATATTTTAGATCCTGAAGATAATGAAACATTTTTTAAAGTTGATGGTGATTGGGGTCCACTTCCAGTTACGTTGGAATTAGATGAAGATGGTGACAGAGTAAGGTCTTGTTTAAATGAACCGGGTAGATTGGGTTGGGATTCCGAGACGTATGGTTCATCACAAACAGTTCCATTTTATTTGTGGAATAAAAAAGGTTCAGGATTTGGACCTGGAGGTACGAATAGAAGCAACCAATCTTGGGATTATGAAAGTGTTGTAACACAACCATTACAAGGTATGACATACGGTTATCAATTTACTGGTGGAACTAACGACCCTTCAGACAAATATTTGTTACTACCAATAACAAAAACAAATAATGGAATTACTGGTAGTACTAATTTAAATTTAACTGACGTAATCGAATTTGATGTTGTTATTCCATCAACTTCAACACACACAAGTTATGACGATGAATATCCAGGATTTAGTGTTTTAAAAAGTTCATCTAGTGAAGTAAACAATCCAACATCAGGAACACTTTATATTAGATGGGGTACAGCGGGAAATTGGCAAGAAATTCCGTGGACACCATCAACAGATTTAATTATACCAAGAAGACAAGATTATTATGGTTCGAATACAAAACAGATTTTATCTACACCATTTCAATTTTACTTTGGTTTATTGGCAGGTAAAACAGGAGTTGATAAATTTATAGACTTATATGGACCTAAAGGTGCGTTTGATTCACTTGAATGTGAAACATCATCATTAACACCAACAACATCACCAACTCCAACACCTACTGTGATAGGACCAACATCAACTCCGACACCTACAGCATCGGGACCAACCCCAACACCTACAGAAACAGGTCCAACCCCAACACCAACCACAACACCATTACCTCAGGCATCCTTTTCAACTTCAACTATATATGCGAGTAGACCTGGTTCACCAACACCTGCCGGAACAACAACTGAAACAAGTGGAACAACAATAACTGTTATAAACGGTTCAGTTACATTAAAATTATCTACATGGGTAAACACTGGTTATAGATCTAACACCTCATTAACAATTGGTATAAACACATATTCACCTGGCGAATCTGGACAGGGTATGACAGGTGGAACTGGAATAGGTAATGCATCCTCAACCACGTTTACTTTAGGTGTGGGTACATATAACATAACGGAATGGACCGTGAGTGCAATTTCTGATGGTTCACTATCTGTAGTACAAGCTAAATTAGAACAAGTGCTTTAAATTATATGAAAAAGAAAGAGATATTATTACCAAGTAAAAAATATTTTAAGGCAAATGACGAAGACCTAACTCTAAATGTCAAATTAGATAATAATGAAACATTGATGAGAGAAGGTGAAAGAAATATTATATTAGACCTACCAACATTATTTGACGACGAAAGAAACCAATCCAAAACATATAAGATTTATGGAAAAATGAAAATGATTTTCAGAAATCTATATTATGGTAATAGTGATTATAATCCTTTATTAAAAAATCTTTATTTATGTGGAGATGGGTCAGGTAGTAACGATGGTTTTATACCATATAATGAATTTGCGTTCTTAAGAGATGATGTTTTGAGAGAAGTTAATGACCCTTATACAGGAAACACAATGAATCTTTTTGTACCACAAAAAAGATTAGAAGGTACTAGACATACGGGACACACAATTACAACATCGATAGAGGCACCATATAAAAATTGGAATTTATATCTTAGTTATGTGGATTCACAGGATACAGGTTTTACAATGAACTATACATTTTCTGGTGGAACAAATTATACATTTGTTGCTGGAGACGGTATACCATTTAGAGTATATAATAATGGAAATTATTATACATTAATATCACCTGTTGAACATGGTATGTCACAAGGTGAATATATAACAATATCAGGTGGAACACTTAATAGTGGTATTAATCTAACGGGAAGAACTTTTTATATTGAAAGTGTTGGTAATGAATATTATAACTCAGAAAAGTATGTTGTGAATTTACAAAAAAATGAATTTGCATCTGGTTATACATTGAGTGGAGTGACATTTGTTTTGGGTAAAAGATGTTTAGATTTATTAAATATTTCTGGATCAACATCACAATACTATGTTCATAAACACAAGACACTCACAACTGTTGATGATTATATAATGGATAAAGTTGGTTTTGAAACACCGATTTGGGAACACGAAAGAAAAATATTATTTGAAAATCCATTACAAGAAAATGATGTTTTAGTAGAAAGAAATAGACCCGAATCTGTTTTATTCGATTTTAAAAAAACATTTACATTAACAGGAATTACAAATAATTTAGGATACACACCAACCGAAGTTTATATTACAGTATTGTTAAGAAATGGTAATGGATATTTTTCGTACCCACCAAAAGTAGGTTATAAATTTAATTTTCATAATACATGGATTGACAAACAATTTACGGGTAATACTGAAAGTAGTTTAAGTGATGTAACATCATTTACAGGTAATACAGGAATTACAGGTTTTACAAGTGGAAATACAATAGCAACAGGAACAACCTTAACTGGTGCATTTGTTGAATATAATGAAAAAGATTTCAAAGAGAGAATTATAAGTGAAGCATACCATAAATTTTCACATAAAAAAACTGTCGGTGGAGTAACAATTTTTAATCATGGACAAGATGATACAAATCCTGAAGGATATTTCTATCAACCACATTATAGAGTTAAACTAAGGGAACTTTCACCATATATTGAAACCTCAAACACAAAAGATATTTTAAACTTACCTGAGAATTGTATTTATGATGAGACGGAAAAAATTTGGAAATGGAGAGATTTATATGACCACGGATTTGTAGACCAAGAAGGTAATGGTACCACTTTTCCATTTATAAATAATCTTCACTATGTGATGAAAGATATTAATTTTTATTTGAGAAATGAAAATTCATATACAAATAAATTTGACGGATTAAATAATTTCAATAATATAAATCCACTTGATTGTTAATGAAACTAACCAGAAACACAAACGATAGAAATATTATTATTAATACGGAACAAGATTTCCAAACCGACTTAGGTTGGCAAGAGAATCTTACGCAGTTTGAGGATGAAGTATTGAAAGATATTATAAATCCAGTTGAAAATTATGAAACTGTTAGATTCATACATAAACCATATTCCGGTTCGACATTACCAAATAATTTAACACATACAGATATTTGGTTTCAATTTTATTTTTTATCGGGTTCAACATATGTACAGAATTATGAAACAATAGGTATTACAAATAGAGAAAATGAAATGATGTTGAGACAATCAACAGAAAGTTTTTTCAGATTAGAGTTTTTTAAAACTCCATTGATAAGTGGTGACACATATGAAGGACCGACAAGAAAAAATAGAAGATTAGTTTTTACTAAAAATCTTTCACTACCCGTAGGTGAAAAATTTTTTTATACAACAACAAATTCTGGCTATTATATTCATATACCGGTTTTTATGGGTTCAAATTACAAAAACAAAGAGAACATGTATTTGTTTTGGTTTGAAGATGAAACTGTGTTAGAAGAAACTGAATTAATAGGTACGGATACAAGTAATACTTTCTTTATGACTGCAAAATTTTATAATGCAAAAGATGGAAGTATTTTAGATTTTACTAATAGAGTTTTGACTACTGGCACTACGATAGATGAGAAAAATGATATGTATTACCAAGTTGATTTTGATTTAACGGGTAAAACATATGAAATTTTCAAATATACAGGAGGAACAAAAGGAAGTAAAGTAGGAACATCAGGTTTAGGAAATTCAATTAACTTTTATGAAAAAGGTGGAGGAACGATAAGTACTCAACCAACAATTGCACCCACATCAATACCAACAATAACACCAACACCATTACCAACACATACACCATATCCAACAATTGAACCAACCCCAACCCCAACACCAATTCCTGAAGTTAATGAGGCAAGTTATTATTTATCATTAGAAAGATGTGGTGACGGTGCTGTAGTTTGGTCTAACGCAGTAAATGGTGCACCAGATGATCCTGATTTTGACTATAATATAGGAACCTTTGTTTATGACCAAAATAATGTTTATTATGAAGTTATTGATTTTCAATATTTCTCATATAACCCAGACTTATTAACATCAATTCAAATACAAGGAACTGCAGTAGGTTGTCCTACACCAACACCAACCCCTACACCAACCGCAACATTAGACCCATTATTACCAACACCAACACCAACTTCAACATCTGTTGCACCATCACCAGCAACTGCCACACCAACACCATTACCACCAACTGCAACCCCTACACCAACACCAACACCAATACCTTTTGCGTTTACAGTTACAACAGGTTGTACTAATTACGAAGGTACCGGAACATTATCAGTTAATATAACCGCTGGTGGTTCAGGTAGTGGATGGTATTGGAAAATCATATCGGGACCTGCAGGTTATCCAACAGGTAATCAAATTAATGGTGCTACCGTTTCAAATTTATCTGATGGTGATTACGCCATTTTATTAAGTGACGACGCTGGATATCAAGCATCAACAAATGCAGACTATACAATAGATTGTCCTCCACCACCTGATGTTGAATTAGTTGTAGGATTTATTGCGAGTTCCTTACAACCAACACTATCACAATGTAATAGTGCAACACAAATTACCATAAACACCCTAAGTCCAACCGGTACATTCTGTAATTTCAGTAGTATTACCTCAACAACTTTCACATCTTATGGTCAGGGTAATAACTATTGGTTATGTTACCAAGGTCAATATCGTAGAATATATTTGGCAGGAAACGGAAATGATGATGGATATCCAGCAGGAAATTGTGGAACGTTATCATAAAATTTTTTATTTAAATGAGAAAAACTGATTATACCATATTAAAAACATACGAGACAGGTTCATATTTAAATTTTCCAATTTTTTTAGAAAGTAGCGCTGACGAATTGGGTGTTATGGTTTCATTTGATGGTGATATGGAACAAATAGAACAATTATCTAATTTTTCATACACACAAACAGGTACAACTATAGTGGTTTATAATACTGTAAATCCGGATAAATTAAGAAAACTAGTAGAACAGACATTTACAATTAATTGGGGTGATGGTACAACTTCAGGATTAACAGTTAATACCGGTGTAATCGGTTCAAATTTACCATCAGTTACAAAGACTTATTCAACCTCAGGTGTATATGAAATAACATTATCTAATTCATCTCCGTGGTCTACTGAAGAAATCAAGAAAAAAGTAACAATTCCTCAAGATATAACAAAACCTAATCCTTTAGGGACGTTTACAGGAATTACAATACCAGCATATTCTAATTTAACAGGTCAAACACAAAACTATCTTAATGACTTAGATTATACAAATAACACCGGTCATACAACATTTACCTATTTAGCAATTGGTGGTAGTAGAATAGGTGAATTAAGACAATATGGTTCAACAACATTTACGGGTGTAACAACGGGAACCACAGATGGGATTACATATAGTGGTTATACTATCGACGGTCTTTATTATAGAGACAGATCAGATGGTTATACTATGATTACAGGTAACACTACGGGATTCACAAAAGAAGAGGTGGTGAATTATGTTATAACAAGAAACGAACATTTCTTAGGTTTTATCGATGACCCACAAGTATATTCTGACATTTTTGTGGAAAGAGGTAAACAAGGGGTAATGGAGAAAAACCTAAGATTAGGAGAGATTGATAATATGGATGAATTAGAAATATACGGAAACGGATATTTTAAGATTAGAAAATCATAAAAAATATATTTATAATAAAAGTTTATGGCAGTAGGTAGTTATGGAATAATTAGACCGGCGGATGTTTCACCAGATGATGTGGATATATTATATCACTATACATCAGGAAGAACATCTACAGCTTCGGTAACACTTAAAAAATTGACTTCATCTAGTGTTTTAACACCAGTTTACCATAATTCGGGTACAACAACAGATTCACAAGCACAAAATGTGGAAATATTGGGTGGTATGTATAATCTGAAATTATCTGCAGACGATTTCAATAACTTAGGAATATATACACTTCACCTAAGACCAAAACAAATCAGGAGTTCGATTACAGATTGTGGTGTTTTAGCATCATTACCTTCTGTTAGAGGTTTAATTATTGATTTATCTAACGTACCATCTGCCGACAGAAATAAATTTACACCACAAGGTTTGGTAGGATATAGAATTGAATATATCAATTCAACGACAAATCAAAAAATACCTAATTTCTATAAAATTGTTACATCATCATTTTATTGTACTCCGGTTACTGCGAATTTGTCAAGTACAACACAAAAGTCGGTTCGTTATCAATATAGTGAACAAGCAACCAATTTAATGTTTTTAACAATTACACCTTCTTCAGCACCTTCCAATAAACCAAACACCGTTCCGTTTATTGGAAATCCAGGACAAAAAATTATACTTACAAATACATTTTTTAATCCTACAACAATAGAGATTGAAATGGTTGAGCATGACTTCTCAACATTGGCACATGCTCTTTATGGTAATCAAAGTAAAGCAATATCTTCTGGTGTATATACCATTTACGATAACAATAACGATAATGCAATCTATAAGCAATATAACTTATATGAAATCAAAGATGATCTTAACGAGACACTTTATGAAATCAGAGAAGAAAGAACTGATATAGATGAATCATTAGACTTTGACACAATTACTAATGTATAATGGCAGTTAGAAGAAAAGTTCCTAGTAGTGCAGTTAATGGAGGTGAAACTTTTAGTGATAGTTTAGTCGGTAGACAAATTACCGACGGTACTAGCCAATTGTCTAATACGAACTTTGCTTTAGATACATTAGTAACACAGAAAGACCCAAAAAAATTCAAGACCAATCCCTTTTCGGATTTTCTTACTTTAGATGATTTGAAGGGAGAGACATCTACAGGTGAAAATAGAACAGTATCAAACAATTCAAAAAATAAAGAAATAAAATTCAACGGAGACAAAAACAACGCCTCCAAATCATTGTTTGGTTCACTTAGAGAAAGAATTTATGTTTCGGTAAAAAATATAATAGGTAATTTTCCTGCGGGACTTTTAATTGATAAGGATAGTTACGTTTCGGTAAGTGGTTACACGGCATATGGTATTAATTATGATACTAATACCAATACAACAACATTTAGTTTTGAAACTAACATGTTATATAATCCTTTTGATTTATTAATTGAAAAACCATTAAGTAATGAGGAACCTGACGTTGAAAATCCATTAAGAAAGTTTTACTCATCATATAAAAAATATGTTTTAGATTTAAACAATGAGTTATATGATGTATTAAATTATACTGAACCAACAAGTCAAAACGTTTCAACTTTAAAAGTATCTGGAAATCCGTTTAGTGGTTCTACAGGTTATAGTGAAAATATTTTAATAAGACCAAATGATGGAGTAACAGAAGAATTTTTCCAATCTCTTGATGATTTGGAGAGTACATTATTAAATAGAGAATCCTCACCAATATATACAGCATCTTTCAGAGTTCCAAGAGATACTTTCGATGGTTCCAAAACTGAAATAGTTTCAATAGAATATAATTGGCCTGTTTCAGATAAAGACAATTGGAACTTACAAATTGTTGGTCTTTCATATGAAAAATATATTGATGACTTAATTAATGTTGCGGATGAAATTGATGATTACAAATCAAATTTATTTGTAAGATTTTTAGCATCACCTCAATTATTTGAATTTGATACTGATGACCAAAGAACTAAATCAATATTTCAAATATATGGACAGAGTTTTGATA
>Ga0129333_10002252_pt1 | contig 17874 bp, 12 predicted proteins | sample CPB6_08_DNA_FD_94474 | JGI IMG/M metagenome (GOLD analysis project Ga0129333, IMG submission 94474) | Freshwater to marine salinity gradient microbial communities from Chesapeake Bay, USA - CPBay_Sum_0.6_0.8_DNA | ecosystem: Environmental > Aquatic > Marine > Coastal | place: USA: Chesapeake...
CACTCGGTGATGGTGTCCGGGTGATTCCGGCGCCCTGCGTCGGCCGTTGCGATCAGGCGCCGGTGGCAGTGGTGGGACAAAACCCGGTGGCGGCTGCTACGGTCGACAAGGTGCGGTCACAGGTGGCGGCGAAGAAAGTTGCCTGTCCGGTCACTCCCTACACGGATTACGCGGACTATCGCAAGACAGGCGGGTATGCCCTTGCGGCGGATTGCCTGTCGGGCAAGCGCAAGGCCGAGGACCTGATTGCGGTCATGGAACACTCGGGTTTGCGCGGTCTCGGCGGCGCGGGGTTTCCGACAGGGCGCAAGTGGCGCATCGTGAGGGGTGAAAAAGGCCCACGTCTGATGGCGGTGAATATCGACGAGGGTGAGCCCGGCACGTTCAAGGACCGCCATTACCTCGAACGGGATCCGCACCGGTTCCTCGAAGGCATGATCATTGCCGCCTGGGCAGTCGAGATCTCCGAGGTTTATGTGTATCTTCGCGACGAGTATGCCGGCGTGCGCGCAATTCTTGAGGAGGAAATCCGCGCACTGCAGGTGGACCCACCCTGTCCGCTGCCGGTGATTCATCTGCGCCGGGGCGCTGGCGCCTATATCTGCGGTGAAGAGTCGGCGATGATCGAATCCATTGAAGGCAAGCGCGGCATGCCCCGCTTGCGGCCGCCGTACGTGGCGCAGGTCGGGTTGTTCGGCTATCCCACGCTCGAGCACAACATGGAAACCCTGTACTGGGTGCGCGACATCATCGAGAAGGGCGCGGACTGGTTCGCCGGGCATGGACGCAACGGTCGCAAGGGTTTGCGCTCGTTCTCGGTGTCCGGTCGTGTGCGCAAGCCCGGTGTGCATCTGGCACCGGCGGGCATCACGGTGAAGGAATTGATTGAAGAGTTCTGCGGCGGCATGCTGCCCGGCCATACGTTCTACGGGTATCTTCCCGGCGGCGCTTCCGGCGGGATATTGCCGGCATCCATGGGTGATGTGCCTTTGGATTTCGATACCTTGCATCCTTACGGCTGTTTTATCGGTTCGGCAGCCGTGATCATTTTCTCCGACAAGGACAAGGCGCGGGACGCGGCCGGAAACGTGATGAAGTTCTTCAGTGAGGAATCCTGCGGCCAGTGCACTCCCTGTCGTGTCGGCACCGGCAAGGCCTTGCAGTTGATGCAGGCAAGGCAGTGGGACAAGGGGCTGCTGGAGGAATTGTCTGCTGCGATGGCCGATGCATCGATCTGCGGACTGGGCCAGGCGGCCCCGAATCCGATACGCACGGTGATGAAGTATTTCCCCGGTGAAGTGGAATAGTTGACGCCAATTGAAGGGCGGAGGACAGGCGATGACAGCAATAAGCAAGGACGAACTGGCGGAGATGCCGGTTGAATTCAAGCTGAACGGCAAAGACGTGGTCGGCTACGCGTCAGAGACGATCATTCAGACGGCAAAGCGGCACGGCGTGGAAATTCCGCACCTCTGCTACAAGGACGGACTGCGGCCTGACGGCAACTGCCGTGCCTGTGTCGTCGAGGTCAAGGGGGAACGTGTGCTGGCGGCATCCTGCTGCCGCAACCCCGCTCCGGGGATGGAGGTGACTACCGACAGCGTGCGAGCAACCTCGGCGCAGAAGATGGTGCTCGAACTGCTGCTCTCGGACATGCCGGAAGAACGGCATACGCTTAACTCCGAACTGGATCACTGGGCGGGCAGGATGCAGGTGGGCAAGCCGCGTTTCGAACGGCGTGAGCAGCCTTCCGCTGACTTGAGCCATTTCGGCATTGCGGTCAATCTGGATTCCTGCATTCAGTGCACGCGCTGCGTCCGCGCCTGTCGGGAAGAGCAGGTGAACGACGTGATTGGTTATGCCTACCGCGGCGGTCATTCCAGCATCGTGTTTGACCTGCATGACCCGATGGGAGAGTCCACCTGTGTCGCTTGCGGTGAGTGTGTGCAGGCCTGTCCTACCGGTGCGCTGATGCCTGCCCGCGGCGTGGGTATGGTCAAGCCCGACAAGCAGGTGCATTCGGTCTGTCCGTATTGCGGTGTCGGCTGCCAGCTGACGTATAACATCAAGGACAACCGCATCCTTCATGTCGATGGACGTGACGGCCCGGCGAACCGGAACCGCCTGTGTGTGAAAGGCCGGTACGGTTTTGACTACGTGCACCACCCGCAGCGGCTGACCAAACCGCTGATCCGCAAACCCGGCGTGCCCAAGCATGCCGATTTCGCGATGGATCCGGCCAATCCGCTGGAACATTTCCGCGAGGCCAGCTGGGAGGAGGCGTTGGATCTGGCGGCCGGCAAACTCCGGGAAATCCGTGATACCCACGGCAAGAAGGCGCTGGCCGGTTTCGGCTCCGCCAAAGGCACCAATGAGGAAGCCTACCTGTTCCAGAAGCTGGTGCGTACCGGTTTCGGGTCCAACAACGTCGATCACTGCACGCGTCTGTGCCATGCCTCGAGCGTGGCCGCGCTGATGGAAGGTGTTGCATCGGGTGCTGTCTCGAATCAGGTCAATGATGTGGCCCATGCCGAGGTCATATTCCTGATCGGCTCCAATCCGATTGCCAATCACCCGGTGGCGGCCACCTGGATCAAGAATGCAGTCAAGCGCGGCGCGACGTTCATCTATGCCGATCCGCGCCGCTCCGAGTTGTCGCGGCATGCGACGTATTCGTTGCAGTTCAAGCCGGACACCGACGTCGCACTGCTCAACGCGATGATGCATACCATCGTGCATGAAGGGCTGGTCGATGAAAAATTCATCCAGTCACGCACCATCGGGTTCGAAGAGCTGCGCAAGAATGTCGAGGGCTACAGCCCTGAGGCGATGGCGCCGATCTGCGGCATCCCGGCGGAAACCATCAAGGAAGTGGCACGCGTCTATGCCAAGTCGAAGGGATCGATGATCCTCTGGGGCATGGGTGTATCGCAGCACGTTCACGGCACCGACAATGCCCGCTGTCTGATTGCGCTGACATTGATGACCGGCCAGATCGGCAAACCCGGATCGGGGCTGCATCCGCTGCGCGGGCAGAATAATGTGCAAGGTGCTTCCGATGCCGGGCTGATACCGATGGTGTTCCCGGATTACCAGCGGGTCGACAATCCGGAGGCACGCGCACGGTTCGAGAAACTCTGGGGCACGACGCTGGATCCGCAGCCGGGTCTCACCGTGGTCGAGGTGGTGCACGCAATCCTCGACGGCGATATCCGCGGGATGTACATCATGGGGGAGAACCCGGCAATGTCCGATCCCGATGCCAATCACGCGCGTGAGGCACTGGCGAAGCTGGACTGGCTGGTAGTGCAGGAGATTTTCCTCACGGAAACCTGCTATCACGCAGACGTTATCCTGCCGGCGACCGCCTGGCCTGAGAAAGACGGCACGGTGAGCAACACGGATCGCATGGTGCAACTCGGGCGCAAGGCACTGGAGGCGCCGGGCGAAGCCAAGCCGGACCTGTGGATCATCCAGGAACTGGCCCGCCGCCTGGGGCTTGACTGGCGCTACGCGGGTCCTGCCGATGTGTTCAACGAAATGCGCAAAGGTATGAACAGCATCGCCGGCATCACCTGGGATCGCCTTGAGCGCGAGAGCAGCGTGACCTATCCCTGCGAGAAGGAAGGCGATCCGGGCCAGCCCACCGTGTTCATCGAACGCTTCCCGACGCCGACGGGCAAGGCGCGATTTGTGCCGGCTGACATCATCCCCGCTAACGAGCGTCCGGATGCCGACTATCCCTTTGTGCTGATCACCGGGCGTCAGCTGGAGCACTGGCACACCGGGGCGATGACGCGGCGTGCAGGCGTGCTCGATGCGATAGAGCCGGATCCGACGGTATCGATGCATCCGCTCGACCTTGCTGCGCTGGATGCGAAGACCGGCGATGTGATGACCGTCGCGTCGCGCCGCGGCATTGTGTCGCTCTATGCCAGGGCCGATGACGGCGTGCCGCGCGGGTCGGTATTTATTCCGTTCTGCTACTACGAAGCGGCGGCGAATCTGCTGACCAATTCTGCGCTGGACCCCTTCGGCAAGATTCCGGAGTTCAAGTATTGCGCAACCAAGGTCACCAAGGGCGGTGAGTTGACGCCGCGTTCAAGCTACGGCGGCGGACAGATTCTGGCGGCGGCGCAGAAGGCCTGAGGGCCCGCTGCGCGGCAGTCCGGCAATAAAACCCAGTTAATTTCAGGAGAGGAGTTAGGCAACATGGCTTTGTCAGACATCGAAATCGCCCAAGCGGCGAAAATGGACCGTATCGTCAATGTGGCGAAGAAGATCGGCATATCCGAGGATCATCTGGTGCCGTACGGCCACTACAAGGCCAAGGTATCGCTCGACTATATCGACAGCCTGAAGGACAAGAAGGACGGCAAGCTGATTCTCGTGACCGCCATCAGCCCGACGCCGGCCGGTGAAGGCAAGACGACGACGACCGTCGGCCTGGGCGATGCGCTCAATCACATCGGCAAGAAGGCGATGATCTGTCTGCGCGAGCCGTCTCTGGGGCCGGTATTCGGTGTCAAGGGCGGCGCTGCCGGCGGTGGATACGCGCAGATTGTGCCGATGGAAGACATCAACCTCCATTTCACCGGCGACTTCGGCGCCATTGCGCTGGCCAACAACCTGTTGTCGGCGATGATCGACAACCATATTTCGCACGGCAACGCCCTGAACATTGATCCGCGCCGGATCACGTGGAAGCGTGTGATGGACATGAACGACCGCGCGCTGCGCGATATCGTGGTCTCTCTGGGTGGAACCGCCAACGGTTATCCGCGCGAGGACGGCTTTGACATCGTGGTGGCCTCAGAGGTGATGGCGATTTTCTGTCTGGCCACCTCGCTGAAGGACCTGAAGGAACGTCTCGGCAACATCGTGTTCGGCTACACCCGTGAAGGCAAGGCCCTGCGCGCCCGTGATCTGAATGCCCACGGTGCCATGACGGTGCTGCTGAAAGACCAGCTTGCGCCCAATCTTGTGCAGACGCTGGAAAACAACGCGGCTTTCGTCCACGGCGGTCCTTTTGCCAATATTGCACACGGCTGCAACACGGTGATTGCCACCCAGACTGCGCTGAAACTCGCCGACTATGTGGTGACCGAGGCGGGCTTCGGTGCGGATCTGGGCGCGGAAAAGTTCCTCGATATCAAATGCCGCAAGACGGGTCTGCGGCCTGCGGCCGCGGTGATTGTCGCGACCGTGCGTGCGCTCAAGCATCATGGCGGCGTCGCGAAGGATGCGCTCAATGTCGAGAACGTGGCGGCGCTGGAGAAAGGCATCGTCAACCTCGAGCGGCATGTGCACAACGTCAAGAACGTTTACGGCATTCCCTGCGTCGTGTCGATCAACCGCTTCACTTTCGACACCGACGCCGAGATGAAATTGCTGACCGAGCGTGTTACCAAGCTGGGCGTGCAGGTCGTTGTGGCCAATCACTGGGCCGAAGGCGGCAAGGGCGCGGCGGAAGTGGCGAAGATTGTGGTTGATCTCTGCGAAAGCAAATCCAGCCCGACCTTCGTGTACGAGGACAGCGATACCCTCTGGGACAAAATGAAAAAGGTGGCGACCAAGGTGTACGGTGCGGCCGACATCTCGGCGGAAACCAAGGTGCGTAACCGCATCAAGGAGCTGCAAGAGGGGGGTTATGGTCACTACCCGATTTGCGTGGCCAAGACGCAATCCTCGTTCTCGACGGACGCCAGCGTACGCGGTGCGCCCAGCGGGCACATGGTCAACATCCGCGAAGTGCGTCTCTCGGCCGGCGCGGAATTCATTGTCATGATCTGCGGCGACATCATGACGATGCCTGGTCTGCCGAAGGTGCCTTCGGCTGAAAAGATCGACTTGACCGACGACGGCAAGGTGGTAGGGCTGTTCTGATCTGTGGGTATAATGAGCGTCTGACATCGGGGGCTTGGGCCCTCGATGTGCCATAAAGACTATTCCACGCGGCGCCATCCGGTGCGCCCAATCAGGAGTGAGGACCTATGAGTTTCGAAGATTCAGCCTTCTGGATAGCGCTGTTGCAGATCATTGGCGTCAATATCGTGCTGTCAGGGGACAACGCGGTTGTGATCGCGCTGGCTGCGCGTTCCCTGCCGCCGAAGCAGCAAAAGGCGGCGGTGTTGTGGGGCAGCGGTGCAGCAGTGGTGATGCGTATCGTGCTGACCATCATTGCAGTGGAAATGCTGAAATGGCCTTTCCTCAAGCTGGTCGGCTCGGTGCTGCTGCTGTGGATTGCGGTCAAGCTGCTGATGCCGGAAGACGACGGCGACGGGGACGTTGCCGCCAGCGGCAGCATGGCCGCCGCCATCAAAACCATCCTGATCGCTGACTTGGTGATGAGTCTGGACAACGTGATTGCCGTTGCTGCCGCCGCCAAGGGCAGCATGGCACTGTTGATCATCGGTCTGGGCATCTCCATTCCGCTGGTCATATTCGGGTCGACGATTCTGCTCAAACTGATGGACCGCTTCCCGGTCATCATCACCATCGGTGCGGCCCTGCTGGGCTGGGTGGCCGGCGAGATGGCGGTATCCGACCCCTTCGTCAAGGACTGGATTGACGCCAATATGCACTGGCTGCACTGGGTGGCGCCGGCGGCTGGCGCAGCGTTTGTGGTTGGTCTGGGCAAGCATCTTGCCAAACGTGCGGAAGCAGCGCATGGTGTAGTGGATCTGGCCAAGGGCGATCAGCAAAACTAATGTATAAGTTTCTGATTTAATTCAGTATTTTTAGCAGAGGTTCCCATGTTGAAATGGCTTGTACCCGTTGATGGTTCCGAAAGCGCCGTGCGTGCTGTCAGTCACATGATCGACAAGCTCCCGTGGTTCAAGGACGGCATCGAGATACACCTGCTCAATGTCCAGCATCCGATGCCCTACGGCAGTCGTGTCAGTTCCGTTCTGGGGCAGGACAAGGTGGCGCAGTATCACCATGACGAAGGCATTGCTGCCTTGCAGCCGGCGCGCGCGAAGCTCGACGCGGCCGGTGTCAAATACGTGTTTCATATTGGCGTTGGCGATTCGGCTGAAACGATCGTGCGTTACGCGAAGGACCAGAAGTGCGACCAGATCGTCATGGGCACGCGGGGCATGGGTGCCCTGTCGAACATGATCATGGGGTCGGTGGCCACCAAGGTTCTGCACCTGTCCGATGTGCCGGTGCTTTTCGTCAAATAACACGGTTATCCCGGTATTCGGTTTTCTTGATTCCGGTCAATTCTTTCGCCACCGCAATTGCGGAAGAATGAGGGCGTTACGACGCTCAAAAAAGGTTGGGCTGTGGCGTACCGCCGCAGGAGAACTCAGCAGTCGTTCATTTAATACAAGGAGGATTCACATGCGTATCCAGCGAGTATTGTCACGCAGCCTGCTGCCGATGGTGGCGGCTTTGGGCTTTGTCACTGCTGCAACTCCCGCCGCGGCCTGGGAGCCGACCAAACCGGTGGAATTCATCATTCCTGCCGGCACTGGCGGCGGGGCTGATCAGATGGCCCGCCTGGTTCAGGGGATTGTTGCCAAGCACAATCTGATGAAGCAGTCGCTGATCCCGGTAAACAAGTCGGGCGGTGCCGGCGCGGAAGGTTTCCTTGAGGTCAAATCCGCCAAAGGCGACCCGCACAAGATCATCATCACGCTGTCGAACCTGTTCACGACGCCGATGGCGACGGGTGTTCCCTTCAACTGGAAGGATCTGACACCGGTATCCATGCTGGCACTCGACAACTTCGTGCTGTGGGTCAATTCCGAGGAGCCGTACAAGTCTGCCAAAGACTATCTGGCTGCCGTCAAGGCCGGCGGTAACGGCAAATTCAAGATGGGGGGCACCGGCGCCAAGCAGGAAGACCAGATCATCACGGTGTCGATCGAGAAGGCTGCCGGCGTGAAGTTCACCTACGTTCCGTTCAAGGGCGGTGGCGCAGTGGCAACCCAGCTTGTGGGCAAGCACATCAACTCGAGCGTGAACAACCCGGTGGAAGCCGTGGCGCAATGGCGTGCCGGCAAGCTGCGTCCGCTGTGCGTGTTTGACACCCAGCGCATGCCCTACAAGAAGAAGGTCACGGAAAAAGAGTCCTGGAACGACATCCCGACCTGCAAGGAAGCCGGCGTCCCGACCGACTACGTCATGCTGCGCGGTATCTTCATGCCCGGTGGTGTTTCCAAGGAAGTGGTCGACTTTTACGTAGACCTGTTCAAGAAAGTCCGCGCCACGCCGGAATGGCAGGAATTCATGGAAAAGGGTGCTTTCAACCAGACAGCGCTGACCGGCAAGGAATATGCTGACTGGGTCGCGTCGGCCGAGAAGCTGCACTACGGCCTGATGAAAGACGCCGGATTCCTGGCGAAGAAGAAGTAATCTGGTATCGACCGGCCGCCTTTGTGCGGCCGGTTTTCTTTCTGCGTTCAGCAGAAATCAGACGGTAAGCATAAAACTATGAGCGATAAACACGAAACCGCCGGACGCGGTATTTCGATGCGGTCGGCCGAGATTGTTGTGGCACTGCTGGTGCTCGTTATGGGGTCGGTAGTGGTGTACGACAGCCTGCGCCTGGGTGCGAAGTGGGCGGAGGACGGTCCCGAAGCCGGTTATTTTCCGTTCTATATCGGCGCACTGATCTGCATTGGCGGCGGCGTGACGTTGATCCGCGCCTTGTTGGGCAAGGGGATCAAGAAGGACGCGCTTTTCGTCGAATTCGAAGTTCTGAAGCCGGTTCTCTCCGTGCTGCTGCCGGCCGCGGTGTTCGTGTTCGGCATCCAGATGATCGGTATTTATGTTGCTTCGGCGCTGTATATCGCGGTGTTCATGGTCTGGTTGGGCAAGTACAGTTGGATTCGCGGGGCGGTTGTCGGCTGCGGTGTCAGCGCGGTCATGTTCATGACATTCGAAGTCTGGTTCAAGGTGCCCTTGTTCAAGGGCGAGTTCAATCCGTTGAGCTTCATCGGCTACTGAGGCCGCGCCACAAACGGACAGGGAGCGAACATTGGAAGAAATTAATGCACTGTTTCACGGCTTTTCGGTGGCGTTGACGCCATTCAATCTGCTGTTGATGTTTGTCGGTGTGACCCTGGGCGTGCTGATCGGAGTATTGCCGGGTCTGGGCGGCGCCAACGGGATCGCAATTTTGCTGCCACTGACCTTCACCATGCCGCCCACGTCGGCGGTGATCATGCTGTCCTGTATCTACTGGGGCGCGTTATTCGGTGGAGCGATCACTTCCATATTGTTCAATATTCCAGGAGAGCCATGGTCGGTGGCGACGACGTTTGACGGCTACCCGATGGCGCAGCAGGGTCGTGCCGGTGAAGCGCTCACCTCCGCCTTTACGTCTTCTTTCATCGGCGCCTTCTTTGCCGTGATCATGATCACGTTCCTGGCACCGCTGGTGGCGAAGTTTGCGCTGCAGTTCGGACCGCCTGAGTTCTTCTCGGTATTCTTTCTGACTTTCTGCAGCTTTATCGGCATGGGCAAGGAGCCGCCGTTCAAGATTCTGGTCGCGATGATGATCGGATTTGCGCTCGCGGCGGTTGGTATCGATACCGTCACGGGACAGCCGCGCCTGATCTTCGACTGGCATGAGTTGATGCGCGGCTTCGATTTCCTGATTGCGGTGATCGGGCTGTTCGGTATCGGCGAAATCCTGCTGTCTATGGAGGAGGGCTTGTCCTTTTCCGGGCGCAGCGCCAAGATTAATACGAAGATTGTGATCGAGACCTGGAAGAAGCTGCCGCAATTCTGGATCACCTCGCTGCGCAGCTGCGTGATCGGTTGCTGGATGGGCATCACGCCTGGCGGCGCGACGCCGGCTTCGTTCATGAGCTACGGCATCGCCAAGCGCATGTCCAAAGACGGTGCGAAGTTCGGCACCGGGCAGATGGAGGGCGTGGTGGCACCGGAGACGGCCGCTCATGCCGCCGGAACCGCGGCGCTGCTGCCGATGATTTCGCTCGGCATACCGGGCTCGCCCACGGCCGCGGTGCTGCTGGGCGGCTTGCTGATCTGGGGGCTGCAGCCCGGTCCGCTGCTTTTTGTCGAGCAGAAGGATTTTGTGTGGGGATTGATCGCCAGCATGTATCTCGGCAACATCGCCGGCCTGATTATCGTGCTGACCTGCGTGCCATTGTTTGCCGCGATCCTGCGGGTCCCGTTTTCGATCATTGCGCCGATCATCATCGTCATCTGCGCGGTGGGCGCATATACGGTGCATAACGCGATGCTGGATATCTGGTTGATGCTGCTTTTCGGCGTGATTGGATATGCATTCAAGAAGCTCGCCTATCCGCTGGCGCCACTGGTACTTGCGCTGGTGCTGGGGGATCAGGCGGAAAGTGCCTTCCGTCAGTCCATGCTGATATCACAGGGTGATGTCAGCGTGTTCTTCTCCAACGGGCTGGTCGGCAGCATCATGATGCTGGCCTTGCTGATGCTGTTCTGGCCCGCACTGACCAAGTTGAAGGAAACACTCAAGAGCAAGATGGCCTGACAACACCGTCTGGTCCGCGCCCTTGTCGGTGGCGCGGGCCTAGGCCTGCAACAAAAAAGGCTTGCCTGTAAAACAGGCAAGCCTTTTTATTGGGTGGCCCCCGGAATGGCGACGGGGGCGGCGCTGATGGTATTGCTTACTTTTTCGCGCTCTTCGGATTCAGGCTGGTGATGCGGCCGCTTTCGGTGCCGGCGGTTTCGTCGATCACCGCATTCACAAGCGTCGGTTTGCGGGAGCGCACCGCATCCTCAACCGCCTTGCGCAGTTCAGCCGGGGTCGTCGCGTGCACGCCGACGCCGCCGAAGGCTTCCATCAGATTGTCGTAGCGGGCATTCTTGACGAATACCGTCGGCGCCACATCTGCGCCGCCCGTGGGGTTGACGTCGGTGCCTTTGTAGACGCCGTTATTGTTGAATACCACCACGCACACCGGCAGGTTGTAGCGGCAGATGGTTTCCACTTCCATGCCGGAGAACCCGAAGGCGCTATCGCCCTCGATCGCGATGACCGGGCTGCCGTCGCCAGATACGGCAGCGGCAACGGCGAAGCCCATGCCGATACCCATCACACCCCAGGTGCCGACATCCAGCCGCTTGCGCGGCTTGTACATGTCGACGATGCTGCGCGTGAAATCCAGTGCATTGGCCCCCTCATTAACGAGGTAGGCGTCAGGATTGGATTTGATGACGTCGCGCATCACATTGAGCGCGCTGTGGAAATTCATCGGCGACGGATTCTTGGCGAGCATTTCCCCCATCTTCGCCACGTTCTTGTCCTTGCGTTCGGCAATGGCGCCCAGCCAGTCAGCGGAGGGCTTGGGCCACTCAGCGCCGATGGCCTTGATGCCACTCAGCATTGCCGACACGCAGGAACCGATGTCACCGACGACCGGCGCGTCGATGCGCACGTTGCTGTCTGCTTCCTGGGGCGAGATGTCAATTTGCACAAACTTCTGCTTGCCGGCGGCCTTGGCATTGCCGCCACCCCAGGTCTTGCCTTTACCATGAGACAGCAGCCAGTTCAGACGTGCGCCGATCAGCATGACCACATCGGCCTCCGGCAGCACGTAAGAGCGCGCCGCAGCGGCGGATTGCGGATGGACATCCGGCAGCAGGCCCTTGGCCATCGACATCGGGAGGTAGGGAATGCCGGTTTGTTCCACCAGCGCCCGGACTTCCGCGTCAGCCTGGGCATAGGCGGCGCCCTTGCCGAGGATGATCAGCGGACGCTTGGCCGATTTGAGCAGATCGAGTGCGCGTTTGACGGCTTCCGGCGCCGGAATCTGTTGGGGCGCGGGATCAACGACCTTGATCAGCGATTCGCGTGCCGCAGCCGATTCCATGGTCTGCGCGAAGACTTTTGCCGGGATGTCGAGATAGACACCGCCAGGGCGACCGGAAACCGCCGCACGGATGGCGCGAGCGATACCGACGCCGATATCCTCGACATGCAGCACGCGGAAAGCGGCCTTGCACAGCGGTTTGGCAATTGCGAGCTGATCCATTTCCTCATAGTCGCCCTGCTGCAAGTCGACGATTTCGCGCTCGCTGGAGCCGCTGATCAGAATCATCGGGAAGCAGTTAGTCGTGGCGTTGGCCAGCGCGGTGAGACCGTTGAGGAAGCCGGGCGCCGACACCGTCAGGCAGATCCCCGGTTTCTGCGTCATGAATCCGGCGATGGCCGCTGCATTGCCCGCGTTCTGCTCATGACGGAAAGAAATCATGCGCAGGCCGGCTGCCTGCGCGCGCCGGGTCAGGTCAGTGATGGGGATGCCGGGCAGCCCGAAAATCGTATCGATGTCGTTCAGTTTCAGCGCATCGATGACCAGATCAATGCCATCGGCCAGTGCTGCTTGTGAATCGGTCGTCATGAGAAAATGCCTCGCGTTCCAGGGAAACGTTATTGGGGTTTGTTCGGATCGATGCCGCCGCGATTTCACCGGCACCGGCGCTACGGCAGTACCGACCTCCGGGTGAAATCAGGCCGCTTGTCGACGGCTCTGTCGAGTGGGCGCTATCTTATGGGGGGACAGCGTTCTCCGCTCTTGACCAGGGTCAATTTTCGATTTTTGCAGATGCTTTCGCAGGCGGCGGCAGCCGCTAGCCAGATACACACAGCGACTGAAAAGCCGACATTTCATCTGCCGGTATCAGCGGTCGTGTCAGATCTTGCCGCGCCGCTTCAGTCGGCTCAGGGTTTCGGGTGACAGATTGAGGTAGGAGGCCAGTTCCTTTTTGGGCAGCCGTTCGGCCAGCTCGGCATGCTTGCGAGCAAAGCGCTGGACACGGCCCGGTGCGTCCAGTAGATGGAGTGTGATGGTATGCGCCATCACTTCGCTCATCAGTTTCATGACTTCAAATTCAAAATCACTCTTGATCCGCTCGTGCCGCTCAAGGAAGGCCGCCCATTGCAGCATCGACAGCTTGGCTGCGCGTACCCGCGTGACGGCCCGGATCGAGTACGGCATCGGGGTCTTCAGCCGCCAGGCCGCATAGCTGGTATCGATGTCACTCTCCGCAGCGAAGCGCAGGATCATTTCCTTGCCCTGCGCGTTGGAGACTGTGCGCTTCAGAACTCCGTCGATTACAAAATACTGCTCCATGGAATGGGTACCTTGGAGCTCGAGTGTTTCGCCTTTCGCGTAATCGGCAATTTCGAGCAGCGGCTCGATTTCATTCCACTGTGCGGCGCTGAGATTCTTCAGTACAAGGTTCTGCCGCAGTTGCAGGCGCAGGACTTTCGACTGGGTGTGTTGGGCAAGCTGGGTCATGGGAAAAGAGGGCGGGAAACGCCCGCTCATTCTATAACCAATTGTTTATAGGATGAATTTTTGGCGTCGATTCTTGACTCTGGTCAAGGCTGTTCAAGGGGGCATTACCTATAGTGTCGACGCTCACGGTAGACGGGATTTTCCGCTGGTTCTGCGGCAGTATTCAGATTCGGTTGCAGGCGACAGCCGTTCGGTGGCGATTCCGCCGGCGCTTAGTTAAAGGACGGCGCGCAGAATTTTATAACTACCTGATTTTAAAATAAAAATCGGCGCGACTGCGCCGTTCATTCTGGAGAACAGCATGGAAGCATTGAAGGGTGTCCGCATTCTTGACATGACGCATGTGCAGGCCGGGCCGACCTGCTCGCAGCTGCTGGCGTGGATGGGCGCAGATGTGATCAAGTTCGAGCCGCCCCAGGGCGACGCTACGCGCGGTCAGCTGCGCGATGTGCCGAATGCCGACAGTCTGTATTTCACGATGCTCAACTGCAACAAGCGGTCGATTACCGTGAACATGAAGTCGCCGGAAGGCAAGACGGTTTTTGTCGATTTGCTGAAGCAATGCGACATCATGATGGAGAACTTCGGGCCCGGTGTGCTCGAACGTCTGGGATTCACCTGGGAAAAGATTCACGAAATCAATCCGAAGATTGTTGTCGGGTCGATCAAGGGTTTCGGCTCCTCCGGCCCCTACGCGGATTTCAAGGCCTACGAGAACGTCGCGCAGGCGATGGGCGGTGCGATGAGTACCACAGGCGTTCCCGATGGCCCGCCCTTCGTTACCGGTGCGCAAATCGGTGACTCCGGTACCGGGTTGCATCTCGCGATCGGTCTGCTTGCCGCCTTGCACCAGGCCAATCGCACCGGTCAGGGCCAGTACGTGGAAGTGGCGATGATGGATGGGGTGATGAACCTTTGCCGTGTCAAATGGCGTGACCATCAGCGACTGACGCGCGGCGATCTGTCCGAGTACTCGGTACCGACTTACAAAGGCATGGGAGAAACGCCGCGGGCCGGAAATGATTCGGGCGGTGGCCAGTTGGGCAATGCCATTCACTGCAAGCCTCACGGCGCGAACGACTGGCTCTACATCGTGGTGCAGGAAGCGGTGTGGGACGCGCTGGCGAAGCGTATAGGGCCTGAATTGGGCCTGCCCGACCTTGCGGCAGACCCCAAATTTGCCACCATCGGCGAGCGTCGCAAGAATCAGCAGCTCATGTGGACGCTGATCAACAAATTCGCGGAAAAATACACCAAGCGTGAATTCATGGCTATTCTCAATCCGCTGGATGTTCCCTGCGGTCCGATCATGTCCACCGAAGATCTCGCCAATGATGAGCATGTGCGCGGCCGCGACATGTATGTTGAACTTGACCACCCGCAGCGCGGCAAATGGTACAACGTCGGTATGCCGATCAAGCTGTCGGCTTCCCCGGCGGTGATCAAGCGCTCCCCGCTGCTGGGCGAACATACGGATGAAGTGTTGAAAGATGTGCTCGGCTATGCCGATGACAAGGTGGCGCAGCTCAAGGCCGCCGGTGCATTCAGCGCACCGCCGAAGAAGAAATAATCACGCGTAAAGGACAGACGATGAAGATTGCAATTATCGGTCAGCAGGATTTCGGCAAGGCCGTTCTGGATGCCTGCCTTGAGCGCAAGCATGATGTGGCGGGCGTGTTCTGCGCACCCGAAAAGCCCGGTGCCAAGCCGGACCCGTTGCGGGTAGCGGCGGAGGAACAGGGGCTGAAAGTGTTCCAGTTCGCGTCGCTGCGCGCGCCCGAGGCGCATGATGCGCTGAAGGCGCTTGATGTCGATCTCGGCATCATGGCCTACGTGCTGCAGTTTGCGCCGGACAGTTTTGTGCATCTGCCGAAGAAGGGCATGATCCAGTATCACCCGTCGTTGCTGCCGAAATACCGTGGCCCCTCGTCCATCAACTGGCCGATCATCCGCGGCGATACGCAGACCGGACTGACCATTTTCCGTCCTAACGAGGGACTCGACGAGGGGCCGGTTATCCTGCAGAAGACCTGTGACATCGGCCCCGATGAGACCATCGGCGATGTCTACTTCCACAAGCTGTTTCCGATGGGTGTGCAGGCCATGCTGGAGGCGGCTGATCTGGTCATGGCCGGAAAGCACACGGAAACCGTGCAGGATGAATCGCAGGCGAGTTACGAAGGCTGGTGCCGCGCCGGCGAATCGAAGATCAACTGGGCGAGCCATGTGGATTTTGTCTACAACCTGATTCGCGGCACCAATCCGGCGCCCGGTGCCTGGACCACGCTCAACGGCAAGAAAGTGCAGATTTTTGATGCGCGCAAGCAGCTGTTTCGCCGGTTTGCCGATGTCACGGGCAAGATCGGTGAGGTCTGCGAGGTGACTGACGCGAGCTTCAAGGTGACCGCTCAGGGGGGTGTGATCGAAGTCCTGCGGGCGCGCGGCGAGGACGGCAAGAAAGTCAGCGGCGGTGATTTTGCCAAGGCCAATGCGCTGGCCAAAGGCGTTCTGCTCGGTAGCTGACCGTTTCGACGGGCAGTGCCAAAAGCCACGCTGCGGCGTGGCTTTTTATTTAAATAATTGATTTTATTGATATTTTTTGTATTTTCCGTGAAAGACCTTACGCTGATCGGCATCCTGTGACCGCTGGTCAGAACGTTCAATCAATCCGTGATGAAATGCACATAAGTCCTTTAAAAAACGAAACTTTTCGGGGGCGATTCACGTAAAATCCGCTGACCCCCCAGCAGCATGTCGTTTTCAGGGAACAAAAAGACGCCACCAAGGCGGCAGGGATGAAAAAGCCGGGATTTTGGAAAGCAGACTGGTTCTTGGGACTCGTGGTCGTGTTGGTCATGATGGTGGCCTCACGCGGCGATCTTATTCAGAGCCTGGAGCGCAAGGCCTATGATCTTGGCGTCAAGGGCGGCCTCGCGTACGCCATCGGACCGTATCGCCATCATCGCCATTGACGATGCCAGCATCGCCAATATCGGGCGCTGGCCTTGGTCGCGGGATGTGCAGGCGCGGATGATCGAACTGCTCACCAAGGCCAAGGCCAAGGTGATTGCCAACACCACATTTTTTTCGAGTCCCAGCGTGATGCCGGTCTGGTGTATGTGGATCGCCTGAGCAGCCTGCAAAAGGAGTTGCTGGCGGCAGCGGCAGCCGACCCTCAGCGCAAAGCGGAGATGGAGTCGCTGGAGCGGATGGGCAGTCTTCTGGGCGATGCCGAGAAGGCCTTGAATACGGATCGTGCGCTGGCGGCCAGCATCAAAGCCGCCGGGAACCAGCTGCTGCCGATGGTATTTCAGCAATTGGCCGAGCCCCGGGGCAATCCGGACAAGCCGATTCCCCCTTTCGTGCTGCCGCATACGGTCGCCATGCCGAAGAATGTCGATGTGTTCCCGCCTTCGGGCTTGCTGCCCCTGTATCCAATCGCCGAGCTGGGCGAAGCAGCAGCGGGCATCGGACATCTCAACGGCGATGTTGATGTCGACGGCGCATTGAGATCCGAGCCTCTTCTCATACGCCACTTTGATCGCGCACTGCCGTCGCTGTCCGTGATGATCGCAGCCAAGAGCCTCAATCTCGGGATGCCCGAGATACGCCCGGAGTGGGGCGAGGCCTTGCGTCTGGGCCGTCTGCGCATACAGACCGATCCGGAACTGCGCATGCAGACGTTTTTTTATGCCGATCGCGATGGGCGCCCGCCGTTTTCCGTGGATTCCTTCTTCGACGTGCTGAACGGTAAGGTTCCTGCGTCCAAGTTCCAGGACAAGATTGTGCTGATCGGTGCTACCGCGGCGGGCGTTGGTGCGTCCCAGGTCACGCCGATCTCACCGGCATCGGCACCGGTGTTCACGCTGGCCCACACGGTGTCGAGCATACTGGGCGAGCATTTTTTCGTCGTGCCGTCGTGGGGCGGTCTCGTGCAGTTCATCGTTTTTCTGCTGGTGGCTGCTTACCTGATAGCGCTGCTGCCGCGCCTGCGTGCGGGACTCGCCGCCTGGATCAGTCTGGGTATCGGACTGGTTCTGGTTGCCACGCATTTCGGCCTGATGGTCTCGCAGCTGATGTGGCTGCAACTGATGTCGTCGGTGATGCTGCTGGCCGTGGGCTATGCGGCGTTGACGACCAAACGCTTTCTGGTGACCGAGCGCGGCAAGGAGCAGTCGGACGCCGAATCCGCCGAGTCCAATCGCATGCTGGGCATTGCCTACCAGGCGCAGGGACAACTGGATCTCGCCTGGGACAAATTCCGCCAGGTGCCGCTGAGCGCCCCGGTCATGGAGAACCTCTACAGCATTGCCCTCGATTTCGAACGCAAGCGCCAGTTCAACAAGGCTGAAGCGGTCTTTCAGTATATGGCGGGCTTCAATCCGAAGTTCCGAGACCTCGAAGAGAAGCTGACACGTGCGAAAGCCCTGTCGGAGACCGTCATACTCGGTGGCGCGCAAGGCCATCCCGGCGGCACTGTGATGCTTTCGGGTGGCGGCATGGAAAAACCCATGCTTGGCCGTTACCAGGTCGAGAAGGAACTCGGGAAGGGCGCCATGGGCGTGGTCTATCTCGGTAAGGATCCCAAAATCGGGCGTGTCGTGGCGATCAAGAC
>Ga0129333_10002253_pt1 | contig 17866 bp, 19 predicted proteins | sample CPB6_08_DNA_FD_94474 | JGI IMG/M metagenome (GOLD analysis project Ga0129333, IMG submission 94474) | Freshwater to marine salinity gradient microbial communities from Chesapeake Bay, USA - CPBay_Sum_0.6_0.8_DNA | ecosystem: Environmental > Aquatic > Marine > Coastal | place: USA: Chesapeake...
GAAGAAAAAGAAGAATTTGAGAAGAAGGACAAGGCTCACGGCAAAAAGAAGAAGCCAAAGACTCTTCAAGAAGATGTCAAGATTGATAAGAAGATTATCAAGGGCATAAAGAAGAAAGAAAAGGCCCACGAAAAGAAGGAAGGCAAGAAGGGCGAAAAGGCCGAAGAAAAACGGGAAAAGAAGAAAGAAAAGAAGTAAGAGTTAGGCCCCTCCAGTAGGGGTCTTTCTTCTATCCTTGCCTTATCGGAAATCCGTGCGGACTCCGTGTAGAACCCACTACTTGCGATAAAGGGGATTTAAATGGCTTGGAAGCCTTGGTACGAACGTGCTGCCGATATGCAGAATGCTGCAGAAGTCGAAGAGTTTATGAAGGGCATCTTTGGACAGCGCCCTAAATACGCACAGCCAATCATTGCTGGTCTTGTCGCAGGTTATGTCAGTGGAAAAGTCGCTAACAAACTTGTGAAAAAGGCCAATAAAAAGTGACCTTAAATAAATTTAATAAAGCCCTAAAGAGCGCTAGTCACGAGACTACTCGGCTCATGTCTGCGCATCTGCGCTCGGAGGCTCAAGCAAGCGGTTGGCCTAATGAGGTATCCCGCACCCTACGCATCTCTCATGGAAATGACGGATTTACTGCTCATGTGTCTTCAAAGCAGTATGAAAAGGCTATGGACTTAGAGTACGGGACTCCAACCACCCAGCCTACAGCGGCAGTTCGTAGATTTAAGAATCGTCAAGCAGAGGCAGAGCATTTCTTTGTCAATCGTTTAGAAAAACATTACGGTGACCTATGACAGTGTTTCTACTCTCTGAAGATGAGGCTCTACGAGACCTACTATTGGGCATGAAAGTCACAGACCAAAAAGAAAATGCAGAACGAAACGTTGGCGTCTGGTTTGGACAACCTGACCAAGAGTTACGTGACCAGAAGTACCCATACATTACTATAGACATGGTCGATGTTGCTGAAGACTTTTCACGTGCAATGCGTGGCAAAGTAAAGCCCGCGTATCTTGAAGACCCAAATACTATGGTTCAGGGCACACAATCAGTACAGCAAGTTACCTATGACGATGACCTTCATAGTTGGGAAATTGATTTTCCAATTCCAGTAAACATTGACTATCAAATTACTACTTACTCTCGTCAACCGCGTCATGACAGACAAATTTTGGCGCAACTTCTATACACAAGAATTCCACTTCGATTCGCTGTTCTAAACACAGGACCAAATACTGTGTATGGCACGACTCGTCGTTTGGATGTTCTGGACATTGCAAAGCGCGATGTTTCAGAAAATGGCAAGCGTTTGTTTGTCAATGCAATTACTGTGCGTGTCTCAAGTGAGATTGCACAGTCCACATACAGGAAACTCTACAAGGCGCTCGAAATCAACATCACTGGTGTTACTGACGACGAAGGCAATACTGACGGAAGTCAAGTTGTCAGTCGTGTCAACTTCACCAAAATTGACCCGATTACTATAACTGCACCATAAGGAACCCCTTCAACTTAGTTAGGAGAAATCATGGCTTATGCCCGTCCTGGTGTTTACATCAGTGAACGCGTTCTGCCAGCACCACTTCCTGCTGGCGTAAGCGCTGACGCTGCTGGTGCCATTGTTGCAGCCTTTGCACAAGGTCCAGAAGACGTAACGCTTGTTACATCATGGTATGAATTCACCAAGTACTTTGGTGGATACAATGCCTCATATCCAGCGACATTCCAAGTTGGTTCATTCTTTACCAACGGAGGTCGTGAACTTTACGTACAAAGAATACTTGCATCTAACGCTGTAAAGGCTGATGTCGATTTTGTTGACAGCGGTAGCGCAGCACAGGTGACTGTTCAAGCAAAAAATTCAGGAACTGATGGAAATAATCTTCGTGCAGTTCTTGCTGCTGGTCAAGTGTCTGGAACCTATACCTTAACTCTTTACAAAGAGGCTGGAGTATCAGGTATTTCTGACGACATTCTTCTTGAACGTTATGAAAACATTGTTTTTGATGACGATACCTCAAGTGACTACGGCCCGACTGTAATAAACATTCTTTCACCAAACATTACAGTAAGTGTTGACTCAGGTTATGCTGGTCAATCATTAACTGCAGCAACCTACCCATTAACAGGTGGCTCAAACGGAACTGCAGTTGCTTCTACAGACTACACAAACTACAAAGCAGGCGGTTCTTCTGTGTTCGAGAGGTTCTCAACTCTAGAACGCCCACTTGTAATCTTCCTTCCTGATGCAAACGCTTTGTCATCTGGAACTGTAGCCGTGTACGATGCTGCTACATCTTGGTCTGAAGACAATAATGGATTTGTAGTTGTTGATACAGACCCATCTCTACCAACATCCAATGCAATCACGTTTGCAGGAAGTCTTGCAGACACAAGCAATGCGGCTGTTTATTTTCCACACTTCTTTATTGCAGACCCATTAGGTCGTAGCACCGGTGCTCTTCGAAAGATTGGTCCAGCAGGTGCAATCGCTGGTCTTTATCTTGCAACAGATGCATCTCGTGGTGTGTTTAAGGCTCCAGCAGGTATCGGAACTCAAGTTCTTGGTGCTGTAGCAATGGAGCGTTCATTTACATCAAGTGAACTTGATTTAATGAATTCATCAACCTCACCTATAAACCCAATTCGTCAGATTCCTGGTGCAGGTCTTTCTGTCATGGGCGCACGCACGCTCAAGCAGGATGGAACAGCAAACAAGTATGTAAACATGCGTCGTTCGCTTATCTACATCCGTAAGAATCTAAAGAATCTCACAGAGTTTGCATTGTTTGAGAATAACGATGAAAAACTGTGGGCACAGATTCGTACTTCTCTTTCTGCATTCCTTAGCGAATACAGAAATCAAGGCGGTCTTCGTGGTGCAACCAACGCACAGGCGTTCTACGTCAAGTGCGATAAGGAAAACAACACTACGACTTCCATTGCAAACGGAGAGGTCAACATTCAAGTAGGTGTTGCTCTTCAGTATCCAGCAGAGTTCATTGTCATTGACCTTGTTCAAAAGACAGCGAACTAACCCGAAGGAGAAATAACTAAATGCCAACAATTATCAATAATAGGTCGAGTCTACTAACCGACCCATTACGTAACTTTAGGTTCTTGGTTCAATTCAAACCATTGCCATCTCAACAAGGCACAGCGAATACAACGCTTGATGGATTGAAGACCGCAACCTTTGGTTTTACGTCCGTATCAGGATTGTCTGTAACCACAGACTCAATCCCTTATCGTGAAGGTGGCTATAACACCACCGTCCACCAGATTCCTGGTCAAACAACCTTCACACCTCTCACTCTGCAACGCGGTGTCATTCTTGGCACCAAGCAGAATTGGGATTGGATGCGTAACCTGTTCTCAACTGTTGCTGGTGGCGGTTCTCTGCGTTCAGTCGCTCAGAACTTCCGTTGCAACGTTGAAGTTTCAGTTCTCTCTCATCCAATTCCTGCACCATCAGATGCTGCTGGCGACAACGCCGCAACAACTGACCACGTAGCGATGCGTTTTGAGGTCTACAACGCATGGCCTACCTCTGTGGCATACTCAGACCTAAACGCAGGTGACAACGCTCTATTCGTAGAACAGTTAACGCTGGTACACGAAGGGTTTGATGTCAACTGGGCAACTAACTTAACAGATAACGCAACCGACTTCGCAGACTAGTAAAGGAACATAATGCCGAAAACAATTAGTGCAGCGGCTAATCCCGCATTGGCAAACAATCTTGTTAAACAGGCTATGGAAGAAAAGCCACAGCAAAAAGAAGTAAAGATAGTACCTCCTTCGGATAATGTAGTGACTCTCCCTGGCGGATATATAACAGACGCTGGGGAAGTCATTACCGAGGCAGAGGTTAGAGAATTAACAGGTAATGATGAAGAGGCAATTGCTCGTGCAGCCAATGTTGGACGAGCACTACTTACCATTCTTCAAAGAGGAACAGTAAGAATCGGTGACCAAAAGGCTGATGAAAAGATTCTTGAGCAACTGCTATCTGGTGACAGAGATACCCTTCTTCTTGCGATATTTAAAGCGACCTTTGGTAGCAAGACAGAGGTACCCGTATTTATTGGCGGCGAATCAAAGCAAGTAGAAGTCGACTTAAATACAGATATTAAATATAAAGTTTTGACAGACCCAATCAATGACCGTGTCTTCACGGTAAAGGGAAGAAGAAATGAGTTTACGGTTCAACTTCCAACAGGTATAACTCAGAAAGACATCATTCTTAACTCCGAAAAATCTCAAGCAGAATTAACCACACTTATGCTTGAAGGAACTGTCGTGAAGATTGATGCGGCTCCTGTAGTAAGCAAACAGCAGGTGCGCAACCTCGGTCTTGTAGACCGAAAGCGTATTGTTGATGAAATAAATTCTCGAATTCCTGGTCCACAGTTTGATGAAATCACTGTCACAGACCCCGATACCGGAAGCGAGGTACAAGTTCCCGTTAATTTCGGGACCTTATTTCGATTCTAGCATCACTCCATACAGCACACTCCTTGCTGAATGGACAGCCTTAACTGGAGAATTTAGAGGATGGACGCTGTCAGAGATAAGAAGTCTGACAGTACGAGAGAGGAAGAATTGGCTAGAGATAGCCAAGTATTTGACTAGAAAGGACTGATATGGCAAACAAAATGCTGACCAATGTTCAGTCCTTGACTACTGCTGTATCTACTCTCACTACAAAAGTAAATGAATTATTTGCTGCTGTAGAAAAGGTTTCTGAAGTTTCAAGAGGCGCCGTTTCAAACGTTCAAGGTGTCCTTAAAAACGGCGGTGGTTATCACCATTTAAATACTTCAACAAATAGGCCAGGAACCGGTGCTGATGGAGCAAACTTTGCTCCTCCTGGACAAATGCCTTCATATCGCAACATGGAAGACTCTATGGGCGATTTTGGAGAAGAAGACCGAGAAGACATTGCATTTCGTGCAGCCCGTGGCAAAGGCCAAGGTCGCATGGCAATTGCTGCTGGTATTGGACAAGTTGCATTTGGAATGGCCGCAGGCGCGTACGCGGCAACACCTGACCTATCGATGACATTAAGCCGCTCTCTTGGCTTCTATCAGGCAGGCTTGAAGATGCCTGGAATTAGCCGTGGTCAACTAGAACGAGCAACCTTCGGCGCTATGGGCGGAGGACTTTCTAGCGTCGGCTCTGATGCTCTTGTTGCTGCGATTATGTCAGGACGAGGAGTAACTCCTAGCACAGCGGCTGGAAGTAACTATTTAAGATTAACTCAAGAAGTTGGCGGAGCCTATAGATATCTAGGTATGGAGAACGCTCCTGCTGCTCAAGCATTGACAGAATTACGTGCTGGTCCTATGGCAGCAAACCTTTATCAGTATGGAATTACCTTGCGTGATAACCAAGGAAAGATGCGTCCTACATCAGACATTGCAAAACAGTTGATGGGTGTAATGACTGGTGGTAGAGGCTTTAGCAGCGTAGAGGCGTTTAATGAATCACTACTCCGAGGAAATCTTGGAGCAAACATGTCAACAATGGGATTTAGTGCTGCTCAACAAGAGATTCTTATTCAATCAATGCGTGACCAGGTGTCTGGAAGAAGTGGAGACCTGGCAACTGCAAAGCCCGTTGGTGATAATGCCAACACAATGCTTACAACTCAAGGAAGATTAAACGCATCGCAAACAGAACTGATGATGGAGGGCGAAGATGCGATGCTTCGTGGATTTGAAAACGCTGCGGACATTGTAGAAGCGTTTAATGACCAAATGAAAAAGGCAATTGAACAACTGGGATACCTAAAGGGCGTAATTGCTGGTGTTGGCGGAACAAACGTTGGAAAGGGAATTGCTACTGGTGGTCCTAGCGTAATAAGTGGTATTAAGAAGGTTATTGGCGGCGGAATGATGGTCATTGGCGCTGGGATGACCGCAACAGGCGCTGGTGCAATACCTGGTCTTTCTTTGATGGCCAGTGGTGCTGGTCTTGTATTTGGTGGTGGTAACCCAGGATTTGGTGCAGGATTTAATACGGGCATTGGTCCGCGTGGTGGTGGCTCAAGTACATCGAGCACCGTTACTGCGGGTTATGGAAATAAAGATAACTCTGGAATTTGGGCTTCAACAAATGGAGTGCACAAGGGTATGGACTTTGCAATGCCTGTCGGTTCTCCTGTAGCAGCAACTCTTGGTGGAACAGTATCGAGCACTGACGCTGGGTCAGAATACGGAACTTCAGTAGTAATCGACCATGGAAACGGATTACAGACCATTTATGGTCACCTAAGTGAAAAGAGCGTAAATGTTGGAGACGTAATAAAGACCGGACAAAGAATTGGTAAATCAGGAAATACTGGAAATACAACTGGTCCACATCTTCATTTTGAAGTTAGAAAAGGCAAGAACAATCCCGTAGACCCCATGATTATTGCATCAGTGGGTGGTATTGACCCAAACACTCTGTATAACCAGGGTGGACACGGTCTGGCTGCACTATTTGCTGGTTCTACTATGTCTATTGCGGGCTCTACTAGTACTGGAAATTACGCAGGAATTAAAGGAACTGGAAGCGAAACAAACTGGGCAACTAGTCTGTTGCAAATGTTGGGTGCTCCTGCATCAGACTCTAACGTGACGGCCTTGACTACCTGGGCTAGATATGAAGGTGGACACTGGAAGAACAGTGCAATGTATAACCCATTAAATACCACACTGGATATGAATGGAAACCCATCAATTAACTCTGTTGGTGTTAAACGATATAGTTCTTGGGAAGAAGGAAACAGCGCTACAGTAAAGACTCTTCTTGGTAATCGTTCTTCTGAACGTGGATATGCAGCAATTGTAGAGGCTCTTCGGTCTGATGCTGGTACTTCAGCAGTTCTTGCGGCTGTTAACTCTTCTGCATGGGTTCATGGAGAAGGAAAATCTAGTAACTATAACTTCCCACGTGGTGGAGGCACTTCCGGCTTTGGAGCCTCGTTTAGTTCAGACACGGGCGCGTCGGGCGCACGTAATGTGTACATAAATGTTAAATATGACCGTGCTGACCAGGCTGCTGCAATAAAGTTAGCAAAAATGGTAGAGAGTTACTTAAAAGACAATGCTGCTAATGCCGTAATTGGAGGAGCGTAATGACTTCACAAACATCATACAATCAACAAAGACAACAGCAAATTGCGGCTGCTTCAGAAAAAAAGAAATCTGAACGTCAAAAAAAGCAAGATATTTTAAAAGAAAGAAAAAAGGCTGCTGGTTTTAAAGCAAAAGCCGATGAGTTGTACGCAAAATATAAGGCTGAAGAAGCAGCAATTCAAAAAATTGAACAACTACTTTTAACTGAAACTAATCCAACAAACATAGCAAATTTAAAAAAGAATAAAGAAATTTTAACAAAACAAAAAAATCTATATCATGGTCAATGGAGAGCGCAAAAGTACTTCTACGAAGAGTCTTTGAAGAAGATAGAAGCATTAAAGAAAAAACCAACAGGGTCTAATCTTCCAGCAGGAAACACTGTTTCATTTAAAAATGGAAAAGCCATATTCCCATATCAGTTCAATGCTCCTATGGTTAGAGGCGCGTACTTTAACCCTACTAGCATTTCCTCAAGGTCTATAAATGAAAGTGATATATCAATAAATTATGCACCTTATACAGATGCACTAACCGCTTGGAAAGATACTAAACCAGCACGTGGCGCATTACAAATGGACCGAGAATTCACTCAACTACAAATTAACAACATTGACCCAAAGAACGCAAAAACACAACTTGATTTGCAAATGTATGGATTTAGATTTTTATATAATCCAAAAGAGGTAAATATGGGATGGTCAACTCAAGGATTTGTTGACCCAGAGTATGTCCCACAAGACGAAGCAATTCCTATCTCTACAAATATGACTGCGTCTTATGTCACCTTTTCTCTTGTTATAAATCGCATAGAAGACATGAACTTTATTGATAAGTTTGGATTTGTTAGTGCTCAGGCTAAAAAATTTGCTGAAACTACAGAGCCACCTACTGGAGACCTAGACCCTGCTCAACGTAACAGAATTTACAATTCTAGGTTTATTGCAAACTCTCCGTATCCAGAGACAGTTCCTTTAGATGATTTAGTAGAGATTTATCAAAAGGGAACGATGTATGACCTTGAGTATTTATTTAAAACCATAAATGGACCTGCTGCAACTTTTAAAAATAAATATGGAGTTCAAACTGCTGATAGGTCTTATATGAGATTAGCAATTCTTGAGTTGCACTTAGGCAATTCTATGAGATACAGAGGAAGAATCACAGAGTTAGAAGTTAATCACACCATATTTAATAACCGAATGATTCCTCTGTTTTCTACAGTTCGAATTTCATTTGCTCGTATCAACGACGCTTACGTTCTTCCGGATAAAAAGTGAGGATGAAATGATTTTTTTAGATAGTAGATATGTTGATGGAAAGTTATACAAAGCAAGAGACTCAAGAACTGAAAAAGTTCAAATATCTGTTTTTAGAACATTTCCTACAGATACAAAGTACTTCTTTATCTATGAATGGGTAGAAACAGACAGAATTGATAACGTTTCTAATTTATTTTTAGGCAGTCCCACACTATGGTGGAAAATTATGGATTTTAATCCAGAAATTATAAATCCGTTTAACATCGAACCCGGAACACAACTTAGGATTCCTAATGAATGAATCACGTCAATACCGATTAGGTACAGGATTTACCGTTTCATTTCCCGATTTTCCTGGATTTACGGAAAAGGCACGAAGTTTTCGTTTAATACAAGAAGCAGGAAAACAGGATGTTCTACAACTTGTGTACGTCTATCAATCTTCATTTTATTTAAAAGCATTAAAGACAGGTGTTCCCGTAACTTTAAAATGGAGAAACGAAAAAGGAGATGGAGTTTTTTACGGGTATATTTATGAAGTAAAACCTTTGACTGCTAGAGGGAAGAATCGTGAAGTTGTGATAAAAGCAACGGGCGCAACTTTGGGTGCTAAAGAAACTGCCAACAAAATTTGGGTTAACAAATCAGCAACTCAAATTGTTGAAGAAATAGCCAAAAAGTTAAAGTTAAAAACAAACATTACTCCTAGTAGTTTGATATTTAGTCAGCAATCAATGATAAATCACACCTATTGGGAAAAGATTCAAGAGTTAGCAAGACGAACAGGGTATTTAGCCCAAGTTTACGGAACAGAATTAAATTTTCATCCAATCGATATTATGATAAACAAAGCAATGTCTAAAGTTCCTATTTACGAGTTTATTGACGCTGAATCTCCTAGATTTACAGAGTTTCAAGAACACAATCTTGATGAGTTTAAACCTACCGTAGGAGACTTAAGTATTACAGGTCTTTTTGCAAGAAGGGATAAAAACATATCTTCGATAGACCCTTTTACTGCAAAACCCACTGCTTACACCGCTTCTCCCAGTAGTTGGAAACACCTAAGAACTTCAACAAAGCCTGCACTTTTTAAAGAATCTCTTACTCAAACCATAACGTCCAGTCCTGCTATGGCCAGAGCAATTGCTGATGCAAATTCAAAAATGTCTTCCTATTCTATTTTTGCTGAAGGCAAAGGGCAAGGAGATGCGAGAGTCGCACCCTATAGAACAATAGAGATAAAAGGAACAGGAGAATTTACAGACGGATATTGGGTCATTACAAAGGTAGAACACTCTATAACTTGGGCTGGGAAGTATGAGATTGAGTTCATCTGTATGACCGATGGTGTTGGTAAAAATAAGGAAACTGCTGCAAGGCCCGTAAATGCGAGTTCTGAACCTACTAGAAATGTTAATTTTGAACTTAAATCCAGGATATCGAGTAAATCTCCTACCACTATACTTAGTTCTAAAGCCACAATGATTAATCAAACTTCAGGCGGCTTTAAAGTAACTCCAAGAAGATGGGTAGGTAGGTAATGGTCAGAAAACTAGAATCAGCCATAGCCCTTCCTTTTTCTATCGATTCTTACGGCAGAGTAACAAAGACCACAGACCAGTCTAAAATTTGGGCTGACAAGGTCAGGTCAGTTATTGGTACAGCCGTAAAAGAAAGGGTAATGCGGCCAACTTTCGGCACAGATATACCTTCCGCTGTATTTGAAAACCAAGAAGATTCTGTTGGTCGTATTCAAGAGGTTGTATCAACCTCTTTTAGCGGACAACTACCTCAACTTACTCTTGAACAAGTAGACACTTCTTATGATGAGTACTCTGGAACCTTAACCGTCACCATTACATACGCTCTTCCTAATGAAGAAATCGTCACTACGACAGTAGGATTAATAATTATTTCAGGAAACACAATCCCATACGAGGAGACACAATGACAATAACTCCGCCATCAAACATACCTGTAGCGTTTGACTACACAAGTAAAGATTATTTCTCTATTCGTGAGGAGTTGATAGCACGTATACAAGACAGAGTTCCAAACTGGACAGCAGCAGACCCAGCAGACTTTGGCGTTGCTCTTGTAGAAGCATTTGCCTACATGGGAGATTTACTTTCTTACTATATTGATAGAAGCGTTAACGAAGCCTTCTTAACCACAGCAACACAACGTGAAAGTGTTCTCAATATTGCTCAAACATACGGCTATATACCAGCAGGATACCGCTCTGCCTCGGTAGAACTTGAATTTTCAAATAACTCTGGAAGTTCAGTAACTATTCCAGAAGGGACGGTCGTTACTGGAGATGTAGTTGTAGGAGATACTGTAACTACTCTCTACTTTACAACTGGAGCAGGCGTAGTAGTTCCAGCAAAGGTGGGTTCGACTCCTGGTTCAGAAACAGTAACTGCAACTCATGGACGTTCTGTTATTTTGGTAGCAGAAGATGTGACAGCCGATGGTGAACTTATTGGAACATCTACTGGACAACCGGGAATGAGTTTTGAACTTGGAGAAACCCCAGTATCAGATGGCAGTATTCAAATCCTAGTTCAAGACGGAGACATTTTTACAAAATGGTCACAAGTTCAACACATAATTGACTATGGACCAACTGACCAAGTATTTACTGCTACTACGGACGAAGACAACATAGTAACAGTAACCTTTGGTGACGGAGTTTCTGGAGTAATTCCAACTCTATATGCAGAAATTAGAGCAAAGTATACGGTTGGTGGTGGAGAAGAAGGTAACATAGAGGCAGATACAATAGACACTCTAGACTATCTTCCTGGATTATCAGAAATTCAAGTATCAGCAATTAAAAGTGCAATCACTGTAACTAATCCAGATGTTGCAATTGGTGGAGCAGACCCAGAAGAAACAAATCAAATACGCGTTGCTGCTGCTTTGGCTTTGAGAGCAAACAATAGAGCCGTAACTTTGCAAGATTATGCGGACTTGTCTCTTGCCGTTACAGGAGTAGGAAAAGCAAACGCAACTGCTGCCGTTTGGTCTTCAGTTACTGTGTATATTGCTCCTACAAGAAACACGACAGACCAAGATGAGTCGCCTGGTTTAGATTCTTTAGGAAATCCTACTGAAGAATGGGATACCATTCAAACAAACGTTGAAAGTTACTTGGCAGATAAAATACTTTTAGGAACTTCCGTTACCGTATCTCCTCCAGTGTATGTGGATATTGTTGTGTCAGTTGATTACACTAAGTTAGACCAATACACCGCTACAGAAGTAGAAGCAGCAATAAAGAATCAACTTCTCACAGATTTTGGTTATACAGAGATTGGATTCCAAGAAACTCTATATCCTCAAGATATAGAATTCTCAATACTTCAAGTTTCAGGAGTAAAGGCTGCAAAAGCGACGTCGTTTTACAAAGATGGTGGGTCAGTTGCTTTAAACACTTCATTAGTTGCTGGAGCCGATGAAATCTTTAGGCTTAAAGAATCTAATATAAATCTAACATGATGGATATAATAAAAAGATTACACGGAATTTTTAGAGCGGTAGTTGTTGACAACAAAGACCCAGAACACTTAAGAAGATTGAAGGTCCGTGTATCTGCAACAGGCATCAGTGCTATAGACCAAACGGTTACTAACTGGATTTGGCCTGTAATTTCAACTAAAAGACCTCCCGCTATTGGCACTGGAATTTACGTGATGTACCTAGGTGGAGACCCTGAGTACCCGGTATGGATTGGTGAGTTTGGAAAACCAGAAGAAGTTCAAGGCGTTTTTGCTTATGGCTCTTGGTTTAGCACGGTTGACCAAACTGCAAGTGTTAATACAGAAAAAATAATGACTGTTAATAACACAGACTTTTCAGAAGGAATTTCCGTCGTTGATAGTTCTAAGTTTACGGTAGAAGAAACTGGAATTTACAATTTACAATTTTCTGCTCAACTACACCATAGAACTGGTGGTGGAGGTGGTTCAGGAAATAATGCCTATATTTGGTTAAAGAAAAACGGTACTTCCGTAACTAACTCTTCAACCTCTTTAAATATTGGCTCTGGAAACTACGCTGTAGCGGCCTGGAATTTTTTTGTAAAACTAGAACATGACGAGTATGTTCAATTGGCTTGGTCAACAACGACAACAAATATAGCCTTGGAAGCAAATGGAGCAGCGTCTCCATCTCCAGCAATCCCATCTTTGATAGTGACAATGAACCAGATAGCCTGAGTTCAGCAGGTAATTGAGAGGCAAACCTAAGAAAATAGACCGATAGGTCTGGAAGGAAGAGGATAGTGACAGCGTCATACCCCACAACGGTCAAGTCGTTTACCACCAAGGTAGACTTCACAGATACCGTCCTTGCCGCACACGTTAATAGCCTTCAAGAAGAAGTTGTGGCTTTACAAACAGAACTCGGCACAGATATAACCGTAGGTTCTGGATGGGTTGGAGTGGTTGATTTTTCAACAACTAATTGGGACACTTTAAAAGACCGTATTGCAAATATTGAATACGGTTTAAAAGATGTTTATGATGAATACATATCGGATGTCGGTGGTTCAACAATCATTCCATCAGGAACTGGAGTTAAAGGTCTTGTTATAAGGGCTACCTCTGGTCAAACAGCAAACTTGTTAGAAATTCAAAATTCTTCTTCTACTGTAGTAACAAAATTGGACTCTAGTGGATACATTTATACCAGAGGAGAACAACTAGTTCCTGTTATTTATTCTTCGTCTCAACCAACTGGCTCTAACTTTGCTGCAGGAACTATCTGGGTAGACTCTTCAGTAGATGTTGCAGAAGTAGATGTCGGTGGAAGTGGTACCACTTCTTTGAGTGACACATTTATGTTAATGGGAGGTTGAAATGGCAAAAGCGTCTTACGTATGGTCTGGTTCTGAATGGGTTCCTGTTGCTTCAGCATTTCCTGCGGCTCATCAAAGAGGGGTAGTAGATACTTCTAGTACTTCCTATACTTTAGGAGTAAACGACACTGGTAAAGCCATTGTGTTTAGCAGCAGCAGTTCTATTTCTGTTACAATACCTGTAGACAGCACTTATAGTTTTCCAATTGGACAAACTATCTTGTTAATTCAAAATGGAACTGGAACAGTAACAATTGCAGGAGCAGTTGGCGTTACCGTTAATGGAACTGGAGTAACTAGTTCTATTGAAATTACAGGCCAATATGGTGTTGCAACTTTGATAAAAATTGCAAATAATAGTTGGATTGTATTTGGAAATGTAGCGTAGGTATCTAATGGCTAGATACGGCAGTTTTTTATATGGAACAGCAACCTACGGAATCGCGCCAAAACTTGCCTATTCTGTAGAACCAATGTCTTTAACTGTTTTAGATTTTGATAAAACATTTATTGAGTGGCAATTACCTACAGGTGATTTTACAAGGATTAGACTACTTAGAAGTCAATCTGGATATCCAGAAAATGCAGAAGATGGCGTAATTTTATGGGACGAAGAAACAACAGAAGGAAACGTTAGTTTAAATGAGTTTACTGACCCAGATGATGGAACAGGTTTAACAAGTATAAATCCTGGTCGTCAAATCTATTATCGAATGTTTCTTTTAGTAGATGCTGGTTATTGGGTAGTTGCTGGTCAAATATCGGACATAGTACCTTCTAATCATAATGCGCAAGAAACTACTATGAACATAATTCCTAGAGTATTTACAAGCAATATTCAAAGTCCAATTGGAGTTGTAGACACGACTTCTACTTTATATTCTTTTATGGATGGTTTCTCTTTTACATACGAACAATTGCTTACTCAAACAGATTTGGCAAGACCAAATCATGCGGTAGATAAGACTCCTGATGCATTGATTCCAATTGAAGTTTTTAATGTTGGTTTAGACATAGAGCCTAATATTCCAGTGCGAAGCCAGAAGAAGTTGATACGTGAAGCAATTTATATGTACAACAACAAAGGCACACGAAAAGGAATAGAAACATACGTAGAATCTTTAACTGGTTATGCTCCCACTATAACTGTTTCAAATAACCTATTCTTAACCGCTCAAGATTCTACTTTTTATAACTCTGTGGGTAATTGGACTACAAGTTCTTGCACTATAAGTGCAGTTACATCTCAAGTTCCTGTTTCTTCAGCAAATGTCATAGACGATGAGTACACATGTCAAGTAGTAGCCAGCAGCGGCTCTGCCTATATCGCGTTAGGAGAAAGTTCTCCAATTACTTTTGGCATTCCTGTAGATGAAGAAACTGAATACACTTTTGGTTTTCAAGGTAAATCTCCTACTAGTGCAGGTAACATAACTCTTACAGCAAAATGGTACGATAAAGATGGAACATTTATAAGTGCTACATCAGCAACTGCTTTAGCAGCAAACAACACGTGGCAAAGCAGATGGACAACCGTAACAACTCCTTCAGACACAAGATATGCTGCCTTTAGATTTGCGTTTAGTGCATCTGGAACATACTATGTAGACCAGGTTGACATTCACGAAGGTACTTCTACAACATTTGATGAGGCTAGAGCGATAAACATTTATTTAAACCCAAATAAAAGTAATTACATAAAGAATCCCTCATTTGAAACAAACACTAATCAATGGACAATAACCGCAACTTCAAATGCTAGTGATTCAAGTGTTCCTTTATCAATACTTTCAGGCTCTGCATCACGAAAAATTAACTTAAATACTGGAGCAACACTCACTACAACAACAGGAACAGTTGGTGTGACAGAAAAGTATTTTACTGCGTCTTTTTATGCAAAAACAGACACAGCAATAAATAACGGATTAGACATAACTTTAACGCCAAAAGATGATGGAATAGCAATAACTGGAACAGATGTTACTACTACTTCTAATTTAACTACAGATTGGCAAAGATATACAGTTACCACATACGTGGACGCTGATTCAGTTGCTACTGCATTAACTTTTACATTGACTGTACAAGTGGATACCTCTGCTGGAAACAGCGTGTATATCGACAACGTTCAGTTGGAAGCGTCTCCTGTAGCCACTGACCCCTTTGACGGAAATCTGAGTTCGAAGTTTGGAGTTGTATGGGAAGGAACGGCTAACGAGTCTGCTTCTCATATGTACTATGGAAAAGAACTAAAAGTACCTAGATTGGCAAACACTTTAGCGAGTTGGGTACCTGCAAATGCCTTCTGGCGTATAGAGACCTATGACGGAGTGGAGTACACCAACCTTTCGATATAGGATGAGCGCATGACAGACATCCTAATTTCCGTTTTGCTGGTTGGACTAGCAGTTACATATATCCTTGAATTGTTAGATTTAACATTTCTTGGTGCCTGGATAGGCAAATCAAATATAAACATATTTTTTGCGGCTCCATTTAGTTTAGGCGGTATCTACATACTTGAAGGCATGACGCTTGATTTGGTCGTTCTAGTTCCTGCCGCTACATTCGTCTCCTTGGCGTTAACCAAGTACTTAAATAAACCTACAGTGGTGCAGCAGAGGCTCCCACGTCTATAGGAGGGGCTATGAAAAGAATTATCGTTATGCCGTTTAAAGACGGTAATGTAAAAGAGGGAATGCGACGTTTAATTCAGTTAAACAAAGACGCGGTAGTTGTTTTTCCAGTACTGGACCTTCCAGATTTCACAATATCTTTAACTCAAGTGCTAGAAGAAACTGGAGTCAAGTATCACCTGTTCTTTACAGATGGAAGTGATGGGATAGACGGTCTGGTTCTAAAGGCTCACGACATAACTATGTGCACAAATCCGTTAAAAGAATTAACCAGAGAGATAACTGCTGATGACATTCTTGCGATGGTATGGGAAGACAGTATCGAGGCTCACCTAGTTCTTCACGCTGTTGAGGATTTGGCTATTGAGACCTGGAATGTAGATGATGGACTTGAGTCAGTAGAAGTCGACTTTGATGATGATGATGAATCCGACATGCTGTACGAAGAGATGCAGGAGGCTATGTCCAACTTCATAGAGGCATTCGCTACCTACATCACCAACGGCATCCTAAATACCCTTTCAAAGGCTGTAGAAGAGCGCCTGCGAGAGGATATGGGCAAGAAGGACATCAACCCTTTCGATAAGTAGGATTCGCCCGTGAAAATCCCACAGGAGGCATTTACAGCCCAACTATCCGATTACCAGTTCCGACTACTGGTCGTTCTGTGCCGTTTTGCGGGCTCCAAAGGCCGTTTTAAGGCTTCCGTAGAGGTATTGGGTAGAGAGACGAACAAAAAATCAGACAAGACAGTCAGAAGGGCTCTGAAGGCGTTAGAGAGCCATGGCCTAATCGCCACATCTCCAACCCGCCGTGCAAATGGCTTTAATGGCTACCTTATGATTGAGATAAGGGACGCAAATTACCGCGCTATAGGGGACGCAAATTACCGCGCCTCACATGGCTATGTGACTAATGGTTCAGATAGCCAATCTACCAATAAGCCATTAGTACCTAATAGCCAAATTAGTAATCAATTAAAAGAATTTAGAAACATCGGAGATGTTTCACTAAAGGAAGTAAAGGTTCCTATGAAAAAATATGACGATGGAGATGAACTTGCAGGCTTTGGACTCATTGAACCGAAAGATGCTCCACAACAGAAAATCTCAAAGCGTGACCCCAAGACTCGTGGCAAGAGGCCAGAACATGAGTGGACCCCAATGGATGTCGCTGCAGAGTTTTCTTTTCGGGTTGGGCGCAAGTATCCCCTCTTACCAGGAACAGTCAATGTCAGAGCGTTATCAGGAGCCCTCTCAAAGTTCAGAAAGCAATACGGAACTACTGCCTTAATTGAACTTGAACTTCTCCGCATGTTTATGGCGGATGAAAGAAACTTTAAACAGATTGGCGATGAGGCTCCTAACCTTTACAAACTTTACCTCGCATCATTTGGCAAGAAGATGAATCAGGCAAGAGAGAATCTTGGTCTTGGTCGAGTTGCTAAAGAGAAAACACCTACTGTAAAAATGGCGACCATAACTGCAAGTGATGGCAGAGAGTTTCAGAATTCTATGTCTGGCAGAGCGCAGTTAGAACGATACGAACAGAAATTGAGGGGAGCCAAATAGTGTACGACGTGAATCAACTCTCGTCTATAAAAAAGCATTGGCTTTTGCGCACTTCTAATATTCCACGTCGCTTTCTAGGTCTTGAACCTAAAGACATTACTGAGCGTTCAGGCGAACTTCCACCGCAATACGACCAATGGATTGAGGATGTTGTTAACGGTCTTGTTATAAAGCAGGTTGGCAACATTGGAACCAATGGCGTCGGTATGCTTTTTGATGGAGGGCCCGGAATTGGCAAAACAACTCACGCAGTTGTCGCCGCTATGGAGGTGGTCCGACGTCTCCCAGAGGATGACGACGAGGCTCGTAAGATTCTGGGTATGAATGCGAGCGATTATGGCCTCAATGCTCGCCCTATCTACTACATGACCTATCCTGAGTTTTTATCAAGGAAGAAGTC
>Ga0129333_10002254_pt1 | contig 17865 bp, 18 predicted proteins | sample CPB6_08_DNA_FD_94474 | JGI IMG/M metagenome (GOLD analysis project Ga0129333, IMG submission 94474) | Freshwater to marine salinity gradient microbial communities from Chesapeake Bay, USA - CPBay_Sum_0.6_0.8_DNA | ecosystem: Environmental > Aquatic > Marine > Coastal | place: USA: Chesapeake...
AGTCGGGCGGTGGCCACTGTCCCCGACGTCAAGTCCGAGGCCGACGCGCTCGACGCGATAGCCGCAAGTCCGAGCGTGGTCCGAGCCGCGCTTGCGTCGACGTCGTCGACAAGCGAGGCGCCGAACGCCGAGATCCCATGAACGCCAGAGGTGAGCGCCGCATGAGTCGACACCGCCGACGCCGCGGTGCCGGTCGGATCCGCGCCGACCTGGGCTGCGGTCGTCGCGTGGGGGTTCGACGTCGAAGCGACGTGCGACGCGATGGACGCCGCCGCGGTCCCCCCGACCGCGTCCACCGTCCACACCGCCCCCGACCCCGAGACCGTTACGTCGCCCTTGTCGCCGTCGGTCACTCCGCCCGCGCTTACCGTCGCCCAGGTGTTGTCTCCGCGGAGATACGTGGTCGCGTCTGCCGTGCCGGTTCCCAAGCGTACCGCCGGAACCAGGTTCTGCACGTCATTCGTACGGCCCGGACCCATCACCAGGATCTCGCCGGTCGACGCCTGCACCCTGACCACCCGGCCGATATTCTGCACCAGCTCCGTGGTCCCGGTCGGGCGGATGTGCGTCAGGCCGCCGCCGACGGCGACGAAGACCACCCCGTTGATGGGGTAGGCGCTGGTGTCGAGGGCGCGCACGATCCCGAGCGAGGTGGCGAACCCCTGCCCGTTTTGCGCAAGAGTCGCCTCCAGAAGCCCGATCGCCGGCATCTTCGCGGCGTTTCCGGCGTCCGCCGCCGCAACCTCGGTGGCGCCCGACGCGCCGACCGACCCCGTCGCATACACTGGGGTGCCGGCCGAAAGCGCTCCACCGCTCGTGTTTTTGACCGGGAAGCGCACCGCTTCGATGTGCGCGTACGTCTGATCGCCGCGCAGGAAGGTCGACGCGTCCGCGGTCCCGGTCCCCAGTCGGGCGGTGGCCACTGGGGAGTCGAGCGTCCACACCGATCCGCCACCCGAGACGGTGATATCGCCCCGGTCACCGTCCGCGACCAGCGCGGCACCGGAGCCGACGGCGCCCGAGCGCAGGCGGATCGTGTAGACGCGCGGCCCGCCGACCGTGTAGATCCGCGGTGTAAGGCGGATCGTCACGTCCACACCGTAGCCGTGCGCACCACCTGAAGCGACCCCTCGACCAGCGTTACGCGCCGCCCGTTGGTCAACGTCGCCACCACCTCATACACCGCGAAGCCCGGCACGAGCTGGGCGGTATCGGCGAATGCGGCCTCGACCGTCCACACACCGCCGGCACCCGAGACGGTGCCGGAGCAGGTGACCAGTAGCAGGCCACCGGGCTCCGAGCGGATCTCACACTGCACCGCCGACAGCGTCTCGATCGTCCCGTCGTCAGCCGTGGGCGCGGTACCGTCGAGGATCCACGTCCTCCCGATGCGGACTACGTCGTCATGCTGCAGGACGTCGATCGGCATATCAGGCGGACCGACCGGCGATCAGGGCCTTGTAGGTCACGGTCCCCGCGGAAGCCGCGACCGGGATAAGGTCCGCAGTCCCGGCCGTGGTGGCGAGGCCCGCGGTCCCGAGGTCGAGCAAGAGCGCCCCGCCCGGCGGGATGACGATCTTGTCGGTCGCGCCAGAGAGGATCCCGATGAGGTTCGCCGCGCCACCCACCAGCAAGTTCCCGGCCGAGGCCGTGTTTTCGAGGTACACGTACTGCACGTCGGCAAACGAGGTCGTCGCACCGCCGGCGATCTGCGACGTCAGCGTTCCGACCAGGTCGATCGACGATCCACCGGTGCCGACCGAGCCGGACGCGGTCGACCACACCCGATCGATCTCGCCGTTCGCCGTGCCGCTGCTCATCTGCCGGGCCTTGGTCGCGACGTGCTGCAAGTTCGTGGCGGCCGCCGCGATCCCTGCCTGGGTGTCGAGCTCCGTCAACTCGATCGAGACTGCTACGGTACCCTGTGCCTGACGCGCCATCGGTCACTCCCCTGCGCCCGGTGGCGCCTCTCGGATGGTCAATCGAACGGTCGGCGCTGCCGACAAATGATCGGAGACCGCCTGGACGAGCGCGACGCGATCGGTCAGGTGGAGGTCGCCGTGCGATAGGGTAACGACGTCGCCCGGTTGGAGCCACCCAAGGACCTCGCGGGGGCCAGTGTACGCGACCTGCCGGTGACGTGTCCAGAGGGCCGCGCTTTTCCAAGCGAGGACGCGCTGGGCGACGACCCGATCGACGATGATGTCCGACTGCAGGGTCGGCGCGGTCCGTCGCCCGTGGCGCTGAAACGACGCCCGCGTGTACACGTTCGACGCCGTCGCCGTCGTTGTCGACCACGCGAGCGGCGATGACACGCCGGTCAACGCCTCGCGCCCGTGGTAGGTGCCGGCCGCCACGTCCCGGGCGTAGTCGATCGACAGCTCGGACGCCGGCGATCCCGAGACTGTCACGCCACCGACCAGCTCCAACAAGTCGCGGTCGACGTCGAGGTCAGTCACCGCATCCCGGGCGCTAGCGTCCCAGCGCGTGATCAGCGGGTACAGACCGCGCGGCCCGCTGACTAGCGCGATCGGGAGGATCGGCAGGATGTGCGCCCTGATCCAGTCAAGCGGCGTGCACTGCTCTTCGATCGATCCGCTGATCCGACACCATGACAGCGGCTCGATCGCGGCCGCCACCCGGGAGTAGTCGATCGGCAGGGTCGACCGTCGAAGGAGCCACGCCAGGAGATCGCCGGCCGTCTCGACCAGCCCGCCATCGGCGTCGAGAAGGCCGCCCCCGTAGGCCCCGCCATCCTGCGGACGCCAGCTGATAGAGATCGCGTTCCCGAAGATCCAGCGATCAACGCCGCCTTCCATTCCGGTTGCCGTGATGACGGGCGACGATGGCGACAGCACCTGATTCCCGTCCTCGCCGCCGACGTCGGCGGTCAGCGTGACGACGGCGCCGGCTGCCGTTGCCGAGACCGTGAAGTCGTTGTTGGCGTCGTTGATGGCGGCGGCGATCTCGGTCGCGATCAATACCTGGGTGCCGAGGTTGCTGTTAAAGTCGTTCGCTCCTGACGTCCGCGGCACACCGACACCCGACAGGGTCACGCCGAGGATGTCGATCGTAACGCCCGTGGCGCCACCAAAGACGGCGCCGGGTTGGATCTGCAGCGTGCCGACCGCGCTGGGGATCGGCGGAAGGTTGATGCGCGCGATCGGGTTCTGCGCGTCGTCGTAGTCGTTGATGACGTTCGCCGTGATCCACCCGCCGCCGGCGTCTTCATCCCGAGCCAGCACGGTCGCCGCCTGCACCTGATAACCGGCGATCACCGCGTCGTATGGGCTTGTCGATCGGACGGTGTAGGCGTTCGATCCGGCGTATCGCTTGGATCCGCCCTCGGCGCCGACGTAGTAGCCCGGCGCCCCAAAGACGAGCGGCGCCAGTTCGGCGGAGTAGTCGATCTCCAGGGTGTGAGTCGACTCATCGATTGGAACCGTCAACACGGTCCCGGCCTCGTCGATGCTTGAGGCGTCCGCGGTGAAGGTCACGGGCTCGCCGGCGCGGCCGTACACCGGATCGGCGACGACGCCCGTCAGGAGAATCACGCGGCTATCCCAGCTGTCGAGCAGGTCGGCAATCGCCACCTCGACGGGCGCGCCGTCCAGCGGGTGGCCTTCCTCCACCAGCCGGGCGACGTCATCGGGCCAGATCGCCGAGACCGACGCGCCCTGGGGCTCGACGTCGACGCCCTCGCCGATCGCGAGCTCCGCTTCGTCGGACCATGACAGCGAGTCGATCGCGGCTACCACCTCGACGGCGCCCAGCGAAGACGACGCCGAGAACGTGCGCGTCCCGAGCCGCCATGTGCGGCCCGCGAAAGTCACCGAGATCACGATCGCGAGGTCGCGGTCGGCGGTCAAGGCGTCAGGCGAGAGGCGGATCACAGCTCCTCCTCGATCAGCAGCTCGCCGACCCGCTGCACCTCGGACCACAGCTCATCGCCGATCACTACCTCCCGAGACAGGGTGCCCGTGATTCGACCGTAGATCGTCGCCTCGGTGCTCGACTGGGTGGCGGTCCCGACACCCGAGCGCAGCGCTCCGACCAGCACGACGGGCGACGCGGCGCCGTCCAGCTCGTCGATCAGTCCCGCCAGGAGAGACGGGGTATCCGCACCGACCGCCCGCCCGTCGATCGCGTGCGACCCCGCGAGGTAGGGCGGCGCCGCGCCGTCATAGAGGCCGACGGTGGGGATCCCTTCACGCCAGGACACCGCCACGGTCCGACGCGCCGGGCCTCGGACACGCGACACGCGGCCGCCGCCGCCCACGTCGACCAGCTCGACGTCTGGGATCAGCTCCAGCGAGCGCCCCCAGCTGTACGGCTCCAGCGGAAGCCACGGCCCGATCAGGCAGACGCCCGCGCGCAGGTAGTCCTCGACGGTCGCCGCCGCCCGGAAGGTGACGCGCACCCGGCGGTAGCTTCCGACCGCGTTGACCACCAGAACGCCGGCCGGACGCCAGATATCGATTGTCCCGCTGGTCGGCTCGGCGCCGCTCACCGTCTCGAGGTAGATCGTCGGCGAAAGCGTGCCGGACGTCCACCGCCCAGAGGTCGACCGGGCGATCCGCCGGCTGACGCCACCAGCGAACGCGACGGTCCCGCCAACGAGCTCGCCGCGATGGAGCCACGCCGCCGCGGTCGGTGACGCCGCCGACGTGTCGACGACGATGGAGTCACCGCGCCGCACGAAGGGCAACGAGGTCAAGCCCGCCGCCAGGTCGAGCGTCCCGAGCGTGGTCCAGGTGGTACCGTCCCAGCCGGCAAGATCCGCATAGCGGAAGTTTGCCCGCCCCAGGTACATCCCGACCGATCCGGTTTCCGACAGCACGGCGTTCGACGCCGTGTCCGGCAGGGCCCAGGCGATATACTCGTCGACCGCGTCCTGGGTGGCGCGCCACTCCCGCCGCGGGCTCGCGATCGTCAGTGGGTGGAGCTTGTCGACGCCGTAGACATACTGGGCGATGGACGTCCAGGTATCGCCGGCACCCGTTGGACCGTCCAGGAGTCGCACGCGGGTACCACCCGGCAGGTCGGCCGACGCACCGAAGAGGCCGGGCAGCATCTGCCCCGCGGTCATGTCGGCGCCGATCGGCATCTGCGACGCGTACGGGCCGGTGTCGTCTTTCAGCTCGTAGCCGCCCAAGCGCAGCCCCAGAAAGCTCGTATCAGAAAACGTTTTGATCTGCGCCATGCGCCATTCCGACACAGCCGCCGACGCGGAGACGTGACCCCACCTGACGTGCCCAAACGCCAGTGGAGACGACGCGTTGGCGACCAGGGTCGTCGATGCGGCCGCCAGTGTCCAGGTCCGCGCCCCGGCCGACTGGGAAGCGGCGCCGGTGGAGCGATACCACACGGTACAGCTTGATCCGCGCATAAGCACCCGCACCCGGATCCCGGCCGTCGTTGACGTCGTGATCGTGGCGAGGGCGGTGCCGCCGTTGGTATCCCACACCCGAAACGCCGTGGTGGTAAACCGGATAGAAAGCCGATAGTCGGCGGTTCCGTTGCCCTGGTTGACGACCAGGGCGATGCGGTCCGCAGTCGTCGCACCGCCCGAAGAGGGGGCGAGGTCCACCTCGGCGACCACGGCGTCGGTCACCGACGCCCCAAGCCCCGTCTGATAATAGACCGCGACCGCCGCACCCGTGGTGATGCTCCACCCGGTGGCCGCGATCGCCTCGGTCGGGACGCCAGTCGCCGTCCGTGTATACGAGTCGAAGTTCGCCGGGTCTTCGACGCCGATCCACGTCGCCGACGTCGGGACCTGGCGCGGCGCCTCGCGGTACAGCGCGGGCCACGTTGGCGCAGACCAGCCGCCCGCATAGTGGGCGATCAGGCTGTCGTTGTCGAAAGCTGTCGCCGTCGTGGCCACCCGACCTACGTACACCGTCTGCCCTCGGACTGCGCACGCCGTCAACTGCGACGGGTCAAGGTCGGCCTCGTTCGTCCACACTTGCCCGTAGAACCACTCGGCGCCGTCGTCGCGAGAGTAGGAGAGCGCGGCGACGGTCTCACCCCCGAGGATGTACGGGACCAGGATGTACAGCGTGCGGCCGACGTACCACAGCGCCGACTGGGTGGGGTCCGCCGTGACGAAGCTGGGGATCTCGACGGGCTCGGACCCGTAGATATACGGCGTCCAGGCACTGGAAAGCTGACGCGCCCGCCACTCCGACGTCGGCGGGTGAAAGTACGTCATGATGAAGCCGCCGCCCGGGTGAGCGATCACCTCGACGGCGCGGGCCTTCTGGGCGTCGGCGGTCGCCGAGGTGGACGAGTCGCCGAGAATCACCTCTGCCAGTGTGTACCCGTTGGCGTCGCTTGCCCACTGTTGGGCGACGTAGCGCGCGGTGGCGTTGTCAAGCAGACTCGCAAAAACGATGACCGTCCCTTGACTATACGCGGCCCGCAGGCGTCCGAGGGTGTAGGCACCGGCCGCAACGGAGATCGGATATCCGACGCGGTCGGCGACCGTCTGCCACGTGGCGCCGTCGTCGTCGCTCGCCATCACCCGGAGATAGGCGGCGTCTGACGCGGTGGTCCAGTGATAAAGAAGCACGCGCCCGCTCGGGAGTTGAAGCAGCGCAGGGTGCGACGCGGTCGGAATGTCGGTCCCGCTCGAGGCCGTGACTGCCGCGCCCCATCCGACACCCGGGGTCAGCTTGCGCACGTCCACCCGCTGGGCTGACGCCGTCGCCCGGTGAGTCGCCAGGAGCACGGCGCCGGACGCCAGCTCGATCACATGCGGCCGGGTGTCGCTGTCCGAGCCGCCGTTCGCTCGCCTGACCACCCACTCCCATCCCGCGACCCGCCACGGCTCGTCCAGGCCGTGCCACGGACCAGACGCCGAGTCACGCCACACGAAGCCCGCCGCGGTGAGACTCGATGCGGCGAAACCCCCGCGCGTGGTCTTGATCTCCAGGTACCCGGAAGCAGGCGGCGTGCCGGCGGTTTCCAGGCCGGCGGCTTCCGCGCTACCTGACGGCTGACCCGCGAGCCCGCCCGTCTGGGTGTAGGAGCTCGCCGCCGCGACGATCGACGCGGGCGTCAACCGGGGGTCGGGGTAGATCAGTCCGCGCAGGTCGGTGGTCATCGGGTGCGCCTCCCCGGCACTGTAGCACCGTCCAGGGCGCGCGCTAGGGGCGTGTCGAGTCGGAGGTGGTCGCGCAGGACGATCGACAGGTCGCGATGTCGATAGCGCATCACGAGCTCATCGCCGCTTCCGCTGCTTTGGCGTCCGCGATTCAGCGCCGCCAAACCATCCGGCCCGAGCGCGGACATCCCGCGGCGCGTCACCACGCCCTCACCCGGGGACGCTTGGATCATCCTGTGATCTGCCTCGACGACGCCACCGATCGCAAAGCTCGGCGGCGACTCGGACGCCACCTGCGCGATCTGCAGTGCTAGCGGAGGGGCAACCACCGCAGCGGCCAGGATTGGAGCCGCGAAACCCGAAGGCGCGAAGGTGGCCAGGGCCTGCATGTAGGCAACCGCTCCCGACATCACGATCGACGAGATCGCCGCGGTCTGACGCAGAGCCCACAGGCGTTTCGCTTCCTTCTTCTCGCTCTCGCTTAGGTGACCCATAGATTCGATCTGCTTGTCGATCGCCCAAACCGCCAGGTCGGCCATGCCGGTGTAAATCTGTTCGGCTACCGCAAGACTCTGCTGGATCGACTCGTTGCGCGCGGCCGTCACCGCATCGAACGCCGCTTTTTCCGCTTCTAGATACTTCACCTGCGCATCGTGCGCGGCCTGATCTGCGGTGGCTTTTTCGGCGGCTTGCCTCGCCGCGGTCTCGGCGCGCGCCGCCTCGATCTTGTCTCGCTCCTCTCCAAGTGCCAGATCCTGTTCGTACAGCGCCGCCTTGCGCGCCGCCTCCGCCGCCGCCGCGTCACCCGAGATCGCCTCAAGCTCGGCGATCTTGGCGATTCGCTCGTCATATTTCGCGCGGATCTTGTCTTCAGTCGACATGCCCGCCTCGGCCGCCGTCGCGATCAGCCCATATAGAGCCGCGCTGGCGTCGGCTTGCTTCTTGAGCTCGTCCGCGTGCCTTTTGCTTGCCTCTGCGCCCTTGCGCTGCTTCTCTTCAAGCCCTCCCACGGCGGTGTCGAGCTCTGCCGTGATCGTCTTGACCGAGCCCATTTCGGCGAGCGCTTCGCCGAAACCTTTGGTGTTGCTTTGGGTGGCCTCGCCTACCTTGACCTGACCCGTCAACAGCTGCTCGAAAGCCTCGGTTAGCTTGCCAGTCGACGCCCACAGCGTAGTCTGGCCGGTCACCGCCACGGTAAGGATCTCGGCGACCGCTGCCAATCGGCTGTGGTTCAGGTTCAGCGACTCGTTAAAAGTGCCGAATCCATCGATGGAATCGTTGACGATGTCGACAAAGTCAATAAACGTCGGGAGCAGCACCTCGGCAGCGACCAGCGTCAGCTGGTCCATACTCGTTCGCAGCCGCTCCATCTCGTCGGTGTAGTCTTCAGCGGCGGCGCGGGCGCCCTCGCTGATGAACACCGCTCCACCCATCTCATCCACGCGGTTGATGACCTCGTTCGCCGCGTCACCCAGGGCAGTCATCGCCGAAACGTACCCGACGACGGCCGCCGCCGATGCCGCGACAGCGCCGGCCGTCCCGGCCATCGCGATCCCCATCGTGCCGATCGCCCCGGTTGCGCCCTCTGCAGTGTCAGACAAATCGCCGAGCGCCCCGGTCGCCGCCCCGAGCGGCCCGCCCATCACCCGCCCGAGCCCCTCGATCGCTTTAAGCGCAGACTGCGTCTTCTTGGCGCTGTCCTCTTGCTCTCTCGCCAGCTTGTCCGCCGCTTTCTCGGCGACCTTGTAGGCTTTCGCCAGCTTCTGGATCCGCTTCTCGGTCTCCTCGACAGATGCGCCGCCGGCCAGCATTTGCTGCTTTAGCTGGTCCATATCCGCGATAAACTGAAGCCGGATCTGCTCGGTGGCCATGGCTGCGCCTCAGGTGTCGGACGTGATGGTCTGGACAATCGATTTCGCCAGGTCGGCGCCTAGCTTGCTCGCGACCTGACGTGCCGGCTCCTTCACCAGCTGCTGATAGGCAGACCTCTGCGAGGTCAGCCCGTTCTGGTCTGACTTCACCAGATACGTGTATTTGGCCGGGTTGCCAATCGAGCCGATCAGCCCCTTGGACGTGACCGACCCGTAAGCGCTCCACGTCGTCGCCGAGGGGACCTTGTTACCGCTTCGCCGATAGTTGCGCTGTACGCCGTCGGAGCCGACCACGTAGGGGGAGACCGGCCAGCCTTTCGCGATCTGTACCCGGAAAGCCTCGATGGTCGTCTCCATAACGATCAGCGCGTCGGGGGCGAGCTCCGCGGCGGCCTGCCTGAGCTCTGCCGCAAAGTCTCGATCCATCTTGATCGGGCTATCGCTTCCGACCGTCCAGCGTGGGGGCGACTTTTTTGGCATCTCTCCCCCTCGTCTGTAGCTCGGCGATCAGCGTCGCCTGGGTGTCTCGGTCCAATGTCGTGAACCAGCCGGGAACCTTGGCCCACTCGCGCTCGATCTGCAGGATCGCGCGCTTCAGTCGACCCTGGTCCCCGGCCTCGAAAAACCCCGGGCCTCTGCGATCTGCTGCCCAGTGGGAAGGTGCAGCCGCAGGAACGACAGGGCGCGCACCCCGGCGATCACCAGGTCGGCAGGGTCGACATGCGCAGACCACTCCGTAAAGATGGTGTGCGCGAAGTTAGACGGGTTGTGGCCGACTTTCGCATACGACACGCGCGGGCGCCCGCGGACGTCGTCGGGCCAGCACAGGTAAAGGGCCATCGCTCCCGCGCGGATTGGCGACTGGAGCGCCAGACATTCCCAGGCGACGACGATATCGCTCGGCGCGCGGAGGCGGATGGTCTGGTTCCCGATCTCGACGGTGTCCAACGCGTCGGGCGCGTCGGAGGTGGTCTCGGTCTCGGTCTCGGACATGGTAGGAGCTCCCGGCTGTTAGGCGATTTGGTCGGCGTAGGCGACGCCGTTGACGTACACCGCGCCGCGGGCGGTCGCGCTGATCGTGAATTTGGTCGGACCGCCGCCCGAATCTTCCGCGATGGCGAACGTAAAGTGGCAATCCTTGAGCTCGAAACTTCCGTCCGCGTCGTCGCCGTAGTCGGTCCCCTCAAGCTCCCAGCGAAGGTGCGCCATCAAAGGACGCGGGCCGGTGCCGGCCGTGTTGGTGATCCCGGAGTATCCGCCGCGAACCAACAGAAAGTCCATAATCACGCCCGCGGTAACGTTCGTGAGTTCGGCCAGCATCGCCGAAAACTGCGCGGTTGGGTACACGCGCGCGCCGTGACCCGAGCCGCGGTACTTGCCGCGGGCTTCGAAGGGAACCTCTTCATTCAGGGTGCGCTTGAGGCCGTCGATCGCCAGGTCGCCCATCTCGTAAGGGATCGTCAGGGTGGTCCCAGATCCATCGATGATCTTCAGGCGCCCTTGCGCGAAGTTCTTAATGTGCGAAGAAAGCGCCATATCATCACCTCATTGGATGGTAAGCATGTGCCGGGCAGTCCCGGAGATCTCGGATAGGAGCCACGTCCCGTCGGCCACAGTCTGACGCGATACCGTATCCGACCAGTCGACGTGGAGCCCGTCGGACGAACCGGGCCCGCCCGAAACCCGGGTGAGGGCGACCAGAAGCGCGGCCTCTCCGTCGAGCGCCGCCAGGTACTCGGTCCACTGGTGGCCTTCCGGGAGCCGCCAGATCCAGCGCACTGAGATCGACGTGTCCGCCCGCCCCAGCGCCGCCCGTCGCACACGCGAGGACTCGGGACCAGGCGCGAGACGCGTCGACCGGGCCTCGACGGTGAACGCCCGATGGCCCCAGCCCTCGGGATCCCCTGGGAAATTCCCCGCCGCATACGGCGAGATCCGCCACCCAGGCAGGGTGCCGATCGCCGTGGCGACTTCGCGCACGACGTCACCAACGGTCAACGCCCCCACGGCATCCCCCAGCGCGCGCCCGTCTGTCCGCGGCCGTTGGTCCAGAGACTGCCAGCCGCCGTCACCGGAGCGGTGTCGGCTTGTCCGTCGTCGCCGACGTCATAGGTGAGCGAGACCTGCGACCAGGCCGACTCGTACTGCTGGCGATAGAGCTTCGCCTGCTCGAGGTAGGCCTCGTTGGCCCGCGTGGTCAGTGACTCGAAGACGAGGGCCAGGGTCAGCAACACGTGCGGCGTCACGAGCTCGGACGTTCCCACCACAAGCCACGGCCGCCGCCCGGCGCGCAATAGGCGCTGGGAGATCTCGCGCCATGCTTCCTCGAGGTACGGTTGTAAAGTCATCCCGGGGATCAGCGGCTGCACCCCCGGTTGGTGCGGCGATAGCGTCGGGACGCGCCGCCAGATGTCAGCATCAGAGGCGGCCATCGCCGGGACACAGCGCACCAGCGCGCCGGGCTCCCGGAAAGTATGCACCACCCCATCCGGCATGGTGAGCGCCCACTCGGTGCGCCAAGCGTCGCCCAGGGCGAGCGCGGTAGTCGTCGACCCGAGTACGGTGTAGCTGGCCACGCCCCCGACCTGCGTCGTCGCTCCCGTCACCACCGAAGCGTTCTCGGCGTTGTACAGGGCAAAAGTCCCGGCAGAGGGCGTGGCGAGACTGCCGCCGCGGTAGACCGCCAGCGCGAGCGTCGTGTCGCGTCCCCGCTGGACCAGCAGGGGCCCGTCGACGCGTGGGCTGTAGGCGACCGCGATGGGCATTGTCAGACCATCTCGGCGACGACGAAGCTGTCACAGCGGCAGGAGTTGCCGGCGTTGGCGACGGACCACACACCGGTCGCCTCGATCTTCTGCGCCACGGCGGAGTCGATCGACAGCGACTCAAAAGCCACGCGGGCGGTGGCGGTACCCTCGGCGCCCGGTGCCGAGCAGAAGCCCGACACGATGACAACCGAGGTCGCGCCGGTGTTGCGGACGGTGGCCGTCAAGGTCCAGGCGATGACGTCGCCGTTCGCCACGTCGACCGCGCCGGAGTCGGCGCACACGGTACCGGTCAGGGTGGTCGGGCCGACGCGGACGCGGATCCGCAGGGTGTCGGTGGAGTTCGTGGCGGTCGCGACAACGGCGCCCGACATCGTGTAGACCTTGCCGGCCTGGAGCCCGTTCGCCGGGATCTCGTAGGATCCAAGCACGGTTTCGGCGGTGGAGTTCGTGAGGGCGGTGCCGGCGGCGAGAAGCGTATAGAGCAGGCGCATTTCTACTTCCTGTCCCGCTCGAGGCGGGTGTGGGCTTGTTCGGACGCCTGACGCGCAATGCGTCGGGCGTTGTCGGCGGTGATACCCGCCTCCCGCAGCTGCTGATATCCCCGCTGCTCGGTCGCCGTCCGCGAGCTATGCGCGCTCGCGCCGGACTCTGACGTATCGCTCATGCTGCCCCCATCATCCGCGCCGCGCGGATCGCTTCGATCGCTGCCTCGGTCCGCTTGATCTGCCCTCGCAGGCTCGGGTTCCGGTCGACGCGGTCGACCAAGCCCGAGAGGATCGACGCCTGATCTTGCTCGAGCTTGTCGAGGATGACCGGCGTCGGCGGTGGCAGGATCCCATTGGCGACCAGCGACTGAAGCCACGCGACGTAGCCGCGGGTTCGACCGACCAGCGCGGAGCCCGGGGTTGGGTGCTCCCACGGCGAGACGTGCGCGGTGCCGCCTTCGACGGAGACCGGGACGCAATACCGGACGCCGCCAACGGTGGGGTCGAGCACGATATATCCGCGTCGTTCCTTGATGTACCGGCTGTTGTCCATCACGTACTGGACGCGGCCGGTTTGCGGGTCGCGGCGCGACTCGACGCGGGAGACGCCACCCAGGAGCGGCAACTTGGCCAACTGCGGCACGACGACGAAGGCCCCGTCGTCGCAGTCGTCCATCGCGGTCCAGCGTTCCGGGTGGAACATGTACAGAAAGGGCGGCGAAGTCTGAATTCTCGGGAGGGCCGCCGGCGCGGCGACCCGCCCCAGGATCTCATAGGGCTCGTTGTCAGCGGGGGCCGGCGTAACGACCGGCGTTGGCTTGACTTGCTTAGACATAGTGACCTCGGGAGCCCGGGACTATGCCCGGGCGGTGGAGCTATCAGGGGGCGTCGGACTGGATGGTAAGGCCCGCCGCGTCGTCGAGTTCAACGACGCCCATGTTCGCGTGACCTACGTAGGTGGTCTCGGCGCCCAGGCTATCGCGGTTGCGCTCCATCAAGACCGGCCCGACGTAGACCTGATCGCTGGGGAAGTCGAGCGGAGACACGCCGTCAGCCCAAGCGATGGCGCCGGCGCCCAAGAAGGCGGAGGCGACGTCGGCGCCCGCGTTCATCGACGGCGCGCGGCTAGTCTGGTAGATCTCGGTCTCCAAGAACGAGCCCTTGTAGGCGCCGCCGGCCCGGCTGACGAATTCGCCCGACTGCGCCTGCCACTGGATCGCGCCTTGCGACGCGGTCGCGATGTCGTTCTGCAGGTCGGTGACGGCCTGGGTGTGGCCGATAAAGAGCAACGGCCCGCGGTTATTCGCGACTTCCATCACCTGCTTGCCGGCCAAGAAGGTGGCCAGGGTCAGGTTGCTGCCCGAGGTGCCGATCGGCGTTCCGAAGGTATCCAAAAGGTTCGCGACCAGGTCAACAAGGGCGCCCTCGTAGGACGCGAAGAAATCCTCCGCCAGAAGGGCCGCATCAAACTCGCCGAGGCCGTCGGTCAGTTTGGCAAGGTCGGTCGCCTTCCGGGCGAGCGCAAACGGGGACACGGTGACGTCCGCATAGCCGCGGGCGATGTCGGTGACGCTGGCCGCCGCACCGTCGGCGCGGGGCTGCATCCGGTCGCGACCGCCGAGGCCCAAGCGGCGCACGCGGACCACGTTGCTCTCGCGCATATTGACGCGTCCACCGTACACAAACGCCGGATGCGCAGGCAGGCGGAAAGGGTCGTTCAAGAGGTATTGCCACTGGGCCGCCATAACTTGCGAAAGGCGATGGCCGTCAGACAGCAGGGAAGCGTAGGTCTCACCCATGAAATCACTCGTGGACCGCTTCGACCTGTTGCGCCCTTTGACGGTTGGCGGCACCTTGTGGTCTGGGTCTCGGATCTGGCTTACCAGATCCAAGCCACAGACGCAAGCTAGCGCAGGTCGCCGCGCTTGCGCAGCTCCTCAAACTCGGCGCGGGCCGTACGATCTCCGCGGGCCATCCGCTCCGTCAGCGCCTGCAGTCGCGACACGTCCACGCGCGAGGGCGTCGCCGCCGCGCCCGCGGTCGCTGGGGCCTGGGCCGTCGTCGTCGTCGCCTGCGCCGGCGGTGCTGCCTGCGCCGCCTGCGCCGCCACCGGCGTCAGGGCGTCGATCGTCCGCGTCAGCCACGGCGTGAGCGCCTTGGGCGCCTTGCCCGGGTCGGACCGCAGCTGGCCCAGCCACCCGACCAAGTCGGGCCGCGACTCTTCCGGCAGCTTCCCATGGTACAGGCGGGCAAGCTCCACCGCCTCCGGGTCGGTCCACCCGGCGCGCGCCAGCGTCGCCTCCTCACGAGCGCCGGCTAGGTCGCGCTCAAGCTGCGCGGCCTTCGTTGTGGCGGTGGCGGCTGCCTCGGCCGCCTTGCGCGCCGTGTCCCGCTCGGCGATGACCGCCGAGAAGCGTTGATAAGGGATCCACTTCCCGCCGCTCTGATCCACGTATTCATCGGCAGGGGGCGACGTCGTCGACGCCGGGGGCTGCTGTTCACTCATCATCGCTCTCCTCGACGCCGTCGGGCGCCTCTTCTTCGTCGTTCGGCTCCTCGGGAGCCGGCATCGCCTCATCCTCGGCGGCCGGCTCCTCAAGCTCGGGCGGCTCATCCTCTTCAAACCAGTAGCGCACCCGCCACCCGTCCGTAGGCAGGCCCAGACTTCCAACCCGATTGAGCTCCTCCGCCACCCGGCCGCATAGGCGTTCGTCGGCGAAGCGGAACACCGGCGCATAGCGCTGCTGGGCCAGTTGTTTCGCCGTGGCGCTGATCTCCAGGGCGTACCCCGAGCGGGGGTCTCCACTGACCCGCGCGGCGTCCGCCGGGTCGAGGTCGAGATAGGCGGCCATCCGGCGCTCGTAGCCCTGGATCCCCTGGGCGATCTCGGTCGGGTTCCCGCCGGACTGCCACTGGCCGACGATCGGTTGCGTCTCGATCTCCCGGCGAGTCCCTTGGAGCACGGTGGACGGGTCGGTGACGATGGCGCTCCGAGCCGCCGCCCCGGTGCCTTCTGGCGACGCCGGACCCCAGGCCACGTCGATGGAGTAGCGTTGGGGCCAGGACGCATCTTGCAGAACATGAAGGTAGAACGTCCATTGAACCGCGACCGACAGTGTTCCCCAGTACAACTCCTGCTCCTCATAGGGATCCCAGAGCGCTCCCGTACGCGCCGCATGGTAGATCACGTGGGGGATCCCGACCCGGGCTTCACCCAGGCCGCGCAGCTCGTCGCCGCGGATTGACTCGACGCGCATCGGCTGACCCGCCCGGTAGACGTCGACCACCCACTGAGGCTCGCGACCGACGGTGCGGATCCGATACTCGCGCAGCTCGATCGGCTGCTCAGGCTGCAGTGGGTCAGGGACGCCGACCACCAAGTCAGGGTAGACCGGGCGCAGCAAGACGTCGTAGCTCCCGTCGGGTTTGGTCACGCCCTGGACGTCGAGCAGCATTTCCCGTAGCCCGAGGGTATCCCGCTGCAGGCGCTGCAAGAGGGGGATCGCGCCGGCCAGATCGAGGTGCCGCTGCAGCACCACCGCCGCGGCGGCGTCGTCGTGCTCGATCGTCCACGGCCGATCGTACAGCGTCGCCCGACCGCCGGCCGCCTTGCGGAAAGGGTTCGCCGACAGGTCGGGCGTTCCCCAGGCATCGGCGCGCACGGCGCCGACGCGGCGGCGGAGCTCGTCCTCCAGGTCGGTCATCCATCGGCCGTAAAGCATCCGCCGGCGTCGGCGCGTGTGCTCCCACCGTTCGGCGTCTTCGCGATTCGTGGGAGCTGGCGGGACGTGAACCGGCAGGGTCATGACATCACCCGAAGCGAACGACAGAGGAGGACGACCGACGGCGCGACCTCTCGCCGAAGATCCACGGATCGAGAGCATAGCGCAAAGCGTCCACCGGGTCTTTGTAGTCCGAGTCGCGCATGTCCCACCGCTCCATGGCGTCGATAAGCCGGCGACACCGGGGATGCACGGTCAGGCGCCCAGAGGAGACCAGGTGATAGACGTACCGCGCGCCGATCCGAAGACTCCCAGCGCGGCCTTCTCCGCGTTTTACCGTTTCTATGACTACAGGGGCGCCGTTCCCGAGCTGCCCCGCCCGGTAAAGATGCTTGGCAATGTGCGCAGCTAGATCCTTGTTTGACTTCTGGCCGCCGGTCCCGGGCATGTGGACGCGGTCGCCGTGCGCGAGGTCGACGTCAGACCACCGGAGCCCGTGGCGCTCAAGCATCGCCACGATCCCCTCGGCGTCGTGGCGCGGCTGGGCGACCCCGGTGGCGTCGACGTACTCATCTAAGACGTGCACCACCGGTTGCTCGGGGTCGCGCTCGTCGACGTACAGCAGAAGCGCGATCTGCTTGCCCGGCCGGTCGCCGTGGTCGATACCCAGGGCAACCGTGAACTCGGGCGCGTCCGGCAGGTTCGGCGAGATGTTTGCCGAGCACCAGCGGCTGAAGTACCGATCGGTGGTACCGCCCCTCCATGCGCCGTCCACCACGATCGGCCGCTCCCAATCGTCGCACAGGTCGCCAAGCTTGGCGATCCACGCGGCGTCCTTGGGGACGCCTGACGCCGTGGTGACGGGCTTTGACGTGCCGACCGGAACAAGCTCCGCCTCGGTCAGCGGGCGCCAATGGTCATGGATGGTGCCGGCTTCGCACAGTGACCGGAGGTGCTCGATCGTCTCGTCGGGCGCGTTGATTGGGGTCAAGCTCATCAACAAAACGCCGCCGCGGTCCTCGAGGCGCTTGGCCGCCTCGACCAGGAGGCGGGTCGAGCTGGGGGGCTCGTCGAAGAGGACCACGTCGATCGACGCGCCGGCGAAGCTGATCGTGTCCTGGCCCGCGGTCTTGATTCGGATCAAGCTTCCGTTTCGGAATTTGACCACCGGCGACTTGATTGGGGCGAAGCCTTGCTCCACTGTGTAAGCCGTGCGCGGGTCAAGCTCGCCCCAAGGCAGGAGCGCCGCCAGTTTCTCCTGGATCCCCAAGCTCTGCTGCCAGCTGGCGCAGATGATGTAGGCCTGGATCGGCGGTGGCGGCACGACAACACCCAGGGGATGGCGCCCGCGGCATCGGCCGATCACCTCGGCGAGGGCCGGCGTGGTCTTGCCGATCGTTTGGTTGCCCGCGCGGATCAGCTTCGCCCAGTGAATGTCAGCCAGAAACGCCCTCTGCAGGGGTAGCCACCGCATAGCGGCGATCGGGTCGCGCGCGCGGTCCGCCGCCGCGGCCTGCACCCCGGCGAGGATCGCGCGCATCGCTTCCAGGTCCACCAAGGTCAACGCCCGAAGTGCACGAGGCGCGGGCGGCGACGCTGCTCGATGGCCTCGGCAAGGCGATCGACGAAGGCATCGGGCAACGAAGGCACCAGGGCGATCACCTGATCCAACATGGCGTCGGGAGTCTGTGCCCGATCGGCCTCAAGCGCGGCGAGCTCGGCCTCCTCAGCGGCGCGGAGGTCGGCCTGCAGGTCGCGCTTCGTACGGAGCAGGCGCTCGGCGGCGACGTAGGAACCGGCCTCGGTCGCGGAGCGCTGAAGCTTGTCGGCTTCGTCGAGAAGTTGGCGTAACTCGCGGACAGTTCGGGCGATCTTGGGTCTGGCCATAGTCTGAAACCCTCCAAAGTGACG
>Ga0129333_10002255_pt1 | contig 17864 bp, 18 predicted proteins | sample CPB6_08_DNA_FD_94474 | JGI IMG/M metagenome (GOLD analysis project Ga0129333, IMG submission 94474) | Freshwater to marine salinity gradient microbial communities from Chesapeake Bay, USA - CPBay_Sum_0.6_0.8_DNA | ecosystem: Environmental > Aquatic > Marine > Coastal | place: USA: Chesapeake...
GGGCTGGAACTCGGTGCGCGCAGCACGGCAGGTCGGATTGGCCGCCGCACAGACCAAGATCGCCGACGCCCGCCTGGCGGTGCGCGAGGCGATGAAGTCGCTGCTCGGTGACGCCGACGAGACCCGCACGATGCAACGCGTCCAGGACTGGCTCGTCACGCTCAGCCACCCGGCGCGCCTCGATGTTGCCGACGAGGCACTGCGTTGGCTCGTTGCGTGGCGCTCGATCTGCCCCGACGCGCCGGAGTCATCGTTCCTCTACGGGGGCGCGCTGCGCTGCAAGGTCACCGAGAACGTGTCGCTGCGCATCAGCATCGACCTCTGCTACCGCGAACCGGGCTCGGTCGACCACACCGCACTCGTCTCGCTCGGCGGCCCGCCCGATCACGAGCGAGACCGGGCGGCGGCAGCGCGAGTCGCCCTCGTGATGTGGCTGCGCTCCACGAGCGTTGCCACCGTGCTCGTTGCGCACCCTGCGGCCCGCAGTATCGAGGAGTTCGACGTCGACCTCGAACTGGTGTCGCTCGGTGCCGAGCAGTTCCGCTCGGCGATGCGCGTCGTCACGCGCCAGGCCGCTGGGGTCGAGGAAGCACCGGCCATCGCGGGCCCGCAGTGCCGTTGGTGCGACAAGCGCAACGACTGCCCGACGGGTCGCTCGTACCTCGAGACACAGCCCCGACTCGTCGGGGGCCTACCGCTCGGTTAGGCAGCCGCGCAGCGGGGAGCGAACGAGTCGAGGGCCCGCACCAACTGCGTCCCGAGCAGCGTGTCCACGTGGGCGAGCAACCGGGTGTTCGGGATGAACGGTCGGGTGCAGATCTTGTCGCCCGGGCGGCATGAGGCGTACACGTACTGCAGAGCCTCCTCCTCGGAGACGCCGGCCAGGATGGCGATCCCGACTGCGGCCGCCGTGGAGCGCGACTGTCCCGCCTTGCAGTGCACGAGGATGCTGCGGTCCAGTCGGTAGGTGGCCCACGAGAGGATCTCGTCGACCTGGCTGAGCGTCGGTGCACCCTCCTCCGGGTTCACACGATCCTCGCACTCCACGATGAGGTGGTCGTCGTGGCCCCAATCACAGTGCCACCAGGGAGCAAAGACGGTGAGCACCGAGTCGTACCGGTGGCACCAGCGTGCGGCCTCCCACCGGTTGCAGACGAGCAGTCGCGGCAACTGCGGGGTGTTGGCGGATCCGGTGTTCGGGTGGGCAGTGGGGTGGGGGGTGGTGCAGGGTTCGTGGTTCATGCCGTCGGTGGACCTCCGTGTGTCGGGTTGGGCTTCGCTGCTCGTTGTCTTCGCTTCTCGTTGTTATGGTATGACGTACCATATCAACGCCGATACCTCTTGTCAAACTCACCCGAGGTAATATTTCGCTTATGCCCCCCGAACGGATAAGCGGCTATAACCCGGCGGATTTCCCGCCGTTTGCGGTCACCGTCGACGTGGTGGTGCTCACCGTGACGCCCGAGGGCCTGGGCACCGTGCTGATCCGGCGGGGTAAGGCGCCATATGCCGGGGCATATGCCCTCCCCGGCGGATTCGTGCTCCCCGACGAGGACCTCGCCGACGCGGCGGCACGCGAACTGCGTGAGGAGACAGGGGTCCGCCTGCGGCCGGCAGAGCTGCACCAGATCGGCGCCTTCGGCGCACCCGACCGCGACCCCCGTATGCGCGTGGTTTCGGTGGCCTATATGGCCGCCGTCCCCGACCTGCCGACACCTCGTGGCGGCAGCGATGCGGCATCGGCAGAGCTCTGCACGCTCGACCCGGGTCGGCCGTCACGTCGATACCTCAACCTCGCGTTCGACCACCACGAGATCCTCGATGCGGCCGTGCGACACCTCGCCCGCCTCGTGGAGGAGACACCCGAGGCCACACGGTTCTGCCCCCGCACGTTCACGCTCGCCGACCTGCGGCACGTCTACGAGGCAATCTGGGGCACCGAGCTCGACCCGGCAAACTTCCGCAAGCGTGTGCTCCGCTCCGAGGGCTTCGTGGAGCCCGTCGGCGAGAAGCGGCTGCCGTCACCGGGGCTCGGGCGCCTCGCCGAGACCTACCGGCGCGGACCGGCACGCGAACTCGTACCGCCGCTTCGCCGGCCCGGCACCTACTTCCACGAGTAGTCCCGAGACGCAGCGCCGATGCTCAGGCGCCGTCGGGGCGGAACGTCTGCGCCTCGCCGGAACCGCCGTCGAGCAGTGTCATCGGACTCCGGCCACCGTCGACGTAGCCAAGCGCATACGCACCCGGTTGGTAGCCGAGCAATCGCTGCAGGCGCTCCGGCATGGCACGCACCTCGTCGAGGTGGTACGTGAGGTACTGGTTCTCCTCCTGGCGCAACCAGCCGAGCACATAGTCGACGTTGATGCCGATGCGCATCTGGTCGGAGCGATTGGCCCCGCCGCCGTGCACCGTGGAGCCGAGATACATCACCACCGATCCACGCGGCATCTCGGCAGGAAGCGTGTCCTCCGGTTGGTAGCGGACGTCGTCGGGGGTGCGGTGGCTGTCTGGTACCACGCGGGTCGCACCGTTCTCCTCCGTGAAGTCGGTGAGTGCCCAGATGGTGGAGACCTCGACGTCGATGTCCCGCGGGAACGGGAAGAAGTCGAAGCACCAGTGGTCGCGATGCAGGAACTGTGCCGGTGAGTCGGGGCCGATGGCGATCGACTGAGTGAGATGCAACTGGAACGTGGTCTTGCTCGGCCACAACACCTGGTCCACCACGTCGAGCACCGTTGGGTGCGCGACCAGTTCGGCACTCGTGGGGCACTTCGTGAGGAGACCACCGGTGCGGCGCGTGTTTCGGCCCGAGAAGTCGTCGGCGCCAACCGGCGTGCTGGCGACCCACGGCTCGAGTTCGGCCTGCAGACGGTCGCACGTGGTGGCGTCGAGGAGTTGCTCCACGATGACGGCACCGTGATCGCGCAGCGCAGCAGCAATCTCCTCAGCGGTGGCGGACGCAGTCAGGCGCGGGATGGTTGCGGTCGCAGTCATGCCCGGTTTCTACCCCACCGGGATCGCTGCCGCCACGGTGCCCGACCGTTCAGGACAGCGGCGGGCCGACGCTGACCACGTTGTCGGCAACGAGTGCACCGATCTCGTCGGCGGTGTAGCCCACCTCGGCGAGGATCGCCTCGGTGTGCTCGCCGAGGCCGGGGGCGAACAGTGCACCCCGTGTGCCCGATGCGCTGAAGCGTGCCCAGCGCTGTGCACCGTGGTAGCGACCCCCGCCGACCTCACCGCAGAAGCCGAATCGGTCACCCATCTCCGACGTCGGGGCAAAGATCACCTGACGTGGCGACCGCGCGACCACCGCCTGCACCCCGTGACGCTGCAGTTCCTCGACGAGCGATGCGGCCGGGAGGCTGCTGCACCTCGCTGCCATCGCGCGTACGACCCCGGCATCGTCGGCCTGCAACACCTCAGCGGGGAGGAAGCCGCCCGACACAAGTGGACCACGCACATCGCTGCGCGCCTGCACCCGTACCCACGCATCGGCTGCCCGGTAGTAGCGGTCGAGTGGGCCCGGGCCGGCAAAGTTGCCACCACCGGGGCGCGGCGCCGTACGACCCGCGCACTGGATGAGCTCACCCGACTGCAGGAACGTCGACATCAGCGCCAGCGAACTCGATACTGCTGCACCGCTACCGGTACGACCACGGGCAAACAGGCCCGCCACCGTCCCGAGCACAGCGCCTACACCCGAGCACACGTCGTTGACCGCTGTGGTGAGGAACACCGGCTCGTCGTCGCCGCCCTGCGCGTGCATGATGCCGCTCATCGACTGCAGGATCGGGTCGAACCCCTGCTTGAGCGCGAGCGGGCCGGTGTCACCGAAGCCGCTGAGGGCAACGGTGACGAGATCGGGGCGGCGTGCACGCAGCACGTCGTGCCCAACACCGAGTCGGTCGAGCACACCGGGCCGATAGTTCTCGATGAACACGTCGGCAGTGTCGGTAAGCCGCAGGAGTGCCTCGCGACCGCGCTGTTGCTTGAGGTCGACCGTGAGGCTGCGCATCCCGCGGTTGAACCCGAAGCCGCTCACGCGGTACCCGTCGCCCTCGAGTGGCTCCACCTTCAGCACATCTGCACCGAGGAAGGAGAGCATGCACCCGGCAATCGGCCCGGCAAGCACGGTGCCGAGGTCGAGCACCTTCACGCCGGCGAGCGGACCGGGACCACCAGCAGTGCGGGAGATGCTCGGAGCGCGATCACCGGTGGTTGCCGGGATAGAGCGGAAGCCGATCGGCACCGACGGTGTGACCACCCGCCCGAACCCCGGGTGGTCGAACTCCTTACGACCACCGATGGCACGGATCTGCTCGTGGTCGAGCCAGTGCTCGCGGTGCAGCAGTGGACCGTGCGGGCAGTCGAGTTCCTCCATGATCCGCATCCAGTGATCGCGGTCGTTCGATGCGAATGCCCCGGCGAGCGCAGCACGAACCCGGAGCGTTTCGGGGCTCACCACCCACCATTCCCACTCCTCGAACACGGCGTACATCAACTCCATGTCGAGACCCAGGGCCTGCAGCGCACGCTCCCTGAAGCGCGGGAAGAGCGCTCCGAGGAACACCCACGAGCCATCGCGGCAGCGATAGCGCGTGTAGAACGGGTTGGCGCCACCGGGCCCCTTCGTGAAGGCGGGTTGGTCCACGGCGCCCTCGGCAAGCGCAAAGCTCGCAACGGCGATGAGCGTTGCGGCATCGAGGCCGTCGACCACTACGTCCTGCGCAGTACCCGTTTGGTCGCGGGCAATCAGTGCCGAGACACCGCAGGATGCAGCCCAGAGCCCATGCAGGTAGAGCGTGTGCGGGGTGGCGAAGTCAATCGGCCCCTCCTCGGCCCGGGACTGCACCTCCGAGAGCCCACTCGTTGCCGTGAGCAACTCGGCCGACTCGCGGCCGTCGGCCCAGGGCACCGACTCGTCGCCGGGCACCACGCGCAACCACACACTGTTCGCGAGTGGTGTGCGCAGCGCGCCGTGCAGCGACCGGTCGGGGGTGCAGTCGATGACCAGGTCGGGTGCTGCGCCCATCTGGGCGAGCGCCGTGGCAGCCGCTGCAGCGATTCCACCTGCCGATGCGTCGACGATCTGCTTGTTGCGGTCCCACCTCAGCGAACCGATGCGACGGTCAGGCGGGATCACCGAGGTGTCTGCAGCCGCCACCTTCCACACGTGCGCGCCGAGGTCGGCGAGCAGCATGCCGGCGGTGCTCCCGGCGATGCCGCCGTCCACCTCCAGTACCCGGATTCCCGCAAGCGGTCGGTCCACGGTGCTGCTCCTGATCGGTGGGGTGACGACCGGCTGGTCAGTGCTCGACGACGGTGCCACCGTCGATGTTCCAGCTCTGCCCGTTCACCCACGATCCCTGGTCCGAGCAGAGGAACATCGTGAGGTTGGCGATGTCCTCGCCGGTGCCGGCGCGCCCGAGCGGGATGTTGTCCCTCACGAACTGCGGCCAGTTGTCCTCGTGGATGATGTCGTCGAGGCGCGAGGTCTCGACAAAACCGGGGCAGATGGCGTTGACGCGCACACCGAAGGGACCGGTCTCGCGCGCCATGCTCGCGGTGAGCGCCTGGATGCCTGCCTTCGATGCGCCGTAGACCGCGACGTTCGGCGAGAAGCGCTTGCCGGCGATCGAGGAGATGTTGATGATCGAGCCACCGCGGCCGGACTCGACCATCACCTTGCCGAAGGCACGGCACATGAAGAACGTGCCGGTGAGGTTCACGTGGATGACGCGGGTCCAGTCGTAGGTGTCGAGGTCGATGACCGGGACACGGTCTGCGCCACGCGCCGAGCCGGCGTTGTTCACCACGATGTCGACCCGGCCGAACTCGGCAAGCACTCGATCGCGCAGTTTGGCGACCTCGTTCTCGTCACCGACGTCGGACACCACACCGAGCGCGGTACCGCCGATGGCGCGGATCTCGTCGACCACCGAGTCGATGTCGCGCCAGCCGGCCTCGATCTCGTCGGCCGGGAAGGTGGACTGCGGACGGCCGCGTCCGGTGAGCACCACCTTGCAGCCCGCACGCGCCAACTCGACGGCGATCGGACGCCCGATGGAACGCATGCGGCCGGCACCCGTCACGACGGCAACCTTGCCGCTCAGTCCGGTGAGCGCGCCCGTGGGCGAGAACGGGGTGGACGGTGCGGTCGGGCTCTGGTCGGTAGTCATTGGTTCCCCCACGGTGTGCGGCCTGCCCCCCGGCAGGACGCGTCATTCCCCAAGCGTTCCAGATTGCGGGCGGTACCGCCAATGGCGGCACGCCGCCCGTAGGCCGGGCGCAGCCAGACGGGGCGGTCAGTGGCCGTGGGGGCGGTGCTCGCCGCGGGAGTGGTCGAACTCGGCGTAGTGCGCACCCAGCAGGTCGTGCCCGAAATCGCGACCGTTGGGCGTGCGCAGGATGGTGTGGATGTGGTTGCGAGTGGGCGCGGTGTTGTCGAACACGATGCCCGGGTGGTGGTCGAACTCGATGAACACCACGTCGCTCTGCACCCGGTAGTAGAAGGGGCCAGAGTCGTCACGGGTACCCATCCATGAGAAGTACGTGGCGTCGAGGTGAGCATCGACATCGCGCATCGTGATCTCCGCATGTGCATCGTTGCCCCAGCCGATGTAGGTGGCCACCACATTGCGCAGCAAGCCGCGCTGGGCATCGGTGAGCTCGCTGCCGCGGACGCCGGCGGTGGCGATGACTGCGTTGTCCTTGAAGGCAGCACCCTGCATGCGGCCGTCGATGAAGTGGTTCAGGTGCGCCGGCAGGTCGCCCGGGGCGATGGAGTCGTAGAGGATCGCCTGCGCCTGCTGTGCGTCGTTGAGCGAACGGATGAGTTGCAGTCCGGCGCGCTCCTCGGGCACGAACACCTCGGTGCCGGCGAGCGATCCCTCGTACACGTGGCACGGCTCGGAGCCCATGAAACTGGGTGTGAGGACGATTCGATCGGGCAGCACGGTGCAGTTGAGGTTCAGGTGGTGTCCGTCGAGCTGCCATGCCCACGGCTCGTTCGTGCCCGGTGTGCCGAAGAGCGAGAACCAGTACGGCCACTCGCCGTACTCCTCGGCCCGTCCCGTGATCTCGACGAGCAGACCGTTCAGCCGCATGATGTCGCGCGCCTGGCGGTACCCGCGCTGGGAGAGGGTGGCGGAGACGATGGAGAGTGCCGCTTCGCGCTGGGCTGTGGCGAGCGACTCGAGCATCAACCCGTGACGGAAGACGTTGGGGTGGATGTTGAACCACGTGCGTCGCTCGTTGCTGTTGAGCGGGAACGTGACCGCCGCCTGCTGGTCGGCGTTGAGGGACGAGAGCAGACGCTGCGCGGCGTCGGTGATGTGCGCCGTGGATGCGCCGGGGCCGCCCGTGCTGAATGCCTCGGGTCGGAGCACACCGTCGGACGTGAGCCCGCGGAATGGCTCGGATGCCGCAGCACGGCACGCCTCCACGAGTGGGACGAGCGGCGGCGGCAACTCGATGCGGGAACGTCCCGACAGCATCGGCATCCCCCGCAGGCCAAAGTCCTTCCAGTTCGACATCGCCACACCCCCACCGGTTGCCGGGTCCAGTCCCTACGGCGCGGTCCACAACCTAGGGCAACGCCCCCACATCCCGAGAAGTATTGTCCGAGCATGTCCGCTCCTGATCTCGAGCTCAGCCCGTCGTCACCGTTGTGGAGACATCCGGTCAGCGAGTTACGGGCACGGCGGGCGCTGATGCGGCACATCGCCACCCTCGATCCGGTGGAGGATGCACACGAACTCACGCGCCTCGTCGTGGGGCACGTGTTCTCCGACGCCTTCTTCGTGGACACGCTCTTCACGGTCGCCTACTGGCGCCAGATTGCCGTGCGCACGATCGCCCCGATCCTGCACCAGAGCGGACGCGGCAGTACGTACGAGACCGGCAAGCGCGTGAACGACACGCTGCTCTTCTTCGGGTTCATCTATCGCGACGGTTGGCAGAGCGACACCGCCGGACAGACCATCGACCGCCTTGCCGCAATGCACGAACGGTTCGCGATCGCTGCCGACGACTTCCGGTACACGACGGCAAGCCTGTGCTTCGAGCCCATCCGGATCCCGGAGACCCTCCGCAGCCCGGGCCTGACCGAGGACGAGGCGCAGGCACTCTTCCTGTTCTGGCGCGAGGTCGGGCGCCGCTGGGGCATCGACATTCCCGAGGGCCAAGCCGAGTTCCGGTCGTGGATGGAGAACTACGAGCAGGCCACCTACGAACGGACCGAACACGCCCCGGCGATGGCGCAGGCCATGGCCGATGACTACTGCCGACGGTTCTTCCCCGGGCCGCTACGCACACTCGGTATGCAGGTGCTGCGTTGCTGCAGCGACGAACGACTGCTCGATGCCGTTGGCCAACCGCATCCATCGGCGCTGACACGAAAGCTGATCGGCGGGATGGTTCGCCTCTACATGACCAGTCGCCGGGTGGTGCCAGCCTCGGCCGGTCCTCAACTGCTCCGGCCGTGGAACCGCGAGTACGGGGCGGCACTCAACCCGATGACCGTGGGCCCGAACTGGGCGCGCAGCATCACGCCGCAGAGCAGACGCCGCGCCAGCGCCGGCCGGGGCGACTGACCGCTGCGATTTTCCCGCGGGAAATTCAGAACATCACGCCGCCGGTTGGCAGCTCCCGATGGCGAGGTGGAGCCAGTCGAGGTGGAGGCGTTCGCCGGTCCAGGTGCCGGTGATGTGGTTGGGGTCTTCGGGAGTGGGCGGGTTGAAGGGCAGGTGGTGGATGGTTCGGTCGACGGGATTTCCCGCGGGAAAATGGACATCGAGGGTTCGGTCGGGGTGCAGGGTGAGCCGCAACCCGAGCAGGTGGACGATCCGGTGGTGGGATTGGTGGGCGCTCCGTGACGGTCGGCTCCCTACCGCCGAGTCCGCGCCGTGCTCGGCGTGCTCGCACGAGGTTCGCCCGGCTAGCGGCTCGGATGCAGCGGTGTACCCGAGCGCGCACTTCCACCCCAACCACGGCCGCGCGGACACACACCCCCCACGACACCCCTAGACGTAAGTGGCTTTCGCCAGCGTCGTAACTGCAGTGCCCAACACGACAAGAACCGCTCAGCGCACGCATGCGCGTCCCTGCCGGAAACTTGTGGCGGAGGTGGACGGGAATCGAACCTCGTTCAAGGCCGTCCGTCTGGTGTTGTCAAGTGTTGCCCTGTGTCGTTGAGCAGGCACGACGCAAATTGCGCGTCCGTCCAGTGCCGTCCTGTACCGCCCAGTACCGGATTTTCCGTGACCAATCTGTGACCAACACTCTGCTTGGTCACACGCGCGTCGGGCGCGGCGAGGAGCCGAAGGACGGCCTTCCGCGCAGCCGTCGGTGACGGTCCGACGCGCTCGCGCGCAGCAAGCACCGGAGGCGCGCCGGCACGGTCAGGTGGCTGCGGACCGGTGGTGGTCGAGGAACTCGACGGCGCTTTTAGAAGCCTTAGATGCAAGCCCGCTGCCGGCGCGTCTCTGAGCGTGTTGTACCAAGCAGTTCATGGCGCGATCAGCGATGCGACGAACTCTCTCGAGGCAGGGTCCTGCCTAGTCGCCGGTGCGCCAGTGCCGCCGAGATGGGCTGACGACGAGACGCAGACCGGGTAGCGGTGCTGCGGGGACGTACTGGTAAGGGCGGAGCTCGCGGCCTTATGCGGGTCCTCGGCCGGGCGTGAGATACCCGGCGAGTTGCACGTTGAACGGGGCCCGTAGCCGCCGTTCGATGTCCGCGCGTGACGCAGCCGGTACGGGGTGGTCGAGGAGCCAGCGGTGCTGCTCGACGTAGTAGAGCGCCCAGAGGTTGTAGGCGAGCTGTCGGCTGTCGACTGCGTCCACGAGTTCGCCTCGCGCTTTGGCGTCGTCGAGCATGCTGGCGGTGAGCGACAGGAGATGGTTCATCGCCCGGGCCGGATGTTCGCGCCCCTCACCTGCGCCCGCGGCGGCCATGTAGATCCGTGTCAGTTCGGGCTGGTTGCACATCAGTTCGAGCAGACGTCCGTACGCCCGTACGACCCGGTCCTCGATCGCGACAGCGCGCCGACGTCGATCGCCCGCGAAGGCCTCGTCGATCCAGGCCGTGAAGTCGGCTCCGAACACCTGGTTCAGCAGCCCGACCTTCGACCCGGTGTGGAAGTACAACGCACCCTTGCTCACCCCGGCGAACGCCGCCACCTCGTCCATTGTCGTGCCCGCGTACCCGTGACGGCTGAACAACGTGCGGCCGGCACGGAGGATCCGCTCCCGCTTGTCCCGCTTGTTGTCCTCAGCTCGACCCACAGGAAGACGCTACCGACCGCACCAAAATCGACTGTGGTCGACTTCTAGCGAGGACTGGCGTAACATCCCGCATGGGGACTAGGGCCGCGCACCATACCGGCCCACCGATACCGAGGAGCCGACGATGTTCGATGATCTCCAACTGCCGCACCCGGACTACGCCGACCACGTCAAGTACCACGCGTGCCTGCTCGGCGGTCGCCCCACGATCAGGGCGTGGGAGTTCAACGGCTGGGAACGCGAGACCCTCGCCTGGAAGACCGGCTGCTCGCTCCACGCCGGGCTCTCCGACGCCGGCTCATGCATCGTAAAGGGACCGAACGCGCTCGCGTTCCTCCAAGCGCTCGTCATCAACAGCCTCGAAACGTTCCCGGTCGGCAGCATGAAGCATGCCGTCATGCTCACTGACGAGGGCCTCATCGCCGCCCACGGAATCATCGAACGCCAGTCCGACGACGAGTTCCACTGCTTTGCCGGGGCGCCCCCCGGACCGATGTTCCCCCTCGATCAAGTACCGCCCGGCGTCGAGATCCTTCGTCTACGCAACTACCTGTTTCAGATCTCCGGACCCACCTCCCTCCAGCTTCTCGAACGCGTCGCTGGTGAGAGCCTGCGCGACATCAAGTTCCTCCGGTTCCGCACCAAGGTCCGCATTGGCGGCGTCGACACCGAAGTCGCCCGCATCGGCATGAGCGGCAACCTCGCCTACGAACTCCACGGGCCACTGGAGGAAGGACCCGCCGTCTACGACGCTCTCGTCCAAGCGGGCGGTGATCTCGGACTCGAACGCCTCGGCTGGGGTTCCTACCTCGTGAACCACGTCGAGGGGGGCTTCCCCCAGGTCACCTGGACCATGACAATGGCCGTCCCTTCGGACATGTGGCCGATGGTCGCACCCATGTACCAGGTCTCTGGCTCGGTGGACCCGATGGACATGCGCGCCCGCACCCGCACACCCGTCGAGGTCCGTTGGCACAACATGGCCCGCTTCGACCACGACTTCCCCGGACGTGCCCTCCTCGAAGCCGAGGTCGCCGACCCCCAGCGCACCACTGTCACCTTGCGCTGGAACCCCGACGACATCGCTGACATCCATGCATCCCTTACCCGTAAGGACGCACCGCCGTACAAGCAGCTCGCGCTTCCTTACGCACCACAGCGGTGGCCCCAGTCCCACGCCGACCATGTGACGATCGGCGAAGCACGCATTGGCTGGTCGTCGGGCACGATCTACTCACTCCACTACCGGGAGTTCCTGTCCATGGGATGCCTCAAGGTCGCCCACACCGATATCGGCACCGAGGTCACGGTCCACTGGGGTGACTACAACGGCCCGATCAAGCCCGTGCGCGCCACCGTCGAACGCTTCCCCTACCTCGACCTGCCACGAAACAGCGACATCGACGTCACCAAACTCCCCACCTGAGCACCGACTGACGTCCCGCCTCCGGCCCGGCGAACCGCCGCTTGCTTGCGGCGCATCGGACCTGAGGCTCAGCGGGAGCGGTAGATGTCGGCGCGGTGGTCGATGCGAAGCACGGTGACGCGCTGCTGCTTGTCGTCGATGTCGTAGATGATGTGGTAGGCGCCGCGGCGGGCTGACCAGAGTCCGGTGAGTTCGCGTTGGAGGGGGTGTCCGACGCGGTGGGGGTTCTCGGTGAGAGGTCCGAGCATGAACTCGACGATGGCGGGGGCGACGCGCTCCGGGAGCCGTGCGAGTTGTCGTTCGGCGGACGCGGCGACGGCGAGCTGCCAGGCGGGTTCGGTCACTTGGCCAGGTACTTCGCCCGGAGCTGTTCGGCGTTCAGGGTCTTGCCGGTCTTGGCTTCTCGGCGGGCCTTGGCGAGCTCGGCCATGGCGTCGGGGTCGGACAGGAGGTCGAGGGTGTCTTCGAGGGAGGCGAGGTCGTCGGGGCTCATGAGGATCGCGGCCGGGCGCCCGTTGCGAGTGACGGTGATGCGGTCGTGCTGTTGCTCGACGCGGCCGGCACCGAAGCAGGCATCGGCCTAGCGGCGCTGCCACCCGTGCGCAGCGCGATCGGCTCGGGGTTCGAGACGAAGACCATCACGCTCTCGTGCGGGAAGCTCACCACCGGCGTGACGGTCCCCCAGTGGTCGTCGATCCTGATGCTCCGCAACCTGAACTCGCCGGAGACCTATTTCCAAGCAGCGTTCCGCGTGCAGTCACCATGGTCGATCAAGAACCCCAACGGCGACAACCCCCACGAGGAAGCAGTGCTCAAGCCGGCCTGCTTCGTGTTCGACTTCGCACCCACACGGGCACTGCGCCAGATCGCCGAGTACGGCGCCGGCCTCTCCCCCGAGGCACAGAACCCCGAGCATGCCGTTGAGGAACTCGTCAAGTTCCTCCCGGTCCTCGCTTACGACGGGTCGAACATGACCCAGATCGACGCCGGCGGCATCCTCGACATCGCCATGGCCGGCACCTCCGCGACGCTGCTCGCCCGCAAGTGGGAATCAGCGATCCTCGTCAACGTCGACAACGACACCCTCAAGCGCATCATGGCCAGCCCGGCAGCGATGGACGCCATCCTGAACATCGAGGGGTTCCGGGCGCTCGGCAGCGCGATCTTCGAGACCGTCGTGAACAAGAGCGAAGCCGTCAAGGAGACGAAGAAAGCCAAGGGCGAGAAACTCACCCCGACCGAGAAGCGCGAACTCACCGCCGAGGAACGCGAATACAAGTCCAAGCGCAAGCAGATCCAGGAGAAGCTCATCAAGTTCGCCACCCGGATCCCGGCGTTCATGTACCTCACCGATTTCCGCGAGAACACACTGCAGGACGTCATCACCAAGCTCGAGCCCGACCTGTTCAAGACAGTGACCGGCCTGTCCGTCACCGACTTCAACCTGCTCGTGTCCCTCGGCGTGTTCAACGCCACCCACATGAACCAAGCTGTGTTCGCGTTCCGCCGCTACGAGGACGCCTCACTCCGATACACCGGCATCGAGTCCCACAAAGGACTCCGCCACTACGGGCTCTACGACACCGTCATCGCCGTCGAGGATGGTTTGGCCCCATAGGCGGCAAGGCGTCAGCCGAATACGTACCGGAGGGCTCGACCGCCATCCAATCTGACGGGCATCCGATCGGTCACATGGCGCTTGAGGAGCACCACACAATCGTCCGTACTCGGACGCTGGCCTCACACCGCGACGTGCTTGCGTTCATCAAACTTCTGTGACCGATCTGTGACCTCAGGCCAAATCATCGGGTAACAAACCGCAGGTGAGCTGCGGTGATGTGGCGGAGGTGGACGGGAATCGAACCCGCCGGACGAGGATCACTCGTCCCAGCCGCTTTGAAGGCGGTGGAGCCCACCAGGTGCCCAGACACCTCCCCGCACCACCGAGGCGGCACGTGGTGCCCACGCTACTGGGGCGCTACCTCGGCCGCGGCGGTGGCCACGGTGCGGCACTTCCCGCACCCGGCGTCGGATCGTTGGGACCACGGCCCTTCGGGTCGAGGCCCTCGTAGGTACGCAGTGTCTCGATACGCGACGACAACGGCGGGTGCGAGTTGAACAGTCGCCCCACACTGCCGAGGAAACCGGTGCCCCGATGACGCTCGAGCGGCGACTCGATCCAGAGGTGTGCCGTGGAGGTGGAGACCGTCTTCACGACCGCACTGTCGGCCTCGAGTTTCTCCAGCGCCGACCGAATGCCGGTGGGGTTGCGCGTGAGTTCCACCGCAGTCGCATCGGCCATCACCTCACGCCGGCGCGAGAGTGCTGCTTTCAGCAACATCGCGAACGGGATCGCGATGACGAAGCCGATGAGCCCGATGGCGAGCAGCGCCAGGCCGATGAGCGCTGCTGCATTGCCGTCCTTCCGACGGCGACCGCTGCTGCCCATGAAGTACATCGCGTACACACCGACACGGACGAACAGGGTGGAGATCACCATGACCGCACCGACCGTCATCACCACTAGGGTCATGTACGACGTGTCGCGGTTGCGGATGTGCCCTACCTCGTGCGCGATCACTCCTTCGAGTTCCTGCCGCGACATGCGCTCCATCAGCCCGGTGGTCACCGCAACAGCGGCCTTCTCGGGACGCAGACCGGTGGCAAAGGCGTTCGGCGCCGGGTCGTTGATGACGTACACCTTCGGCATCGGCACACCCGCTGCAATCGACACACCCTCCACGAGGTTGCGCAGGGCGTTGTACTCGGGGCCATCCGCAGGTCGTGCATGAGTGAAGGCAAGCGCAGCGCGCGCCGAGGAGAAGTACGCCACCACGAGGTATAGCGCGATGAGCACACCCGTGATGATGAGCGTCGCCGGGTTCCAGTACCACTGGTCGCCGCACGATGCAGGGTCGTCGCCGGCATTGCAGTTGACGATGCGCGAGTAGCCACCGAACACGCCGGCAATCAGGTTGACGAACGCATAGAGGATGATGAACGTCCCCACCAGCAGCACCATCGAGCGCCGGTGGTTGGTCCGCACCGACTCGAAGAAGTTCGGCGGCAGGGCGGCGTTGGCCATCAGATGGTCCGGGTGGCCCACAGGCCAAGCACGGTGGCTACCGCCGAAGCAATCACGGGGATGGCGAGCACCACGAGGCACCCACCCCGATAGCCGATGCCCTTGCCGAGACGCACGTTGGTTCGACCCCGCGAGTTCACGGTGACGGGCCCCGCCTTCTGGGACACGCTCAGCCCACGCTTGGAGATGTTGAGCCACGAACCCTTGCCCAGGCGGACCCGCCGCCGGATGTAGAAGCCCATCGATTCCCCCTGAGAGGTGCCGGTTGACCCCTTGTTTAGCGCTTCGACCGGCGGCATGGCACCCGATTACCACCCGGTGCGTGCCAGCAGGAGCATTTGGGCACGTCTTGGGGTAGTTTGCGGGCCGTGAAGAAGAAGCTCGTGATCATCCTCGGCCTCGGCGCATTCATCATCGGGGCCTTTCGCAAGCTGAAGAAGTAGCGCTTCGCGCTGCGTCGCCAGCGCCCCACCCCACCGGTAGCGTCCTGCGCCGCTGACTTCCCCGTGGCACCGCTCTACGAGCGTCCCCAGGGGGAAATCCATGGTCATCACGTGCTGGTCCGTCAAGGGCGGAAGTGGCGCCACGGTGGTGGCGAGTTCGATCGCCCTGCTGCTCTCGCTCGGCCACCGGCCGACGACGCTTATCGACCTGTGTGGCGACGGTTCGGCAAGCCTCGGCCTCGCCGACCCCCACCCGTGCCTCCCGGCGTCCGCCGAGCAACTCTGGTGCCCTGAGTTCCTGCACCGCTCTGCCGTGCCGGTGAACGACCTGCTCGACCTCGTGGTGGTCGATCCCTCGTTCCGATCCACGGCGAACACCCGCAGTCTCCACCTGCACCCACCCGCAACCGGGCGCCACCTCGTGATCGATGCCGGCCTCGAACCCCCGGCGTGGCTCCGTCTGGCGTCCGACCACGATGTGCTCGTGGTACGTGGCTGTTACCTCGCGCTACGGCGGGCCTCACGCCTTGCGCATCGCCCCACGGATGTCGTGATCGTGAACGAACCGGGTCGCGCACTCGGCCGTCGCGAGGTGGAGGTCGTCTGCGGCGGCCCGGTGGTCGCCGATATCGGCTGGGACCCGGCCGTCGCCCGTTCCATCGATGCTGGCCTGCTCGCTGGGCGCATCCCGCCGGCGCTGCGCGAACCACTGCGAGCAATCCCGTGGCTCGGGTGAGCGAGACAGCGCCGGCCGACGGGCACGATCCGCTGCGACACCTTGCACAGGCTGTTGCCGACGACGTGCGTGCGGTGGTCGGCGCTGCACCCCACGACGAACTGCGCATCAGCCAACTCGCACACGTGAGCATCAACGCCCACGCCCCGCTGCTCGACCACCAGAGTCGGCACACCGTGCACACCCGTGTGCTGGCGCTGCTCAGCGGGTTCGGCACACTTGCCACCTACCTGTCCGACCCATCGGTCACCGAGGTGGCGGTGAATGCCGGCAATCAGGTTTGGGTGGACCGCAACGGGCGCATGCAGCGCGTCGGCACGATCGAACCCGACGAACTGCACGGTCTGGTCGAGCGTATCCTTGCGCCGCTCGGTCTGCGTTTCGACCGCACCGCACCCGTCGTCGATGCCCGACTCCCCAATGGTCAGCGCCTGTGCGCAGTACTGGAACCGTTGGCGGTCGACGGCACCTGCGTGTCGATCAGGCAGTTCTCGCTTCAGCCCATCGGCATCGGCGAGTTCGCCCCTCCCGAGGTGTGTGCGTTGGTTGCCGAACTGGTGAGCTCGAGGGCGAACATCATCGTGAGCGGCGCCACCTCCTCGGGGAAGACCACCCTGCTCAACGCGCTCGGTGCGCTGGTACCCGACGGCGACCGGATCATCACCATCGAGGACACCGCCGAACTCCGACTCGACACGCCGCACGTCGTGCGGCTCGAGGCACGGCCGGCAACGCCCGACGGGGTCGCTGCCGTCACCGTGCGCGATCTGCTGCGCGCCGCCCTCCGCCTGCGGCCCGACCGACTCGTCGTGGGCGAGGTGCGCGGCGCGGAGGCCTACGACATGGTGCAGGCACTCAACACCGGCCACGACGGATCGCTGTCCACCGTGCACGCGAACCGCCCCGACGACGCCGTCCGCCGTGTGGTCACGCTCGCGGCACTGGGTGCGCCGGGACAGGACACCTCGCTCGTCGAGGAACAGGTGCGCTCCAGCATCGACATCGTCGTGCACGTCGAGCGGACACCCGACGGTCAGCGACGCATCTCCCACATCGATGAGGTCGCTCGTCATCCCTCGCCCCACTCCACCCTTCCCCTCGCCACCGCTACGGCGGTGGTGGGCGAGTTCAGCCGGTGTCGCACCCCCGGGCGGCACTCGTGAGGCGCCTGCATCCCGTACTTCGAAAGCGGGCACGTCGCCGCAGCCTGCTCGACGACATCGCACCGACACTCGATGCACTCGCACGCGCAACCGCAGGTGGGTGCACGCTTGCCCAGGCAATCGACGCACTGCCCTCGCCGTCGAGCCGACCGTTCGCCTCGCTCATCCGCACCACGGTGGTGGAGCGCGGCCCGGTCACCACCGTCGCACGAGCACTGCGAGGCCTGCTCGACCACGGATGGGCTCAACCAGCCGAGTGCCGCCTTGCACTCGTGGTGCTGGTGCTGGTGGCCGAACTCGGCGGGAGTGCACCGCACGCACTCGACCGCACTGCGGCCGCGGTGCGCGAACGCCGCGCCGCTGTCGCCGAGCGACGCGCCCATGCCGCGCAGGCACGCCTGTCCGCCACCGTGCTGAGCACCGTGCCGATCGGGTTTGCCGTGTGGAGCGCGCTCACCGACCGCCGGGTTGCCTCGTTCTTCCTCGGGTCGGCATCGGGTGCGACGTGCCTGACGCTGGGCCTGCTGCTGAATGCCATCGGCTGGTGGTGGTCCGCGCGGATCACCACCATCACCTCGTGAGCGCCCCGTAGTGAGCGTGCACCCATGAGCAATCTGGTCCTGCTGATCGGCCTGTGCCTGGCACTCGCTGTGTTCGCCGCGTACCAGCGTCGGCGTCGTCAGGCGCGCCGTCGGCATCACCTGGTCGTGCAGCAGTTCCCC
>Ga0129333_10002256_pt1 | contig 17863 bp, 4 predicted proteins | sample CPB6_08_DNA_FD_94474 | JGI IMG/M metagenome (GOLD analysis project Ga0129333, IMG submission 94474) | Freshwater to marine salinity gradient microbial communities from Chesapeake Bay, USA - CPBay_Sum_0.6_0.8_DNA | ecosystem: Environmental > Aquatic > Marine > Coastal | place: USA: Chesapeake Bay...
AGTGCGAAAACAGGGATAGCAACCCCTCTAAAAGTTCTGTTTAACCCTTATGGAGCAAACAGATGGCTAATAAACCTATTCCAGATAACGTCCCTTCGATGATGCAGAAGGATTTCGGGACTTCTGTGTTAATTACAGACCCTAGGAGTGATGCGTTGATGAAAAAAGCGCGTATGAAGAAGTATAAAATCCCTGAAAATCGCTTGGAGAAGTGGTGTGGAGGTAAAGATGGGTTTGATGATTATGTAGAATGGTTATAATCGGGTCTCCGACATAAACCCTTGGTGGGCGCGAAACTCCGTCAATTACTCTGATAAATACTTTGGACGAGTAGTGGTGTATTCATGCCCACCTTTCAAACATTTAAGGACATTAGTATTGCTTTTGGGGCACACCCAAATACTAGTGATTTAGTGGTGGTTAAAGATGAAACTTCCATCAAAAATGCTTTACAAAATTTAATTATGACTAAGAAAGGTGAAAGACCTTTCAATTCCGAAATTGGAAGCAGAATTCCTGAATTGCTGTTTGATATGATGGATTATGCTACTGCCGCTTCAATTAGAGATGAAATTTTCTTTCTGGTTAACAAATATGAGGGTCGAGTGAATCTTTTAGATGTTATCGTAACTCCAGATTATGACAACAATTCCTATGAAATTTACATTGAGTATGAAATCATCGGTAGAGAAATAGAAGAAGCCCCATTTACGACAGAATTTCTATTACAGAGAACGAGATAATCGATGCCATACTCTCAGTTAAATCAATTAGACTTTAATAATATAAAAGCTTCGCTCAAAGATTATTTGAGAGCGAATTCAGATTTTACTGACTATGATTTTGAGGGCAGCACTCTCAGTCAACTTCTGGATGTTTTAGCTTATAATACTTATTATACTGCATTCAATACCAATATGGTAGTGAATGAGATGTTTTTGGATTCTGCTACATTAAGAGATAATGTTGTAGCAATTGCAAAACAATTAGGGTATCGTCCAAAATCAGCAACTGCTTCAAAGGCTGTTGTTACTACAAATCTTTCGTATCCATCCTCAAATGCTCCTCAGACAGCGGTTATAAGGCGAGGAAAGGCGTTCACAGCAATTTTTGAGAATACTGTATACCAATACAGTATTTTAGATGATGTAAAAACACCAGTTAATAATGGCATTGCGATATTCGAGAATCTAGAAATTTATTCTGGCACTATTGTAACGGATTATCATACTGTTAACACTAGTTTAAGAAATCAAAGATTTTTACTGAGAAATCAAAACATTGACACAACAACGATTCGCGTAAAAGTTTATCAATCACAGCAATCAACTGCTTTTGAATTATATGATTATGCAGAAAATATTTTGAATGTAAATCCAGAAAGTAAAGTTTTCTTTTTAACTGAAATTGAAGATGAAAACTATGAAGTTAAGTTTGGTGATGGTGTTTTTGGAAGAAAACTTTTAAATGGTGAGTATATTGAAATTTCTTATTTAACTACTCCTGGTCCTGCGACAAACGGTGCAAAAATATTTTCGTTTAGTGCGTTAGTAGAAGATCAAGATTCTACTATCACAAATATCAATGCACTATCAGTTAACGTCAATAGTATTACTGTAATATCTCCTTCATCGGGAGGAGAATTTTCTGAAAGTTTAGATAAAATTAAATTTAATGCTGCTAAAAATTATGCTACTCAAGACAGAGCGGTAACAGCAGAAGATTATAAGGCAATTGTTAGAAATTTATATCCATCAGTAGCTGATATCACAGCATTTGGTGGCGAAGAGGATAGTCCACCAGAATATGGTGTAGTGAAGATTGTAGTGAAACCGAAGTATGCCACCACTCTCACATCTTATACAAAAAATGAATTAGAGAAGAAACTAAGGAAGTATTCTGTTGCTTCAGTAACACCAAAAATAGTAGACCCTTCTATTTTGTATGTCGAATTAACCAGCAAAATTTATTATGACACTAATTTGACTACTTACAAGTCAGATAAAATTAAATCGTTAGTAATCAAAAATATCGAAGATTATATTAAATTATCAGATACTGAAAAATTCGATGGTAAATTTAGATATAGTAAATTCATTGGGGTTATTGATGATTCCGATGCTTCTATTAAATCTAACTTGACAACAATTATGATGAGAAAGGATTTTTATCCCGCCATCAATTCAAAATTTTATTATGAAATATGTTTTAAAAATTCTATTGTGCAAGATGATATGCCTACTATCTCCAGCACAGGATTTACAGTAAGAGAATTTCCACTCGACACTGTTTATATTGAAGATAGAAATGGCAAATTGGTCTTGTATAAATTAGATAGTATAACTGGAGAAAAACAAGTTTTAAGAGCAAATCTAGGCGATGTAAATTATAACACTGGTGAATTGAGAATGTATGATTTGATTATCTTAAAAGGAAGTTTTAACGATGATAAGATTGAAATACGTGCTACTCCAGCAGAAAATGATATTGTTTCTGCTAGAGAAATGTTTTTAGATGTAGATATCACCAAGAGTAAATTTACGATTATTCAAGAGTAGTTAAATGGCTGCAATCAAGAAAAGAATTTCTACATTAGTCAATAAGCAGTTACCAGATTTTATTTCTGCGGAATATCCAAAGTTTTCTGCGTTCTTGCAGAAATATTACGAGCAACTTGAGTTGCAAGGACAACCTCTTGATATTATACAAAATTTAACAAAGTATACTGATATTGATTTCTACGAAAAACAATTATTATCAGAATTTACTACTGCATCGTCAAATATAAATGCAACGGCGACAGAAATATTTGTAGAAAATACTGATTCTTTCCCCGACACTTTCGGTTATATTTTGATTGATGACGAAGTTATTTTTTACGAATCAAAAACGACTACTTCATTCGTTGATTGCAAAAGAAACGTTAGTGGCACCACTAAATTAGGTGATTTATATAATTCATCTGTTTTTAAAGAAGGTGATTATGGGAATGGCGAAAATCACCTTTCTGGAACGCAAGTTTTTAATATTAGTAATTTATTCCTCTATGCTTTTGTCAAAAATTACGAAACACAATATCTTGCATCGTTTCCAGAAGAGTCATTAAAACCAGAAGTTGACAAAAGAACCTTAATTAAAAATATTAAGCAATTTTATAGAGCAAAAGGAACAGATCAATCAATACGTTTTATTTTCAATTCTATAGTTGCTCAAAATCAGAATGACATTCCTTCGATTTATTATCCAAAAGATACTACTTTAAAAGCTTCGACTTCAAATTGGATTAATAAACTTGCATTGCGTGTAAAAGTAATTTCTGGTGATCCATTCAAAATAATTGGGCAAAAATTATATCAAGAAGAAGACATTTACGACTCTACTGTGAGAAATGCATTTGCAGTAGTGGATAATGTGAATTTCTTAGGAAATTATGATGGGGAAAGCATTTATGAAATTGCTTTGGCACCAGAAACTGTTGTTGGAGAATTTTCGATTGCCAAAAAAACATTTTTGACGAAAAGATTACTTCCATCAACTTCACAAAATAATAGAATCAATGTATTTTCAACAGTTGGTTGGAAATCAACAAAAGGTCAAATAAAAATTGGCAATGAAACCTTTACTTATAAAGATAAAAATGTAAATCAATTTGTTATTGATAATCGTAGTGGGAATGGTGATTATCCCGTAAACACTCCAGTATATAATTATAGCAATCTTTTGTCAGAATATGAAGAAAATGGAGTTACGTATTCGGTAAAATTATTATGCTATGGTGTTTTGTATGGAGTATCCATTTCGGATGGTCAACCATATTCAACTGAAGGAGATTCAATTCAAATCAGTGATTCTGGATTTGAAACTAGAAATCCTGTTATTTACGACAAGTCACAATCTTCTGTTAGATGGAAAATCAACGATTCCATTGCTACTAGCAATATTTCTGGATTAAATGATGTATTAGTGAATGTTGCTGCCATATATGAGGATGAACAATATTATTATATTGCTTCTTCTGGTCTACCCAGTTATACCATAGGCACATTCACTAATTTATCTCCACAGGACCAAAAACACCTCAAATTAATAAGAAAAGAATCAATTAGAAATACAGAATTATATCCAACCCCATCAAAAGATATTGGCATTTTCTTAAATGGTGTTTTAGCATATGGATATAAAGACTATGATGAAAATGATGTTATTTTCGGTGGTTTAACGCACATAAAAGTAACAGAAAAAGGTAGAGGTTATAAAAATGCTCCATATGTTTTAATTGATGGAGATAAAGAAGCAACAGCGAAAGCAATTCTTTCTGGAGAAGTTATAGAAAGAATAGAAATTATTAATCCAGGAAAAAATTATACCAGTAATCCAGCAGTTACCATTACATCTGGTAGGGGAGCTATTGTAACCGCTACCGTCACCAAAGATAAAGTGACAAAATTAACCATCGTAAATCCTGGCGAATATTATTCCACTCCTCCGTTAATTGTAATTAAAGATAGCACTAACAATGGAAGATTAGCAGAATACACTTCTATTATTTCCACAGATGGCAAATTAATTGGATTTAATAAAATTAGTGAGGGTAAATTCTACACCCAAGAAAATATAAGTGTTCAGGTTGTTCCCATTGGCAAAGAAGCGGAAGCAACAGCATATGTAAAGCGTTGGAAAAGAAATAGATACGAAAATTTAAAAAATAAAATAGATTCTGAAAATGGTTATCTTTTTGAGAATATTGAAAAATCATTTGGATATGGATATGCCCATATTGCAAATCCTTCTTCACTTAGAATAGAATTATTAGATACAAATTCAAATAATCATTCTCCAATTATAGGATATGCTTATGATGGCAATCCTATTTACGGTCCATATGGATATTCCAATCCGTTAAATCCATCTTCTTCTGTAGAAAGAATGGGATCTAGTTGGAGATTAAAAACTGCTAGAGATTTTGGTGGTCCCGATATAGTTACCTATCCTTTAGGTAGTTTTATTGAAGATTATCGTTATCAACATAGATTTGGCAGCCTTGATGAAAATAATGGCAGATATTGCGTAACACCAGATTATCCAAATGGCGTATATGCATATTTCATAACAATTGACGCCATCAATCAACCAGTTTTCCCATATATTCTCGGTGAAAGATTTTATGGTATTCCTGTAGAATCTAATTACGCCGAAAAAATAAGTCAAGCAAATGTGCCATCAAAATCAAGAAGATTAAAAACTTCAATAACACCAAATAATGGCGTATACACCACAGCAATAGTAGAAACAACTACTGAAGGTGGAGTAACATCTTCTGTAGTCGAATCATCTCCAGAAAATTTTTCTGTTGGGAATTCTGTCATAATTAACAATAATGAAACATCTGGCAGTGGATTAGTTGCTGAAGTTTCTTCGCTGAAAGGAAAAATAATTGATTCTATAGAATCTACACAAACTAAATCGATAAAAATTACTTCAAAAAATCCAGTATACTTTTTTGACAAATCAATTATTACACAAGAAGATACAAATGCTAGTGGTGAAATTGTTGGTGATATTTTTTCTTCAGATACTTTTGTATTGAGAAATGTCACTGGACAATTCAATTCTTCATCGAAATTAAATTCTGCTTTAAGAATTGTCAATTTAATTGTAGATAATCCTTCTTTTTATACTAGGAATGCTGGTATAAATTTAACCAATGGAAAGGAAGTAGTTGTTTTATCAATATCTGCTAATACACTTAGAGTTGCTTATAATCCTTTTCAAAATAATGAAGGTATTTCTTTCCCACAATCATCAAATGGCATACTAAAAGATAAAATTTATTATATTATAAATGCCACAACAAATTCATTCCAAGTATCAGAAACGAAAAATGGAAACCCATTGACTTTATCCAGTACTTCTTCATTTGGAATAGTAGCTACTAGTCAGAATGGTAAAGGAATTATATTAGAGCAAGTTGCTTCTGGAAATACTGTAAAAGTCAAAGTGGTTGATGGAGATTTCTATCCAACAATAGATTATTATTTGAGAAGTGAAATTATTGATGACACGATTGGCAGTAAAATATTCCAAGTAGATGAATTAAGTAAAGGTGTAGAAATATTTTCTCTCAATAATAATATTGCGTTGGTCACAACTACCGATAAACATAACATAACTGAAAATGATATTGTTGATATTGATATTATTCCAGATGATGCAATTACCACAACAAAATATTATGTCAGAAAAAGAATTTATCAAACTGTTAAATTATTCGAACCAGAATTAAATGCAGTTATTGATGACACTGGTATTGGTATTATTAAAAGATTAAACAGTGGAGAAGATTATGCAAATGATGGTTCTTCAGTATTTTCTAATGTCGAATTATTATTCGCTGATCAAACACAGTGCAGAGATGAAAATGGGTTAATAGTTTCTCCTGATATAGCTTTTATTGGTTCGGAAGGGGCAGAGGGAAATGCAAAAGCGACTATTACAGTAGTTGATGGAAAAGTAACTACGAATGGAGTAGTGATTACAAATAAGGGTTCTGGATATAAAATTGGAGATATCTTAACCGTAAAAAATTCATCTTTACAAAGACTGTCTGGTTCTTTAAGTCAATCTTACTTATATCTAGAAGTTTCTCATGTAGGATTTGGAATAAACAACAATCAATTAACTTTAACTAACGTATCTTCTATTTCTCAAAATGATATTCTAATAGTCAATAAAGAACACATTAAAGTAGATTCTGTAAATGCTGACACAAATACTTTAACTGTGACCAGAGGATTTAACAATACAATTAGAGAAAATCATTATAACGGCAACTCGGTTTCTTTTGTCGATGGAAAATACACTTTCATATCTGGCAATACTTTAGGTGGAGGATCAAATAGTCCTATTGTAAAATCTTACAATAGAGAAAAGCAGGAATTAACAGTTGTATACAACTTAGACCAAACTTTAAATTCTATTGCAGATATTTCGTTTAATTCATCATTTTTTGATAATGGCACTCCAGCAAAATTAGTTTCTGTTGATTCAGTTGTTTCTAGACCACAATATAAATTTGAATTTGCAAAACATTCTATATCTAATGATTGGATTCCTAATCCAATCATAGAAATACAAAAATATTATCGTTATAAGTTTATTACTAGTGATTCTTCCCTTGCGGGGTCATTTTTAGAATTTTCTCCTAGTAAAAATAAAAATATTGTAACAACTGAATGTATTAAGGGTAACGTAGTACCTGGATCTGGTGATGAAAATTCTTCTTATATTTCAGTTAAGTTTGGATTCGGTGATGCAAGTCCTTCAAATAATTATAATGTAAAGCAAGCAATAGATTTTGCTAATTTTTATTATTATGATAAATCTGAAATAATTCAATCCGACGATTCATACTTATCTTTAATAGATGATCCTTTACAGGGGCAAAAAGTAGTAACTTACGTATCTCCATACTCATTTGCATATGATTTGACTAAAATTCCTGAATATGATGGTTCTGGTGTTTATACTTACACCACAACATCAATTTTTGCTGATGGAGAAATTAGTAAAATTAATATAACTAATTCTGGTAGATCTTATAAAAAAACACCAACTGTTTTTGGAATATTGCCAACGCAAAGCAAAAGGTGTATAGCTGCCTTAAATTTTGACGAAGGAGATAAAAAAATTGTTTCTATTTCGGTCGATTTTCCTGGAAGTAATTACATAAATCCAAAAATTGTTTTGGATGATGATGGAGAAATTTTATTTTTAAAATTTAATGTCGTAAAAGGAAACAATGGTGAAATTATTGCTATTAAATTTTTACAAGATTATACTTTTACAAAAAAACCATTAATTTATGTCGTAGAGCAGAATGTTAGAGTATTTTTTGGCGGAAACAATATAGGAAAACCAAAAAATCTAAAAGTAACTTATAATGGATCAAACTATTATAATGATAATACTATTTCCTCTATATTAACTTCTCATCAAATTCTACATATTACCAATTTCAATTCAGAAACATTTCTGAATGGCGAAATTGTTAGACAATATGAAGGAGGATTTTTAATTGCAGAAGGAAGAATATCAAAAGATGGATTTAATCCCAATAAAAATTTCTTAAAAGTCGAAAATGTTATTGGCGAATTCAAGACAAATATTGATATAGTTGGCAATTTAAAGAATAAAACTGCTAAGGTCACTAAAGTATTTTATTCTCTTTTCAATTCAGATGTGAAATCATATTTTGATAATGCTGGATATTATGACACCAGTAAAGGTCATCTTTCATCTTTAACTGATAGAATTAGTGACTCTTATTTTTACCAAGATTATTCTTATGTTGTAAAATCAAAAACACCAATTAATATTTGGAAAAAACTAGTCAAACAAACTGTACATCCAGCTGGTTTTAAAATGTTTGGGGAAGTGGCAATAGATGCCGCTGCACAAACACAAATGCCAGAAAGGCAGAATGTGACATCTAGTATTAGTATTTTAGAACTATGGGATTCAGAAAAAAATAAAGTAACTATTGAAAGTACTCGCAGACAGATTACACAAACAATAGTACAGACTAGGGATACTAATGTAAGTAGAGGAAAAGGCAGTGTTTTAGTATCTGGTATCGATACTACAGAATTATTATCATATGTCTTCACTTTACAGCAAAATTTTGATGGTGATTTTGATGAATCTGGAAATATTGTTGGTAGAAAATCATTTAATATGATACTTCCTGGTTATGGTGTAATGAATGTAGCAAACGCAAATAATTTGTTTATTACATTAGACGGAATTATACAGGAGCCAGGTGTTTCTTACACCATTTCTGGATCAACAATTACATTTGCTACCGCTCCACTGGGTCCAAGAATTTCAAATAATCAAGAAGTAGAAGCACAAAAGTTTGTTGGTAGAATGATTCGTTTTAAAAATGAATCACTTAATAATCAGTATTTTAGAAAAATTGAAAATATCCAGAAAGATTTTGATAATACAAAAACTAGATTCCCATTATACTATGAAGATGGTTCTAGTGTTATTTTAGATGCTAAAGAAAATCTTTTAGTTTCTTTAGATGGTGTTGTGCAGGAAAATAAAATGACACCATTAATTCCTGCTACATCATCTTATTATATCGATAGAACAAAAACTCCTAATGAAATTGTTTTCGTTGATGCTCCAAGAAAACTTGATAGTGTTAACTATACTAGATTTTTTGCTTATAGTATAGGAAATTACGAAAGATTATATATTGATAATAATTTATTCAATGGAGAAAAAAAGGGTCCATTTACACTTACTAGTGTTTTGGGTGATCAAACTGTTACAATAGATAATGACAGAACTGTATTAATTTTCATAGAAGGAATTTTACAAATACGAAACAGATCTTACACAATTACTGGGTCAAACATATATTTCACTGAAGCTCCTCGCCCAGGTCAAATTATAAACATTCTTTATCTTTATGGACGAGAGACAGAAAAGAAATTAACATTTTATAATTTTGAGAATAATAAATTTTTTAACAGAATTGATTTATTATCGTCTGCATTTATTACTAATGACCAATTATTAGATTATGATACCGTTTATCAAGGAAATACTTTTAAAAATTGGGAATCGGTAGGAGAAATATTAAATTCATATGCAAGTAGTGATTCTCAAGGTAATCCAACTTTAAGAATTATTTTCAGGCAACAAAACTGCAAATTTGATATAACAAAACCAATTAAATTAACATCATACAAAAAAACTGTAAGTGAGTTTATCATCGAACCGTCTGAAATAAATTCTATTACTGATTACACCAAGGATGATGAAAATAATGAATTAGTTTATAAAACTAAAGCTGGTTGGATGTATGGAACTGAATTAAAACCAAAATATTCAAATAATTTAGAAGTCAATGATTTGGTGCAAGTTGATGGAGAAAAAGATTATAGAAGAATTACATTAATACCAGATGTTCTCAAAAAACTTGGTCATCGCAAAGAAGATCTAATTGAAAATAATCATTATGGTCAAGTAGGCGTAACAACTTATAATGGTTTGACTGAGGGTATTGGTCTCAGCGTCCTAGCAAATACTACCCAAGGAAAAGTCACATCATTAATTTGGAATAACAGAAATTATGCTGATTATGCTTTCAGAGTTTCTGTTGGTATTATTATTCCCACAATAATAACGGGAAGAAATTCTTTAATTACATTAGATTATCAAAATAAAGTTGAATTGAGAGATGGCACAGAAATTACATTAATAAATCCAAATGCAAGTGTATTGCAAAAAAATAATATAAACATACAACCAAGTGCTTATAACTATCCTGAATCTCCCCAGTTAGTATTTGTTCCACAACCTCCTAGAGATACCTATGGTAATATTACTGGTCCTGTAACAGGAGGTGGTGCATCTGGGTTTGTTGTCATGAATGGCGGCGAAATTATAGATGTTGTTTTGACTAATGGCGGAAGTGGGTATTCTGTCCCACCGAAGGTTTATGTAACCAGAGGTTACAACATTTATAGGTCGAAAGAAAAAGTAGTTTCTTCCAGGACAGATTTAATATTATCGCCAAATATCAGATCAATCTTTGGTGTCTATACACAATGGCTGTTAGATATTGGATCTAAATTAGTTCCAGATATCGTCAACACTGTTGATGTTAGATCTGCATATAATTCAACAAACCCAACTATCGTCGTAACACCAAAACCATTAATAACACCTATTGTTGAAAATAAAAAAGAAATAACATCTATCATTAATCTGGAACCAGCGGTTATCGATAGCATTTCTGACATTTCATATCAAAGATTGTCATTTTTCCAATTTGACCCATTAATAACAACTATTGATGTAACAAAAACAACTACTGTAATTGCTGATTTTGGTGCAATTGACACATATGGAAGTGGAGTTGATAATGATAAGTATGAATTTGCTCAGTTAGGAAATAGATTTGAAATATATGAAAATATTAAATTTATGACAGATTATGGTGTTGCTAATGTAAGTCAGCAAAATACTTTGGAAATGATGGATATTTATTATCCAACCGTAACAATAGGTGATTTTGCTGATAGAGGTGCATCGTCTTTAAGTGCATCTGGAGACATATGGCAATTGTCTTGGCCTACTATTAACGAATATGGAGCACTGTTGGATATTTCTTTAACAGAAACTGATACTATAGTTTATGTTCCAAATACAAATGCATTCCCATCTTCAGGAAAACTATTAATAGGTGATGAAATTATCACATACACAGGCAAACTTTCGGATCGTTTTATTGGCGTTGTGAGAGGCGCCGATAATACTATTGCTAAAACTCACAATGCAGGTGATTACTTGAGAAGTTTGCAGTAAACAGTATAAATATAAATAACTCGGAATTACCAGAAATAACAAAAAAGGAAAACTATGGCAGCCATCATTTCTGAAAAATTCAGAATCTTTAATGCTAAGCAATTTTTAGAGTCACTATCTGAAGGTAGCACTGGCACCGAAGCAACTTCTGACGAAAGAACAAAATCCTATTTTTTTGTAGGTCGTCCGCAAAAATGGAATGCATATTTAGAAATCTATTCTACTGTTGGCACATTCCAAGTAGGTGAACAAGTTTATGTAACAGGTTCTGGTATTACTTTATCAAACTCTCCATTCCGAGCAACTGTAGAGGCTGTATACCCAAATAGTTTACTGCTATCTAACGTTTTTCCAAATATTTCTGCAGTTCCTAGTGTTGGTTCAGAAATTAGAGGAAACACTTCAAATGCTACGGCAAATGCTGCCATTTATAGATATGCTACTGATGAAACTCCTTTAAGACCAGCAGATAATGATGATGAGGATAAGAGCATCCATGATGATATGATTGCTCTAAAAAGAATCAATTCCGAGCAAGTAAGAGCAGTTGTAAGAAGATTTAACTGGAATCCAACGGTCAATCCTAAATTTGACATGTGGAGACCTGATTATTCATATGCAAATTTTGCTCAAGTAGATCCAGATGGCGTTGGATCACAAACAGCTGCACAGAATCTTTCTGCTGCAAAATATTATGTTATCAATAATAACTACGAAGTTTTTAAGTGTTTGTATAATGGAGTAAGTTCTACTTCTCCAACTGGCATTAATGCATCACTAGAACCAAAAAGAAATCCAGGTCCAACTGGTGAAGGAGCATACGATTCAGCAACAGGAATCTTCACCGAATATCCAGATGTGTCAAATGGATATGTTTGGAAATATCTATACACCATCCCAACAAATGACGTGTTAAGATTCCTTTCCACAGATTTTATGCCAATTGTTGAAGATGTAACTGTAAAAACATTGGCAGCGACTCAGGGTGGAAGTATTTCTGCTGTAGTAGTGAGAGGAATTGGTTCTAACTTACCAGCAAGTGAAGTAATTTACGCCGCTATCCTCGGAGATGGAAATGGTGGTAGAGTAAGAATTGAAACAAATCAAACAGGAAATATCACAACTGCTTATCTTGTTAACAACTCTGGTCAGAGAGTTAATGTATCTGGTAGTGGTTATACATATGCAAACATTCTTTTGAAAAATGGTCATCTATTTGAAAATCCCGATTTAACTTCCCCATTCACTGTTTCTGCTAGTGCAAGTGGACATGTGGAAGCAATTGTCTCTCCTAGAAATGGTCATGGCGCAGATGTTATTTCTGAGTTATTAGCAAAAAGAGTTATGGCGAATATTCGCCTAACTTATGCAGAAGGATCTGGAGATTTCCCAGTAGATAATGATTTTAGAAGAATTGGTATTATCAAAAACCCCAAACTTCCTGCACCTTCAACTGATTATGCGACACAAGATACTTTAAGTGGAATTTATGCTCTTAAATTGAATACAGTTACTGGTGCTTTCCAACCAGATGAAATTGTTGAGCAAGAAATTGCTTCTGGTCAAATTGCAAAAGGCACTGTAGTTTCTTGGGTCTGGGATGAAGTTCCAGCAGGTCAAACACCAACATCTGGTGTATTAAAGTATTTCCAAAGTCCAGATTTACATACTGACAATGGTGTAGTAAGAGCATTTGTTTCTGATGCATCTAAAGTTGTAGAAGGACAAACTTCTTTAATCACAGGAAATGTGGAAACAGCATATTCTACTGGTGGGTCTGTGCTTCCTTTATTAGGTTTATCATTCACCAGCGGTTTAGCAAAACCAGAAATTGCAAAATATACTGGTGATATTGTTTATGTTGAGAACAGAAGACTAATCACTAGAGCTCCTGATCAAATTGAAGATATCAAACTAGTAATTGAATTCTGATATTTCATTTCTTTCATAATAAACCCGTTACATTGAGTAGAGATGCCACAAAATACCAATTTAAATACAAAAGAGTATAACGACGATTTTGATGCGTCTAAAAATTTTTACAAAGTCCTTTTTAGACCAGGATACTCTATTCAATCTAGAGAATTAACAACATTACAATCAATTTTACAGAATCAAGTTGAACAATTTGGAAAATATCAATTTAAACAGGGACAACAAGTAATTCCTGGTGAAGTTTCTTTTAATAATAGATTAAATTATGTAAAACTATCTTCTGTATCCGAAGTAGCAGAAAATGTTGGTGGTGAAATTGTATTCAACAAATATGATATAAAAGATTTAGTTGGTGTAACTTTAACTGGAATAACTTCTGGAGTTCAGGGTATTGTTGTTGCTGCTGAATATGGATCTGAAACAGAATCTGATACAATTTACGTAAATTACATTAGTGGTGGTAATGATAGTGAATCTACTTTCAGACAAGGTGAAGAGTTAGAAGGAAATATTCAAAACAGTCCAATTCTTGTGGTTGGTACTGATGGAAGCTCACTACCTTCAGAAGTGATTAATGTAAATCCAGATACATTAGAAGTTACTAGAGATAAAAGCCCAGCAATGGGTTATGCATCTGCAGTAAAAGTAGAAACTGGTATCTATTTTGTTAATGGTTTTTTTGTGCAATGTGAAGAGAGTTTATTAGTAATTGACAAATTTTACTCACAACCATCCAAAAAGATTGGATTTGAAATAGAAGAAAAAATTATAACTCCAGAGCAAGATATAACTCTATATGATAATGCTAGGGGGTCTTCCAATTACAGTGCTCCAGGTGCTCATAGATTACAAATTAATTTAAATTTGAAATCTTATGAATTAGAGCAAGAAACTGGCGATAATTTCATTGAATTAATAACTTTAAAATTAGGTCAAATCCAAAGAAAAGTAAGTAAAAAAACTTACAATGAATTGGAAGAAACTTTAGCAAGAAGAACTTATGATGAATCGGGAGATTATGTAGTTGATAACTACCCCATTGAATTAAGAGAATATTGGCAACAATCTGGCAATCAAGGATTATATCCTTCCAGAATTGACGGCACTGTAGGACCAGAAGTTGCAGAAATAGAAAGATCTTATACACAACAAGAAGCAGAGGCAAGATTTGTTGCTGGATTGGGCGCTGGAAAATCTTACGTCAGAGGATATGAATTAGTAAATAAAGAAACCAAATTTTTACCAATAGAAAAAGCTCGTGACGTTTTATTAAAAGAAGATAATAGAATTAAGACATATGGGCTACCATATTTCAATATTTCTAATGTTTATGGGTCAATTCCTTTAAATTCTGAAGGTGGACAACTTTCTTCATATCCGACAGTTTATTTCTCGTCAGTATTTAATGATGGTTATTTGGGTTATAATGGTGATTATGGCACTAGAAAAACTTTATCTAGAAGAGGAAATCCATTAAAATCTTTATCGAAAACAAATTTAATTCATGATTATGCGATAAAAACAATTTATGTTAAAGCAAAATCTCCAGCAAATGATTATAGCTCTATTCTTGGCACAAAGCTTTGGTATGTTTCTGATTTAGGACAAAATTTAGCATCAACAGCAGTTGATTATGTTGATGTTATTGGATTTTCACAACTAACTAGACCAGATGATATAGGTGGAGAAGTATATCTAGAAATTACTGTATTAGGAAACAAAAGAGATTTGCAATCTAAATTCTTAGAATATGACGATGCAGATTTTATACCAGATGCATTATCTGGATCAGCAACAAATACAGAAGTAAAAAGAAGACAATTATTCTCAAAAACACAAAGTAGTCCAACTGATAACGGCAATTTTAGAGCTCAGAATTATTATTGGCAATCTAGTGGCACTCAAATCCAAGTTTCATCATTGGATTATGAAGTTAGAGTAGTTGGTGGTGTTAATAAGTATATTGCTAAACTAACAACCGTTACAGATCATGGATTATCAGCGGGTAATATAATCACTGTTTCAGCAGCAATACCATCAGCATATAATGTCAACGGAGCATCGGTTCTTGCTGGTCCGACAGCAAAATATTTTGAATATGAGATGGCGTCCAACCCAGGATCTATTGCATCTGGTAATATCATATTAACTGTTCCGATTTCCGAAACTAACAGAATTTTGCCATATGGTGAAATTGTAGACTATAGTGAATTAGTAACCCCAGTAATTGGTGTTTGCAAACCAAAAAATTTCTCATTGGTAGAAAGAGGAAGTGGTTTCAATCCAGAAACAGATAGAATTATTTCAAAAGGTAGAGATTCTACAGGAAATCAAAAATATAATTCTATCTTTAAATTGGAATATTTCAATCCAATTTTCTTTACTAAAATTACTTTAGATTCCCCCATCACTTCTGGATTTACTTCTGGAAGATATATTACAGGATCTCAAAGTGGAGCATATGCAGTTATAGAAGGATCTCCAGATTCTAGTTATTCATCGTTTAGCAATATTTTTGTGAAAGTAATTTATGGCAACTTTATTGCAGGAGAAACTATTGTAGATGAATCTGGTAATACCTTACGTATTGCAAAAGAAAATACTATTTCACACTTTATTGTGACAAAACGTGGTAGTGGATATTCACAATCAACTACTGCAGTTTCAACAAAACCAATTAAAATAGGTGGCAAAGATTTTGATGTTTCTGTTGTAAAACCAATTATAGTTGGTGGGAAAGTGATTCGCGTAGAAATAAAAGATAGAAAATCTTTGAAAGATGAATATGTTTCAGTTCCTGAAGTAGTAGTCAATTTTGATGCTGGCACACCACCAACTTCATCTGTCGTAAAAGCTGTTTTATTTAAAAATACTATATTAACTTACACTAACGAAAACGTAAAATCTTTTTATTCTGAGTTTGGCGATGGCAACGTCAATAAATTTACTGCTGACGTAGAAACTTTTGTAGAAAAATATTCCACAAGCAAGGATATAACTGCGTTTACGTTTTTTGGTACAGCTGGTAAGAAATATTTAACATGCAATTCTTTTTCTGGAGATCCAAGTGTAGATTTGCTTCCTGGTGATATTATACAATTTGTCGATAAAACGGGAGTTATCAGAAGACACTTGGTTGAATATGTGACATCAGCAAGTGGATTAGTTAGGGGGCAAATTTATCTAGATACTGCATTAAAGCAAGATGTTGATAATGCAATTGTTTCTAGGAAAAGAACAAAAATTACAAATCCAGAAAATTCTTCCCTTTTATATCCAATAGGATTTAAATCTGCGAGTAGTTTAATCCAAGATAGTGATGATACTAAAATTAAATATTATATTCGTCGTGATTTCATTACGACTTCTTCAACCTCTGGGGGACGAATTACTTTTTCTGCTCAATTAAGATTCGGCACACAAAGATTTATTGGATTCAATGAAAGTAATTTCTTATTAACAGTTTTAGATAAAGGAAATTCTGATACTGGATTGGAAAATGGTGATATTATGTATATCACTTCAAATCAAGTTTCTGCTTTGTCTTCTGGCGGTGTATCCATTACTCTAGATAATTTAGTGTTTAGGTCAGATGCTTCATCTGCATCTAATGTAGTGTTGAAATTATCTGCAACAATTGAAGTAGATAAATCTTCACCAAAAACAAAAACACCAGTTAGAAATAAAAGAATTGTAGTTATATCGTCTGGCGATAAAGTTATTCCATTCAGAGGATATGATTATGATGAAAAAACTGCACAAGTAATTTCATATTCAGACGCATTTGGAGAATATGGAACTGACATTAAAATTTTTGAAGGATCAATTTCAAACCCACCAGTTTTAGACGATCAAAATAATGTAATAGAAGGTTATGATGTAACTGATAGATTTACATTTGATGATGGTCAAAGAGACACTATGTATGATGTCTCAAGATTAGTTTTGAAACCTGGGTATGAAGCTCCAATTGGTCAAGTTGTAATTGTTTTTAATTACTTTGAGCATTCTCAAGGTGATTATACAACTATAGATTCTTACACGTTAACTGGCACTCCAGTTTCGGATATTCCATATTTCAATTCACCTTCGTTGGGAAGAATTTATCTTGGAGATGTAATCGATTTTAGACCAAAAGTTGATGTTAATTCATTAATTACTGGATTCCAAAATAAATCTCTACTAGAATCCAATAACACTATATCCTTTAATGGTTCGGGAGGTATAGCATCAGCTACACCAGCTCACGACGAAAATCTAGATTTTAGTATTTCATTCAACAGTAAACAGTATCTAGATAGAATTGATGGTATTTTCTTAAACAAAAAAGGAGAATTTTTAGTCAAAAAAGGAAATTCCTCATTAAATCCATCCAAACCAGAATCTCCAGATGATTGCATCGCTTTATATTACTTATTCATACCAGCATACACTGCAAATCTTAAAGACGTTCGTGTAACTCCAGTTGATAATCGTCGTTACACAATGAGAGATATTGGCAAATTAGAAAAGCGTATTGAAAGATTAGAATATTACACTACTTTAA
>Ga0129333_10002257_pt1 | contig 17861 bp, 16 predicted proteins | sample CPB6_08_DNA_FD_94474 | JGI IMG/M metagenome (GOLD analysis project Ga0129333, IMG submission 94474) | Freshwater to marine salinity gradient microbial communities from Chesapeake Bay, USA - CPBay_Sum_0.6_0.8_DNA | ecosystem: Environmental > Aquatic > Marine > Coastal | place: USA: Chesapeake...
GAAAACCCAAAGAAAAGAAATAAACGATAGACCGTTTGATAAGGCTTTGTAGGTTCAAAATGAAAAGACTGTCGTGATTCAAACTGTAGATGCCGCTTAAACCAAAAGTTAACAACCATCCAACAACGACAAAACCAAGAATAAGTTCGTAATCAAAAGCTGCAATAGAAGGTTGCCTCACGGAATCAAAGAGAGAGGAACGAAATCGAAAGTTATAAGCGATAACAGCAGCCGATAGAAGTGCCAGAGCATCAACGACAATTAGCGCCACACTGATCGTGACCTTATGTGACCTTAACTTCTGTAGCGTAAGAGACTCAACCACGCTTAGATTGTATGAGACTGTTGACCCAATCTAAGTAATTCCTTCTTCCGATTTCTGCATCAAGATTTCTTCTCGCAAATTCCAGACCTTTAGACGCCAGTTGTTTCCTCTTTTCTGGATCCTGACGTAAGTCCTCTATGGCCCGGGCGAGAAGGGACGGTTTTCCGGCCTCCACGAGTTCGGCAATTCCGTCCAAAAACTTCCACGTTGCTCCTCCTTTTGGAACGGCGGCCAACACTGGGCGTTCGCTGTGCAAATAAGAAGTCAATTTGCTTGGCAAGCTCATCTCCATCTGAGTGCTTCGTTCATTAACTAGCAATAAATCTGCTGCCGATAGCAAAGCCGAATACTGATTATCTGCAACTGCCTCTATAACTACGATGTTTTCAAGTCCGTCGCATAACTTTCTCAAATTGGCTTTTTGATTACCGTGACCCACCAGATAAACCTTCACTTTTGCATATACTCCCTGGTTGGGTAAACATGATCCCTACTCTAGGTGTTGGGTGTGCAACTGATAACCCTTCGAGAAACATTCACGAATTCTCGTGTTTTTAGATTAATTAGAGCTTTTCTGATGGTTACTATTTGTCATTGTCTAGAGGAATGCAAGGATTCAAAAACTAGATTTTAGATAGAGGCTTTAACTTCTTAGATCAGATTTGATATGGATCCAAGATCTGACTTAACTAGGTAGGTTACGGCAGCAGGTAGCGCCATCCCATTTGGAACTGCTAATGCAGGTGAGGTGTGTGAGGTTCAGACCACCTTGCCAACCCAGGGGTGTTCCTTTTCGATGTAGTGCAAGAGATCGACCCCACTTGGCCCAGTAATGCAAAAGTTTAAATCTGTAAAAACTGCATGCTCATCAAAGCTACCAATTTTGGCATTCGCAACTGATACATTAGTAACAGCCTCAACCTGAAAATTTGTCGCAGTCAGAACTTCTCCCAGCAGGTTGCGGGTGAACTCTTCATCCTCTGCTATGAGCACGCGTGCAAGGAATAAACTAATTGAAACTACCCCTGTAAAGAATTATGCAAGTCAAATTCTAGATCCATTTAAGATAAAACCTCGACTCTTTGACATCGGTTTTTGCTCAAATCTAGAATTCCTCTCAAGCCAGAAAGTTAAACACCCTCTATCGGTCACAAATTCAAGTTATAATATGAAACATGCGAAGCTTATTCACAAATACTTGATTCTAAACACCATAAATTAACATGCTGATATCGCAAAAACTAGTCGAATGGTCGTGGGCCTCAATTTTTGCCTTTATATTTATTGAACGGGCTGGGGTTCTACTCAATTTTTATTCGGAAATTCCAAAACTACTGCTTTTATCACTAAAGTATTTTGCGATCCTTTTAAGTCTAGCTGCATCAATCAAATATGAACCTTCAGTGAAGTGGAAATTTAAGCCCTTACTCTTGTTGCCATTATTTTTAATTTCTATACAGGCCTTACTAAACATAACTGATTACACTTCACTTAAGGAGTATCAAACATTTTTTAGCTGGCTTTTTGTGACCTTAAATTGTTACTTAGCCGGTTTAAAGTTCCACTTATTGCTGAGATTACTACTTCTGTCCAATTTAATATCACTGTCATCAGTCTTACTTGGCTCAAAAGCTTGGTCAATAGATAGTCGACTTGAATTCTTAAATTTACCTGGCCGATTGACCGGCCTGTTTGGACAGCCCAATGTGACTGCACTTGCAGCAGCATTCACAATTGTCTTTCTATGGGGAAAGAATGCTAACAGATTGAACCTTTCGGTGGCTTTTTTAGTTCTCGGACTATCAGCTTCTCTTACCGTGATTTCGGGGTTAATCTTAACAGGAATATATCTACTCGTGTTTAAAAGATTCGGAAAGTTGTTGCAACTATTTTTCCATATATCTTTGCTTGCATTCTCAATACTTTACCCATTTTTGATTCACTTCTCGCAAATTGACTCCATAGAAGCAAGACGGTTCACTGGAAGAGTTGCTATTTGGGAATGGACAATACGGAAAATTAGTGAACCTTCATTTATTCCGCAAATTGATTTATACTCAATGCTATATCAATCGGAGAGTTCACATATTGTGTGGTTTCATGCGCATAATCAATTTCTAATGAACTGGGCAACTGGGGGTTTAAGTGCGGCAATTTTCGGTGTATGTCTATTGCTAGGTATTGTTCTTGCTGCAGCGCAGGGAAAAGCAACTTCTTCACTTAAGTTTGCCATCGTAACAATACTTCTATTGAATGTGATTTTTGAAGTGCCAGTAACGCTTGATAAACTTGATGCTCGAACGATACTTTTAATTTTTGTAATCTCTAGTATCTCACCAAAAGAATCTCCACCAACTAGAATTCATCCATGAAAACTGGCTTGTTTGCATGGGAGGGCTATGGCAACTTTGGGGACGACTTATTAGGAACTGCGGCTAGGCAACTATTCTCAGGGTTAGATTTAGAGCCATACTACGAAAAACGAAAATGGTTTACTAGAAGTTTTGCACTAACTACTAGAAATTTCCAACAGAATAAAGTCCCAGTTTTGTCTCCAGGAGTTTTGATCTTCGCAGGAGGCGGGATGATAGCAACCGACCAAAATACGGAAACAATAGAAAGATGGATTAGGCACTTGTCTCACAATAAATTTACCGTATTTGCATTCGGGATTGGAGTGGGTCCAATTCGTTCAGGAACAGAAAGACTAGCCCATAATTTATTGAGCAAATTTGAGTCTCCCATTTATGTGCGATCTCAAGAAGATCTGTCGCAATTAGAAAAGATCGATTTGGAAGGAAGTTTAGCCTGTGACCCAGTACTACTTATGGATTTGAGTAAATTGGGATTGGTGGAAAGAAATGAAACAAATTCAATCCATCACTTTGCACCTTGGGATGTTCATTGGCCAATTCTAGATAAAAATAGTTACCTAAAATTGATAAAAAATTGGGAATGTAATTTTCCTGAAAGTAAACCTCTGAGATATGAATATTCCTCAAACTTTAGGTGGAATGTCTATGAGCAAGGGATAGTCCAAAATGCTGTATCCGAACATATTTCTGAAATTCGTTCTGCAAAAAATGTCGCTTCTTCAAGATTGCATACTTCTATAGTTGCAGGCATGCTAGGTGTTCCGCAGTTTTGTATTCCTTACGGTAGAAAGTTCAAGTTATTAAATGAATTGGGGTTGAAATTGAGCTCTCCTGATCACGCAATTATGAATGAAGTTTTTGATCCTTACCAAATGGAAAAAGTCATCTCAAGAGGGCGCAGAATGCTTGATAGTCTAAGAGCATCAATCGAAAGGCTCACTTACTAATGCAGATACTGCTTTGCACGAGAGAGATAATTACAGGTGGTGGCGAAGTATTTCTTCGAGATTTGGCTAATGAGTTGAAAAGTTTAGGTTACCAAGTCAGAATCCGATGCCATTCGAACGCTGGAATAAATAACCTTGCACCCAACATTGACAAAATTGGGTTTTACAAATTTTCTGGAGTTTCTCGAGTGATTGCAAATGACTTTAGAAGTCTCTGGATGTCTTTTTTCTTAAGCCCAACTGCTAAAAGAGCTTTCGTGGTACATGGACGTTGGCAAATTAGCAGAATTCGTGTATTGATCTGTTATATCTCATTTACAAAAGTGATTTGCGTTTCAGAAGCATTGTCCAATCACGCAAAGAAACTTTCGTATATTAATAAGAATTTTCCTACCATCAATCTTGCGCCTGTCCGCTCTATAAGATATAGCACTAAAAAAGCTTTTCAGTTTTTTGATCTTAAGGGTGTCGAATTTAGAGTCGGCAACATTGCTAGATTAGATCCCATAAAAAATCTTTTACTGTATTCAAATTTTATTGATAGCTTGTTGACCCAGGGGCACTCTATAGATGCCTCTCTGCTTACCTTCAAGCCTCAGAACACTCAAGAGAAACAGATTTTGGATTCTCTATCTAGTAATATTAAGATTTATCACGAAGATAAGCCTCATGATTATTTGCAGAATATTGATGTATTGGTAAGCACTTCGATGTACGAAAGTTTTGGATACAGCTTAGTCGAGTCATTAATGTCGGGCGTTCCTGTGTTTACTACAGCTGAAGAGGGACCGAGAGAATTTTTGATTGGTGAGCTTGCAAAAGGATACTCACCAGGTATATTTAATGTGAACGATTTGACCAATAAGTTCTTGGAGTTTAGAACCAAAGTGGATAGGCTTCGCTATATTGAAGATGCCGAGAGACTGCTAACTTTAAGATCAGTTTCAAACATGACCTCACAGGTTTTGCGAATTTTAAAATGAAAGTTATCTATGTAGCTGAGCGAATACCTTTGAATGGAGCACTCGGGCAAACTTTGAGGAGAAATGGGATCATAGAGGGACTTACGCAAAATGGTTGCGAAGTGTCAACAATTTTGGTGAATCGAGATGGCGAAGGACTAAAGACACTTGAAAAAGTTCGTGGCGAATGCGACGCAAATCAAAATATTTTTATGATTTTCGAAGGTTTTGAATTCTCAATTTTTGCCCAAAGATTTGTATCTCTCAACGGAGCTTTTGTTGATATTTGTGATTCTCGTGTACTTATCGCTTCCATAGATCCAAAAATGCGAAAATCAAGAGCGGTAAAGCTTATAAGAAAGTATTTTAAGATCGTGAGAAATGGTTTTAGACTTAAGAAATTAGGAAAATCGTGTAGAGGTTTTATATACATTTCAGAGCGCGATTTGAAATCAGACGAAATGTTTCTTAAAAGGGATTTGATAAAGGTTATCTTGCCAAACGGCATAGATAAGAATGAAATGTCACGAATTGCTTTCAAAATAGAAGGTGACTTTCTCCTGGTTGGAAATTGGAGTTACGCCCCAAACATCGAAATGTTAAATTATGCAGTTCGTTTTCTTGAAAACCATGAAGTGAGAGGAAGAAGGGCGTTACGAATTGCAGGACCAAATTTGAAATTGCAGTACATTCCCTCTCGCTCTTGGATTACTTACCTTGGGTGGGTCAAAGAAAAGTCAGATATTTACAAAGATACCTTTTGCCTCTTAGCACCGATTTTTCAGGGTGGTGGAGTTAAGAATAAAGTCCTGGAAGCAATCTCATATGGAATCCCAATTTTCGGTTTAGAGGAAGCTTTTGCTTCAATCCCGATGGACCTTCAGGGGTGTTGTTTTCCATTTCAGAATTTACCCAATTTCAACAATGAAGTTATCGTGAATTACAATGAGATTGAGCAAAAGTTATACACCGCTAAACGGTTGACTTCTAAGTATACTTGGAAGGATTCTGTTGGGAATTTGCTAATCGAGTTTGCATCATGAAGATTTGTATTGCTGGATTTGTTTGTAACCCAACTGGAGGAACTGAAGCGGGAGTAGCCTGGAACTGGGCAAAAGCATACGCAAATCTGGGTCATGAAGTTACGATTCTTACTCACATTTCTCAGCGGGAGAATTTCGCTTCATTATCTGAGCCAGACGAGCCTAGATTGATTTTTGAAGGTATTGAGATCCAGTTCATTGGAGAGAACGCCACAAAACCCAGTGCACCAACGTCCATAGTTTCACTAATAAGAATGTATTTTCTTTATATGGCATGGATGAAGTCTGCGATGAAGTATTCCAATTCAATTGAATTTAGATTCATTCACCATGTTAGCTGGAGTACATGTCGAACTATTAGTAAGTTTCTGTCACGATCGAACCTCGTGGTCTGGGGACCGTTAGGTGGAGGTCATGTCGCAAGAATTCGAGATGTACCTCTTCGAGATAAAGTGTACGAGAGCATTAGAAACTTAAGCGTAGTTACTTCCAGAATTCTGAATTCTTTACACCAGGTACAGCGGTCCCAAAATGTTATTGCCCTATCAACCAACTATTCAACTTTCAACTATTTGAAATCAATTGGACTAAGAGATATTAGATATGAGCTGGCTGATGGAGTGCGCGAAGTTATGCTCGAACCCAAAACTAAGGTTCGAAATGAAGATTTTGACATAGAACTAATCTGGGCTGGAAGAGTCGTTGCTAGCAAGCGCCCCGACTTGGCTGTTGGAATTCTGGAAGAGATTCGAAAATTAGGGATCAATGCAAAACTTTCATTTCTTGGAAAAGGAAACTACATGCCAAAGCTAAAATCTAAAATTTCAAAGAGTAATTGTAAATCTGCAATTGAGGTTTTAGGTCAGGTATCTTGGAGCGAATCGAAAATTAGAATTTCAAATGCTGATTTTCTTCTATTCACAAGCGTTCGAGACAGTTCGAGTCCAGCCGCTTTAGAAGCTGCGAGTTTCGGTGTACCTACCTTTGGTCTTCGCATAAACGGGCTCGGTGACCTATTCCCTAGCACATTTGTTTTGGGGCCACGACATTTTGCAGGCGAGAAAGAAATATCAAAAATTATTGCTGCGGAGTGTTTATCTCTAATTTCCGAGGCAAATCTTCAATTTTTGCAAAATGAAGCATTGAAATTCGCCCGTCAACAGCTCTGGGAGAACAAAGCAAAAAGAGTTATTCAGATGGTAGAAGCAAAATGAAGATACTTCATCTAATAATTAATTCCCATGGAGGTGGAGCCGAGAGAACCGTACAAGAGTTACATCATGCACTCTTAGAAAGGGGGCATGAATCCAAAATAGCCTGCATCGATCCAGAATTATTTTCAGGTTTAAGAAAACTTCAACCCGAATACGTACTGAACACTAAAAGAAAAAAAAGACTAGGCCGAATTATCGTAAGTGTAATTGCACTGAACCAAATACTAGAAGATTATGCTCCGGACATTTTACAAATCAATTGTGAGGCACCGGAGATCGTGGCTGCTTTATCTAGATGGCAAAAATATGCAAAACATTTAGTCGTTACTGAGCACAACTCTACGCCATGGAGTCATGCACCATTGTTAGGAGTTTACATAAGGCGCTTTTCGTCTATACGTAAAAGTCGGTTTACAGCGTGTGCCAATTTCAAGAGTTCTGCTTATTTTGATTCAACAAAAAGTGTTGTTATTGAAAATATGTTGCGTAGTACTACGACACTTCCAAGAATAAAAGTACAATCTTCGTTTCGGGGAATCTTTTTGGCTCAAAGACTTTTTGCAGTCAAAAGAATAGGGCCACTATTTAGAATAATTGGAAAAATAGGAAACACAATTCCATTAATTGTTTGTGGGGATGGTCCAGAATTAAATAAACTCAGAAAAATTGCCTCCACTCTCAAATTAAATGTGGATTTTAAGCTCCAGGTTCCAAATCCATGGGATCACTATGAGGACGGCTTTTTATACGTATCCAATAGTTCACGCGAAGGTAACCCTCTTTCAGTGGCAGAAGCAGTTGTATGTAATGCCCCAATACTTATTTCTGGAATCACAACGCACAAATTTGCAGTCACTAAGTCAAATCAGATTTTTTCGAATTCACTTGAACTTGAGCAACGTTTGTCTAAATTAGTGAATGGTGAATTATCACTTTCAGATTTCCAACCTGAAGATCATTTCCGTGAACAATTCTTAATTAGCAGATCTTCTAAAGTAATAGTTGAAAAGTGGGAAAATTTCTATGCTTCTCTTTAGTCTAATGCTTAAGAAAGTCGCAAAGCTAATAGGATTTAGAGCGATTGTGATGATAAGTAGTTCTCTACTTAACCTGTTGCTACTTAGAGTGCTAATTCAAGAGTTTTCGATGGGACAAGTTGGAGTCTATTTTGTTCTAATTGCTTTCGGGCAATTTATTTCTTTTCTAGATCTTGGAATTGGATACGTAACTTCGATACTTTTGAGTAGGGCTTCAAACCTTGGGAAAAAACTGGAAATTATGAAATATGCGTTACAAAAATTGGTAAGTGCTCAATTCTTCTTTTCTTTTCTACTTATTGCTGCAACACCCTTATGGAATCTGATTCTGTTTAGAGAATTTAAGTTTGCAAATTTAGGAATATTCTTAACTATATTTTTTACATCATACATAATCTCATTATTTAATTTATGCAATCAATTTTGTATTGTCAATAGTGACTTGAAAACTGTTTTGCAGATTGACTTAATGCGAGGTATTTTGTTATTTGCTTGCTCAATTATTTCAATTCTTATCTTTAAGTCAATTTATTCACTAATTGTTGCATGGACATTATCTAACCTGATACCTAATCTTATTATTCATTGGAAGTTAATAAGGAGCATTATTACAAACTATTCAATGATTGGTGCAGGTAAAAACCAGATGAATGTACTATCGAAAACTGGAATTCAAAATCAATTTACAATCATCGGGACTTTGCTGAATAATTCCTCTGATCAAATAATCTTATCCGCAATTCTGGGCCCAGAATCTGTAGTAAGTTACCAAGTTGTCACGCGCGTTTTAGTTTTTTTCAAGTCAATTCTCGGAATCATTTGGCTGCAACTTTGGCCCATTTTGTTGACCAAGCAAAATGATAATAAGTCACTTTTACAGGCGCGAGTTTTAGTAAAGGTTTCAATATGTTTAGGAGTTCTGTTTCTAATATTCAACGCAGTACTTGGAGAGTTGTTCGTGAGATATTTTATCTCACCTGAGCTCGATTTGAATTTAGTCGTCTACGTTTCAGTTGGTTTCATAGGTCTTATCGCGTCGTTAGAAATCGTGGTTTCAGCAGCAACTATGGATTTTATATTTCAAAAATTGAAATTGCTCACAGTTCTTTGTTCTGGGATTTTAAATGTGTTTTTAACTATATATTTGGTTTCCTTATTTGGAGTTTTGGGTTGCTTTATTGCCTCATTTATTGTTATTACCTTCAGCAATATAATTCCGTTATCGTTCGTAAGGCGGGAGTTTTTGAAAAATATTCTTAAGTGAGTGGATTCCGTTCGAGAGCCGAAACGGTAATGTGGGTTGTGTAGGGATTGAACCTACGACCCGGTGATTAAGAGTTACCTGGTCGGGGTATGAAAGGTTCTCTGCCGCTTTACTTCTTCGTTGCCCAGAAAATCTCTGCGATTTCATCAATCTTAGAGATTAGCTGCTCGGCAACAGCAACATCATTTGTTCCCTTGGTGCCGGTGGCGCCTGCCAACTTCGTTGCCTCATTGAAGAGAGCATGGAGTTGTGGGTAAGCCTCGAAGTGGTTTGGCTTGAAGTAATCGGTCCAAAGTACCCAGAGATGTTCTTTAACTTGATGTGAGCGTTCTTCCTTAATTGCAACAGCGCGTGACTTGAAATCTGGATCGCTTGATGCGGCGTATTTCTCCATGCAGGCCTTAACTGAAAGGGCTTCGATCTTTGCTTGTGCGGGATCGTAAACGCCGCATGGAAGATCGCAATGTGCGTAGATAGTTAGCATCGTTGACTCCTCTTTCTTCGAATCTCGAGAAACTTAAGTTGTGAAAGACTACCTCTCGTGGCAAATTTTCGCGCCTCGGCAATATTTTCGGGCAAATTTAACTGGCCTTACCGAAGGGCCCGCGTCCAGGGCGACTCAATGGCCCCCACCTTTCGTGATGGGGATCAAGTACTTGTAAAGCTTTACCGCGAAGTTCCAATTGATCTGCCTTTACTCACTGTCGTATTAGTCGAGCGGGAAGTTCAACCGGGAATCTTCTATGTGAAACGGATTCAGAAATCACATGGCGGCGCATATTGGGTTGAAGGTGATAATCGCGAAACGGGTATAGAAGAGCTTGTTAAGGATTCAAGGAGTTGGGGCTACATCCCGGCACATGAGATTCGCGGGCGAGTGATTCGAAGGATTAAACGCGCTAGATAATTAATGCGCAAATACTTCAGCTATTAAGGCTTTCTGCTCTTCTTCATGAACATGAAGACTTCCCGTTGCAGGACTTGCAGCAGCTTTGCGTGAGACGCGGTTAATTTCGCGAGTAAGTCCGGCGCTGCGAAGTGCATCGCCAAGAGTGCTGGAGAGATATGGCCACGGACCTTGGTTTGCTGGTTCATCTTGCACCCAGAGAACATTTGCATTTGGGTGACGATTTATCTCGGCAATAATTTCAGCGCTAGGAAGTTGATAAAGCTGTTCGACCCGCGCAATTGCAGTTGAGTTATCGCCAAGTCGCGCCCGTTCTGCAAGCAGCTCCCAATAAATCTTTCCGCTACACATAATCAAACGCTTAGCTGAAGTTACTTCTGCATCAGGAATGAATGGTCGGAAGTTTCCGGAGGTGAAGTCAGATAACTTGGATGCGGCAGCCTTTAGACGAAGCATCGACTTTGGTTCAAAGACGATAAGTGGTTTACGAGCGGGATTCTTTGTATGCCATCTCAAGAGATGGAAGTAAGACGCTGCGGACGATGGTTGCGCAACTGTCATATTGTTTTCGGCGCATAACGTTAAGAAGCGTTCGATGCGACCTGAGGAGTGATCGGGGCCTTGGCCTTCATAACCGTGTGGGAGAAGTAGAACAACCGATGAGCGCTCGCCCCACTTTTGAAGTGCAGATGAGATGAATTCATCAATAATTGTCTGAGCGCCGTTGGCGAAATCTCCGAATTGGGCTTCCCAAAGTACGAGTGCGTTATCGCGCTCGAGTGAATAGCCATATTCAAATCCCATTGCTGCGTATTCAGATAGAAGTGATTCAACAACGAAGAATTGGTTTTCAGCCGAGGTTGAATCCGCGCCACCCGCAATAAGGGCGCGAAGTGGAATCCACTCGCTGCCATCGTTGTAATCGCGAACAATTGCGTGGCGATTAGAGAAAGTTCCGCGCCCGACATCCTGGCCGGCGATGCGGATTGGATGGCCTTCAATCAGTAGTGAACCAAAGGCGAGCATCTCACCGCCTGACCAATCAATAGTCCCATCATCAAGCATCGTTACCCGGCGCTGTAGCTGTGGAAGTAGCTTGGGATGAACTTTGAAGTTCTCTGGAACTGCGACTTGAGTTGCAGCAATCTTCCGCGCTACATCCTCACCGATCGAAGTATTCGCACTTGTCGGATTAAGTTCTTCAAGGCGATCAAAGTTTGGCTTCTCAGGGTGCTTATCGTGGACAGAGGCGAAGATTCCCTCAAGTTGGGTCTGGAATTCTTGAGCGATTCCAGTTGCTTCGTCTTGAGTGATATCGCCGCGACCTACTAAAGCTTCGGCATAAAGAACGCGAGTTGTGCGCTTTGCATCAATCAACTTGTACATCTGTGGTTGGGTGAAACTTGGCTCATCGCCCTCGTTATGTCCGCGCCTTCTGTAGCAAACCATGTCAATAACTACATCCTTATTAAAGGTCTGGCGATATTCGAAGGCAACGCGAGCAACTCGAACGCATGCTTCGGGATCATCACCATTTACATGAAATACCGGAGCTTGGATCATCTTGGCAACATCGGTTGCATAACGCGAAGATCGGGCGGCATCAGGTGAGGTAGTAAAGCCAACTTGGTTATTGATAATCACATGAATAGTTCCACCGGTGCGATAACCGCGGAGCTTTGACATCGCAAGAGTTTCGGCAACAACACCTTGACCGGCAAATGCAGCATCGCCATGAATCAAAACCGGGAGAACCGAGAATGCCTTCTTAACATTCTTTTTATCCTGCTTGGCGCGCACAATTCCTTCGAGCACAGGGTTAACTGCTTCGAGGTGAGAAGGGTTTGCCGCTAAATAGATCTTGGTCTTCTCGCCGCTCTCAGTTACAAAATCACCATATGTTCCGAGGTGGTACTTAACGTCACCTGAACCCTGAATTGCGTTTTCTTGGTAGTGACCTTCAAATTCTTGGAAGATTTGTCCGTAAGACTTTCCAGCAACATTGGCAAGCACATTTAAGCGACCACGGTGAGGCATGCCGATACAAACTTCGTCAAGGCCGGACTTTGCTGCGTAACGCGCGATGGTGTCGAGAAGTGGAATAACTGATTCGCCACCTTCAAGGGAGAAGCGCTTCTGGCCGATGAACTTTGTATGTAAGAAAGATTCAAAGGCTTCGGCTGAATTTAATTTACGGAGAATGCGTAGTTGGTCCTCGCGAGTAAAGAAAGGAGAGCCCACTTCAACTTGATCTTGAATCCACTTCCGCTCTTCTGGGGAATCGATATACATATATTCAATTCCAATAGAGCGGCAATAGGAATCACGCAAGATACCAAGGACGTTGCGCAACTTTGCTGAGGTGCGACCACCGAAACCCCCAGTTGCAAATTCGCGATCTAGATCCCAGAGCGTTAAGCCATGTGTAACTACATCTAGATCTGGATGAGTCCGCTGTTGATATTCAAGTGGATCGATATCGGCCATCAAATGTCCGAAGGTGCGATAAGAGTTGATTAGGTTTTGAACGCGCGCGGTCTTATTTACCTGGGAGTCGCTCTCAAATTGCATATCTGCATGCCAGTGAATGGGAACATAGGGAATACGAAGCGCTGCAAAAATCTCTTCGTAGAAGCCGCCTGCGCCAAGAAGAATTTCATGGATACGGCGTAAGAAATCACCAGATTGTGCGCCCTGGATTACGCGGTGATCGTAGGTAGAGGTAAGCGTTACAACTTTTGAAATTGCAAGGCGCGCAATTGTTTCTTCGCTAGCTCCTTGGAATTCAGCTGGGTAATCCATCGCGCCAACGCCAAGAATTAAGCCTTGGCCTTGTACTAAGCGTGGGACTGAGTGAACTGTTCCGATAGTTCCGGGGTTTGTGAGCGAGCAAGTTGTGCCAGCGAAATCTTCAACGGCCAAAGTTCCTTTGCGCGCCTTCTTAACTAAGGATTCATAAGTCGACCAGAATTGACCAAAGTCCATCCCTTCGCAGCCCTTAATTGAGGGAACCAAGAGTTGGCGAGAGCCATCTTCTTTTGCAAGGTCAATCGCTATTCCGAGGTTTATATGGTCGGGAAAGCCGATTGCGGGTTTTCCATCAAGTTCAGTGAAGAAGGCATTCATTTCTGGCGATTCGCGCAGCGCTCGAATCATCGCGTATCCGATGATGTGAGTGAAGGAGACTTTTCCACCACGGGCGCGCTTTAGGTGATTGTTAATTACGGTGCGGTTATCAATCATCAACTTCGCCGGAATCGCGCGAACACTCGTCGCAGTCGGTACCGATAGCGATGCTTCCATGCTCTGTACTACGCGATTGGCAACGCCTCTTAAAGGTTCAATGCGCGCAGCAGATGGTGAAGAAATTTCTTGCAATGGTTTAGCAACTGGTTGTGCCGGAGTCGGTGCCGGAGATTGCGCTGGTCGCACTACTTGTTGCATGACTTGTTGTGGTTGTGATGGTGCAACTGGTTGAGCTGGCGTTGAAGTTTGGGTTGGCGCGGAGGTTGCAACTGGCGTAACTGGTTGAGCTGGGGTTGAAGTTTGAACGGACGCAGTTGGTTGAACAGGAGCAGTTGGTTGAACGGGAGCGACTGGCTTAGATGATTCTTGTGCTTTCAAATCTCTCTTGGGAATTGGTGGAGTTCCGGGAGCAGTAACAGGAGCGTTTGGTAGAGCGCCGCCAGGAATTGTGCCACCGGGAATTGTGCCACCCGAAGATGCACCATTCACTTGCCCACCACTTACCTGCCCACCATTAGCGCTAACAGGTTTGTATCCAGCAAAAAACTCTTTCCACTCTGCTGTAATTGAATTTGGATCACGGAGGTATTGCTCATACATCTCATCAACGAGCCACTCATTAGCTCCAAATGAGCCACCGAATTTATTCTCGGGAGTCATGCCTGCCACAGAAAGTAAGCCTATCGGCGTGGGAGCGGTACGCCCTACCGAGATTGCGGTCAACGGGAGCGGTATTGAACACAACTTGTAAGGATCTAGTCAGGTATTCGCTTTTGTAAACCATGGAATTGGGGTGAGCGACGGGGCTCGAACCCGCGACATCCCGGACCACAACCGGGTGCTCTACCAGCTGAGCTACGCCCACCATGATTTTCAAGCGCCCTAAGTCTAGCCGAATCGCGCCATTGGCCGACTCGTTACTTGAAAGGCAAACAAACCCATTGACTCGTTTAGACCGCAAGAGAGATTTTGATTGAACTAAGCCACAGAGATAAGCCACAGAAATAAGCCACAGAGATAAGCCACAGAAATAAGCCACGTAAGTGAAGTTAACAAATCGCAAAACTGCTTCTCGGATTTATGACCAGAGAGTCGCTTTTCCACAGCTATGAAAAGTCAGCACACTCTTACTGAAAGTTGAAGAGTATGAAACGGCAGTGAGACGAATTTCAAAGCAAGAAGAAGGCACAAGGAGAGATTTTAGAGAGAGCCGAGATTTGCGAGAGAGCCGAGATTTCCGAGAGAGCCGAGATTTAGAAGATAGCAAAACTGCAAAAGTGAGTAGTGATCTTGCGGAAAGCGATGATTCAAAGGAAGGGAGCAAGAATTTCGATGATGCTCGAATGAATCTTGAAGATAGACGTGAGCTAAGAAGTCAAGAAGGGCGGCGCAAGACCAATGCGGCCGAAGAAATATTCAAAGATCAACCTTATGAACCTCAAATGAGCAAAAATGCATCCAAAAACAAAGATTCTTCTAACAACTTGGATGCGCCAGAAAATAAGGGGAGGTATGGACCTCTTCAGGATTACTTAGATGACCCGACGATAGAAGAAATCTGGATTAATTCGCCACAACGTGTTTTCATTGCACGAAATGGCCGCAGTGAATTAACGAATGTAGTCCTAACTTCAGAACAGATTCAAGCGCTTATGGATCGAATTTTGCTATGGAGCGGCCGGAGAATTGATCTATCCCAACCTTTTGTTGATGCACGCTTACCTGATGGAAGCCGGTTGCATATTGCTATCCCTGAAATAACGTCAGAACATTGGGCGATAAATATTCGCAAGCACCTTATGCGTGGCAAGACAATTTCAGACTTAGTTGATCTTGAGGTAATGAGTGAAGACGTAGCGCAAATATTGGTAGAGAGCGTAGCTTCACGTAAGAATATTCTGGTAAGCGGATCCACTCAGGCCGGTAAGACAACTTTGCTGAATGCTTTAGTCAGCTCAATTCCCGTTACAGAACGAGTTATAACAATCGAGGAAGTTTTTGAACTCCGGCCGAGACTCCCAGACTGCATCGCTATGCAGACACGTGGCTCCAATTTCGAGGGCATTGGAGAGATTTCGATACGTCGACTTATTAAGGAAGCGCTTCGGATGCGGCCATCGAGAATTGTAATTGGGGAGATTCGGGAGGCAGAGTCACTTGATCTTCTAATTGCTTTGAACTCCGGCATTCCCGGAATGGCAACGTTGCACGCTAATTCTGCTCGTGAAGCTATTAGAAAGTTGCAGACGCTTCCGCTTCTAGCCGGAGAAAACATAACTCAAGAATTCTTGACACCAACCGTTGCTCGAGCAATCGATTTAGTCGTTCATGTAGGCATGGATGAAACTGGTAAGAGAAGAGTGCAACAAGTATTAGTCGTCAATGAGCGCACTGAGGCGGGGCATATCGATTGTGAGGAAGCGCTGACTTGGAATGGTCTAACTTACTTAAAGGGAACAGCCAACTTGGTTAGAAGAGCATCAAGTGATTAGTCCTTCTTCAGCCCAATACTTATCAGAACCTCTGCAGAAAGCGCTCACTCCATTTTTGGTCGCAATTCTCGCCTCGTTTCTCGCGTACATTGGCTGGGTCCAAATTACTAAAGAAGTCTTCGGATTCGTCGGAAAGCGCCAAGTAACTGCAAGTTACAAAGATCCCCTGCACAATGAAAAGTGGGGTGACAATCAAGCTAGTCACAAAGATTGGGATAGCCGAGAAAACAATGGGCTAAAAATTCAGGGAACCATCATCCAGATAGCACAAATGATTTTGGCGTTTTGCTTCTCATTTGCAGTCGCAGCGCTACTAACGAGTTCAATAGAGATTAGTGTGGCAATTTCCCTCTTGATCACAGCAATCCCATTTTTTATCGCAAAAAGGAGTGCAGAGAGAAGGGCAAAAGAGCGAGAGGAAGCTTGGCCACTTGCAATTGATTCATTGATTTCATCATTACAGGCTGGTCAATCAATTAGCGAAGCACTCCAGGCTTTGTCAGAGTATGGACCTAAGGCTTTGTCACTTACTTTCGAGCGAGTTCGCAAAAGTCTTGAGGAAGGTGAATTACTTGAAGAGACGCTAATTCGCGAGATGCAAAATCTGAATACGAGTGCTTCGGATCAAACCATCACCACTTTGCTGATTGCGAAAGAATTTGGAGGCAGGGATGTGACAATCACGCTTCGACTCTTATCTAACTTTTTACGGGATGACTTCGAGGCGCAAGAAGAGATTAAGACAAAATTTGGCTGGGTCCGAAACTCTGCACTGCTTGGTGCGGGGGCTCCTTGGTTGATTCTGCTTCTTCTATCAACACAAGAGAACACAGTCGTTGCCTACCAAAGTGATGCAGGAAAGGCTGTCTTGTCATTCGGAGTAATTGCGACAGCCATTGCCTTTCTTTGGATGGAACGAGTTGCTCGTCTCCCAGATTCAGCACGCCCTTTGAAAGTATGAAGATACTTATTTTCCTTACGGTCGCGCCCTTGTTGTACTGGGGCATCTTTCTAATTGCCGAAGAAAGTCTTGCTACTCACGTAATCCATCGAGTTAGAGAGTCCAAGAGTTTTTTCAATAGACAAGCGCGAGGTATCGAGCAAGATAGTTTTGTATTGGTTGCAATTATCTTGGCAATTACGGGCATAGTATTTGTGAGTTGGAAAGACTTCAATATCTTCTGGATCTATTTCATCGCTGTAGCAATTTCCTTCTCATTACTGCAAATGGGAAAAGCAAAGCGCGAGCAGCGGAGATGGAAAAAGAGAGTCGACTCAGAACTTCCGGGCATAATCCAAGCATTAACGCTAATGATCTCAGCGGGAGTTTCTCCAATTAGAGCCATGCAAGCCATATCTAATCGAAGTAGTTCTGTGGTGGCCGATGAGTTGAGACATCTAGTAGGTGAAGTTATGGATGGAAAGTCGACTGTTAAAGCGATCGATGACTTTGCTCGGCGCATAGATAGCGCAGCTTCACGTCGATTCAGTAATGCCTTATCAATCGCAATAGAGCGCGGAACTCCACTTGTGCCGGTTCTAACCGCCCTACTCAAGGATTCTCAAGTTCATTCAAGAAATGAGTTGCTGCGTCGAGCTGGCAAGGCAGAAATCGCGCTTATGCTTCCGGTCGTATTTCTTTTGCTTCCCATTTCAGTCCTTTTTGCCTTGTTTCCCTCGCTTACCCAACTACAGAGTCTCTAGCGGAGTTTCCAGACGAATCACCAGAAGTTTCACTAAATGAATTGCTAGTTATCCACAGTTTTACCAATGTCAACCTACAGATGTCAGCGATGAGTGATTATTCGCTTTCCCACTCACCGCTCTACTACTCCACCGCTCCAATACCCCAGCGAAAAATCGTGAAATTTAAAGAAAGAGAAACCGAGTTACCGAACCCATTAATGATAGGAAGGGCAAGCCATGAATCAAACGAAACCTCTTAATCCTTATGGAGAGGGTAGAGTAAAATTCAAGAAATTGTTTTTGCCTGCCAGTGAGGCCGTTGCAAAAGCTGCGATGTGGCTAGTTGAGCGAATAGCAAACTTC
>Ga0129333_10002258_pt1 | contig 17857 bp, 15 predicted proteins | sample CPB6_08_DNA_FD_94474 | JGI IMG/M metagenome (GOLD analysis project Ga0129333, IMG submission 94474) | Freshwater to marine salinity gradient microbial communities from Chesapeake Bay, USA - CPBay_Sum_0.6_0.8_DNA | ecosystem: Environmental > Aquatic > Marine > Coastal | place: USA: Chesapeake...
CGCACTCACTGCCGCCGCGACCACGGCAGCAACTGGCGTCGCGAGCGGCGGGCCGATCCGTCCGCCTCCGATCGCCGGTCGCCCGGGCGCCCCGCCGCCGCTGGCGAACCCGTTTTCCTTCTCCGCGGCTCCGCAGCGAGCAGCGCGGGGCGGCACGGCGGGATCGGAGCGGAAGCAGAAGGACACGCCACGATCGTGGCTGCCATTCGCCCTGGGAGTTGTGGCATCCGCGGTGGCTGCGGCGTTGATCGGACTTGCGGTGTTCGCCTACGGCGGACGGGCCCAGAAACCGGCGCCGGGATGGCCTCTGGGCAACGCATCGCGTCCGCGCGACGCGAGTACGAGGAGGCCTTCGCAGCCGCCTCCGGACGACGCCGTGGCTCGAGGCGGTTCGCAGCGGCAGTCCGGCGAGCCGCGGGAGGACTTTCCTCCCCGTGACGATCGGCTGAGGGCTCCGTCCGGCCGGTTGAACGATCCGGTCAGCAGTCGCGGGCAGCCGGGCGAAGCAGCGGCCGAATCGGGTGCCGGGCCACCTGTTCCGGCTGGCCAGCCGCAGCCTCCGCCACCGGCCGCCCCACCACCTCCTGCTCCGCCCGTCGCCGATGCCTTCCCGAACCTGCGGAAAAATCTTGCTGCCGCACGGCATTGGCCCGGCGCTGGCCTCGATGGCAGCCGTCCCGAGCCGCAGGAAACGAGGCTCTGTGCACTTGGCGGAGCGAAGGTCGTTCCGCGACTACCCGGTGTGGAGTTTAGTCTTGCGGCAGGGAACGGCCGCTTCCGGCTGTCGTGCGTGCCGGACGCCGAAAATGCCTGGAAAATCATCTGCTCGCCCGCGGGGCCTGCGGTCGCGGCCGCACCGCTGCACATCGGCGGAGTGAGTGTTCGCGATGATGCACTGGTCGCTGGCCTCAGCCAACTCCCTGCCCCCAACGATCCACGATTCCCCGAATATCTCGGAGCCCGGGAGGCCGTGGCGACCACCATTCTGGTCCTGGCGAACGCCGACGACTCACAGGACACGACGTACGTGCAGCTCCGGCGACCGGTCGAAGCCCCACCGATCGTCATCGAACAGTTCTTCTTCGACAAAGATCTCTGTCCCCCGTCGACCAAGCGCGACTCCGGCGAAGCTGTGAGGCTGTTCCTGCAGGCATCACTCCCAGCGACGCCCTGGCCGTGCACGATTCGCGTGTCCGGAAAGAGCGTGACCGGTGACCTGGCGGGAGAGATCGTCGAGTCGGTCAGCGGTCAGCCGTCAGGCGGGGTGCAACTGCCCAGTGCCTGGACGATCGAGTGGTCGACGGGAGCTGGCAAGCCGGTGATGAGAACGGCGTTTCAGTTGGCCAACAAGGAGATGCCGGATACCGGAAAAGATCCGTCCGAGACCCAGTTCTGGCTGCAGTCGTCCGATGTGCTGGAGCCCTGGAACGGCTTTCGCTCCTGCGCCGATCTCAACCAGGCCCGGCCTCCGCGTTACCCGATGCACCAGTTGCCGCGGGTCAGCCTGTTGAAGATCGGCAGCGAGGTGCCGGCCGACTCGGATGACGACCAAGTAGGTTTTCCACTGATCAAGAATTTCAGTGACGTCTGCAAGCAGTATCCCAAGGCACCGCTCGACCTGACCCCATTCCAGTCCGAAGACAAGATGTCCGTCTCGGACTGGAAAAACTCGATCCGCAGTGCGATCTCGAAGTCGACGGAGTATCGGGCCTGGGTCGATGCCAATGATCCAGGGCCCCGGCCGGATCCGCCTGGTGACTGGGACAAACGGAACCAAGTCTACGATGAAGCACGCAGTGCCACGCCGCTGGCCATCGGCATGTATTGGGAGCATCTCAAGGAAAACCAGGACCGCTCGAAGACCACCCATGCCGACGTCGCCCTCTGCTGCCTGCTCGAGGAATTGGATGCCATCCCGGCCCAGAAGCAGGAAGCCAAGGCCCTGATCGAGAGTCTGGGCGAAGGCGATGCCGAGTTTCGCGGCGAGATCGTCGCCGAGTTCAAGCCCGAGGGCCGCTGCGTTCTTGTGGTGCTCGGCGTTGGTGAACCCGGATTCGTGAGTTCAAAAAAGCCCATCCCGTCGGCTCAACGCGACAAATCCAGGGGGCAGCGGCCTGCCGGGGTCGGGCGTGAAGACAGGCTCGACGTGTCGCCACCGGCAAGCCTCTGATTCGAAATATCCCATGCCGTTCCGTGATCCGCCTCCGCCACCGCCTTCCGGGCCGCCCGGGCTTCCCCGGCTCGCTCCCGGCGGCGCGCGAACACCGCCGTCCCGGCCTCCGGCGATCAATCCGGCGCGGGCAGCGGCCGCCGCCGCCGCGGCAGAGAAGGACGATGGACCGCGGCTGGCCGTGCCACGGAAATGGCGCAAGATGCGTCGCGGTGACACCATCTTCGCCTTGGCGGCACTGGCCGGATGTCTCGTGGCTGCCGCCATCGCAGCCCTCGTGATTGGTATCGAGCTGCCGCCGGGTGTTCTGCGCCGTTCTTCCGCCCCTCCCGCACCCTCGACCGCGAAATCACACGCCCACGAGAGCGTCGCCATGCCACGGGTTGCCCCCGCGGCGGTCACGACGTTCGCAGCCATCGGCACCGAACTCGAGCATCATCGGCACTTCCCCGTGCAGGGCCTCGACGGCACGGATCCGCGGCTGCAGCGGGTGAAACTCTGCGCCGTGGGCGACGTGAAGATCGATCTGCGCTTGCCCGACCAAAAAGTGCACTTGCTGGAAGCCGGACCGCCGTCGGTGCTGGAGTGTCGGCGCGACGGTGAGCAGGCCTGGAAGTTCATCGCTGTGACGAAGGGCCGGGACCGCCCATGTGGTGGCGCGGCCGTGGAGGGGGGGATGCTGACGTCCTGGCTCGATGAGCGTGAGCCAGCGACTCAGTCAGGCCACGAGGAACAGTGGCGCGCCCGCGAAGCCTTGGCCACGACGGTGCTGGCCATATCCGACACCTCCCGGCCGGATCGCCAGACCTACGTGCAATTCTGTCGCCCCCTTGAACGTGAGGCGATTCACGTGAAGGGCTTCTTTTTCGATGAGGCGCTGCGACTTGCCGAGTCTTCCGGGGGCGAACCCTTGGAGCGGATCACCGTGCCCGTGAATCCGTGGCCCGTCGAACTCTGGCTCGAAGGCAGGTGTGCCGCGTCGTCGTCCTCGGCGCTGCCGCATGCGGGGCGGCTCGACGGTCGCGGCGACACGCCCGCATGCACGCTGCGCTGGACATGGAGTGGCGCTGCCGCGGAGCCGTTCATGGAAACCACGCTCACACTCGGGCCCGGGGGCCGCTTGTCGTCGCGGCTGCGACTCGAACTGCCACTCCGGATCGCGTCGTCACGGGTGCTGGATCCCTGGGATTCGTATCGTCGCTTGGCGGACGTTGAGGATCTGACCACGGAACGGCCCTCGTTGGCCGTGCTTCCCGAGCCCAAGGATTTTCGCATCAAATCAACGCGAATTCCCCAGGCCGACGGGGCGAGCATCGGGGAAATGACGCAATTTGCGGAGGTCGTGGAACGCTATCGGGCCCAGGTGCCGGGAGCGCGGCGGGCGTTGCAGCCATACCTGCAGAAACTGAGTCCCGAGGAGACCTTGCCGATTTCGCTTTGGGAGGATCGTTTCCGGGCCTTCCTGCGCGAGACGGCCGGATTTCGTGCTTGGGCGGCCTCTGCAGGAGCGCCTGGCCAGACCGACCCTGTGGGACATGCCGACATCGGTGCATACTGGAGCCACCTGAAAGCGGATCTGGCATCCCATCGTGGCGAGGCGGCCGAAGTGGCCCTGTGTTGCATGCTCGAGGAGTTGGAGACCGTGCCCGCCGGCAAGAAGGCGACCAAACAGTTGCTTGGCGACCTCGCGGCCGGAGACGTGTCTTTCAGTGGTGACGTGGCCGTGGATTTCGCGGGCATCGGTCGCAGCGTGCTGGTGTCGTTCGGACGGCATCGGTCGCACGCTCCTTCCGCCGACAACGCGGCCGATACGCTGCAACGCTAACCAGGAGCGATGACCATGCCGTTCACGCGGCTCCAGGATCTGACCAAGCTCGTCGCGGCGATCGACACCGCCATGGCCAGACACGATGAGCAGGGTCTGGCGATGATGCGCGACCTGCTGCCCACGATCCACGAGACTGCCGACGCCGTGAACTCCGCGCTCGCGGAGGTGGAAGGACTGCTCTTCGAGGGGCTGCGCGACGAGGCGATCGCGCTCCACGATCCCGAGTTTCCGGCCCTGGCTGCCAGGCTCAACCTGGAGGACAGGGCCGGATGGCCCGAGGTCGAACAGTTCTTCGCCCGGGAGGGAATCGGCGCTCCTCCGCAGATCGACTTCGACACGCTGTCGGCCCTGGAATCGGCCCATTCGGAGCTCGAACCTCTCGCCAGGCCCCTGGACAAATTGCGGCGCATGGCACTGGAGCGTGCCCCGCTCGGTCGCCGCCTGGCCTTGCTGAGGAAGCTCCGGGAACTGGACCCCACCAAGCCCGTCTGGTCCGAGCTGATCGCCGCCCACGAACAGATCCGCGCCGGCGAGTTGAAAGACGCCGTGCGGCAGGCGCTGGCAGCCCGCGACCCCGAGGCGATCGCGGCGCTGCACGACGAACTCAGCGCTCCGGGCTGGGCGGTGCCGGTGCCGAAGGAGCTCGTGCGGGCCACGCACGGTGTCGATGCCTGGCTGCGGCTGCGGGAGGTGGCGGCCGAGGCCGAGTCGGCCGCTGCTGCGCTGGAGGCCTGGTATGGCCGGGCTGCGCTTCAGCCACCCACCCTGGAAATGGTGGAAGACGCCAGGCACCTCCGGCAACGCTGGCAGGAGGCCTGCGAGGCAGCGGCCGGCTGCCGCGCCGCATTGGCTGAAAGTCAGACCATCGCCGGATTTGTCCGTGACGAGGGACTTTTGAGCCGGCTCGACGACCTACCGGCGCGGACCCAGCCGGTCCTCGAATGGCTCGGCATCCAGGATGCCAGGGACGACGCCGGAAACGAGTTCGCCGGAGCCTGTCAGCGGTTGGAAGAGCACATCGAACGGCTGCCGCATCAGCAGGTCGAGGCGGCCTGGACGGAAAGCGTGAAGGAGTTGCAGGCCAACGTGCTGCGACTGTGTCGGGAATTACCGGATCTCGTCTACCCCGACCAGCTGCGGGTTCGCGTCGAGGAGGCTCTGGCCGCCGTGCAGTCGCGCGGGGTTCAGCGGCGCAAGATCCTGATCGGGGCCGTGGCTGCCGGGCTCGTGGCGCTCGCCCTGCTGATCCTCGGGGCCTTCAGCTGCAGCCAGCGCTCCCGCCGCCTCGAGGCCGATCGGAAGACGCTGGAAAAAATTCATACCCAGGCCTTGGCCGGGAATTTCGCGGAACTGCCGAACGCCGTGGCGGAGATCAAAGCACGGCATCCGAGCGATGAGGCGATCGCAACGCTGGACGAGGAAATCACCGCTGCCGTGAGCGAGGAATTCGCGCGTCGGAGAAAAGTCGGTGACGAGCTGTCCCGACAGGCTGCCAATGTGGAGACGGCCCGCAGGAAACTCTCAGAGCGTCGCGGCGCAGAGCGTCTCGAGGCCTGGCCTGAGGACGTGCCGGCAGGTGCCAAGGCGTGGCGGGCGGCACGGGCCGTGGGAGGCGATCCCGGCCACCGCGGGAGCGCTGGAACTCATGGGCAGCCTGCAGCTTTTCCACCCGAGGATTGCATTCAGGCCCGACAGGTCGTCAAGGAAGAGGAGGGCAAGATCGCGACGGCCGAGGAACTGCAGAAGCGACTCGAGGATGATTTCCGCAGGTCCGCGACGGAAGCCTTCCACGACGAACTGACGGCGATCCGCACCGACGCCGAAGCGGCGATCGCCGCCAAGGATGGAAAGCAGGCTCGAACGATCATCGGCCGCCTGCATACCCTGCGGGATAAAGCCGGCAAGGACAAATGCGACACGGTGGACGTGCTCCTCGGCGGTGCGGTGCGCCGCCGGGTCGCCCGTGAGGACGTGGAAATGGTCCAGGACTTCGAGCCGGCCCTGCAGGCGCTGATACAATGAGGTGGTCAAGGGAGGGCCTCGGCCCGTCACGGCGATGTACTACCTGCGTCAGCAGACCAAGGTGAGCGGCCCCTTCACCGCGCAGCAACTCCGCGGCATGTTGCAGCGCGGGCGGGCGGCGCGTTCCGACAAGGTGTCGACCGATCGGCAGAACTGGGTGGCCGTGGGCGACTGCGCCGACATCGTGGCGCTGCCGGCGGTCGCTCCGACGCAGATAGCTGCCGAGAGCCCCGTTCCGGCACCGCCGGCCGATGGTTTCAGTTGGCATTACACGGTGCACGGTGCCCAGCAGGACGCACCCGTGGATACCGGGGCTTTGCAAAACCTGGTGGCGGGTGGCACGGTGGGGCCCGAGGAGCTCGTCTGGCGGGATGGCTTCCTTGACTGGGTCACGGTCCGCGACGTCGCGGAACTCGCCTCGGCTTTGGCCGCAGCGCAGTCCTCGGCCATGCAGGCCTTCAATTTCGGGGCGCCGAAGCGGGGGCCATGAGCCCTGCCGGGCCGCCGTCACACCGCCCGGCCGCTCGCCGCCGGGCCACGGGCCGCGATGGCGGCCCTGATCGAGGCCCGGGCCTCGTCGTCGAGATCACACGTCAGAGCCCGGGCATTTTCCCGAACCTGCTCCGGCGACGTGGCACCGAAGAGCACACCGCTGATGCCGGGCTGCTCCGCCGTCCAGGCCAGCACCAAATCCGGCACGGGGCAGCCGAGCCGCGCGGCGCTGGGCCGCAATGCATCGACGAAGTCCAGATTCCTGGTGAACTCCCGCCCCTGGAACATCGGATATTTGTGGCGGCTGTCACTGGCGGGGAACACCCGATCTCGGGGCATCGTGCCGGCCAGCAGTCCCTTCATGAGCGGCCAGTAGACGATCATGGCGACGCCCCGTTCCCGGCACCACGGCAGCACTTCGGCCTCGATCTCCCGCTGCAGCATGTTGAAGTGCATCTGGCAGGCGTGCAGCGGACACTCGGCCGCGAACCGCGTCAGCAGCGGGACGGAGGCATTGGAGAGCCCGATCGCCCGCGTCCAGCCGGCGTCGAGAAGCCGCTTCAGTTCTCCCGCCGATTCCTCGATGGGGACAGCCGGATCGGGCGCGTGCAGGTAGAGCAGGTCGAGCCGGTCGGTGCCGAGGCGCGTGAGACTTTGGGCCACCTCGGCTCGAATCCGCTCCGGCCGGCCGTCGACGACCTGCCGGCGGGCGGGGGTCCTGGTGTGATCCGGCTCCCAATGGATGCCGCACTTGCCCGCGATGATGGCGCGGTCGCGGTCTCCTCCGAGGGCCGTGCGGATGGCCCGCTCGCTCTCGCCCTGTTCGCCGTAGCAGTAGGCGGTGTCGAGATGGGCGATGCCGGCATCGAGCGCCGCCCGCACGGTGGCCACCGCCGCCTCGGGGGTGACGCCCTCGCGGGTCATTCCGGCCAGCGGCCAGCAGCCCAGGCCCAGGGGGCCGACCGACACAGGTGCGTTGCCGAGGGGCCGGGGGGCGAGGTCCATGGCGGATCAGCCCGCTTCTTTCGTGGCGTCGGCCGGGGAGGCGAATCGCCCCGAGGCCAGGAAGGTGGCCGTGAGCTGGGCCGTTTCGGGTCGAAACAGCAGGCCCGTGTGCCACGTGGGCAGCGTGACGTGGCAGTGGGGACCGACGGGGTGAGTGCTGTCGGCCGCCACGAGGGCGTCGTGCTCGGCGGCGATCACGCCGATATCCACGCCCTCCGGCATGGGCAGCGAGTTCACGAGGCTGGTCTCACTCGTGGAGAGTTCGGCGACCGGCCTGAGCACGCGGCCGACCGTGTTGGCGGCGGCGGTGGCCACGAAGGAGCCGCGGTTGGGCGGCGCGAGCATGACGAAGCGACCCAGCTTCCGCGGCCGGAAGCGGTCGAGTGCCGCCCGGGCGATGATGCCTCCCATGCTGTGCGTGACCAGATGCAGCCTCTCGATGCGCGGATCGGAGTCGAGTTCCCGGAGGGTGACGACGAAACGCTCGGCATGCACGAGCAGGGAACAACGGATGTTCCAATAGCCCCACGTGCTCGTCGTGAAGCCGCGATCGCGGAGCCGGCGGCCCAGCGTCGCCAACATCCAGGTGTTGGCCAGGTATCCGTGCACGAGGATCGCGCATTCGCCGGGCCGGGCGGAAGGGCTGCCGGCGTCGAAGCGGGCGCTGGGCATGGCGAGCACTCCCCGGCCTCTGGGCCGATGGCGGTTCAGGCCGGCGGTCCGCCGGGGCGGCCGGCGGCCGGCGACGCGGGACGCTGCGGGGCCGGGCAGCAGTCGAGGGGGCAGACATCGTGGTTCGCGGGCAGGCTGCCGACTGCGATCCGCTCGGGCAGTTCCCACGCGCGTTCGGCGATCAGGTCGCGAACCATGGCCACGAAGGCCGGGGCCGTGCCCACGGTCGCGGCCCGCTGCATGTCGATGCCCAGCTCCCGACAGAGGTCCGCAGCCTCCGTGTCGAGATCGTAGAGCACTTCCATGTGGTCGGAGATGAACCCGATCGGCGCCACGACCACCTGCCGGCAGCCCCGGGCGTGCAGTTCGCGGATCGCGTCGCAGATGTCGGGATCGAGCCACGGCTGCGTGGGCGGACCGCTGCGGCTCTGGTAGACGAGCCGCCAGTCCGACACGCCGGCCGCTGCGGCGACGAGGCGGCACGATTCCTGGAGTTGTTGCACGTAACGGCAGCCGTCGGCCATCGCCATGGGGATGCTGTGGGCGGTGAACAGCACGGGCACGCCGGGACGGTCGGCGGCCGGAAAATGCTCGACCGCCCGGCGTACGTTCGCCGCCATGGGCCCCACGAAGCCCGGGTGGTTGAAGAACACGCGGATCTTGTCAACCTGCGGCGCCCGCTCCCCGAAAGCCTCGCGGGCGGCTGCGATGTTCTCGCGATACTGTCGGCAGCCCGAGTAGCTGCTGAACGCGCTGGTCACGAAGGCGATGGCCCGCTTCACGCCGTCGTCGGCCATCTGGCGCAGGGTGTCGGCGAGCAGGGGATGCCAGTTGCGATTGCCCCAATACACGGGGAGCCGCGGACCGCGGCGGTCGAGTTCGGCCCGCAGGGCTGCCAGCAGGGCAAGATTCTGCTCGTTGATCGGGCTCTTGCCGCCGAAGTGCTGGTAGTGCTCGGCGACCTCGAGCATCCGTTCCCGCGGCACGTTCCGCCCACGCAGGACGTTCTCCAGGAAAGGAAGCACGTCGTCCGGGCCGTCGGGACCTCCGAACGAGACGAGCAGCACTGCGTCGTAGGCCGAGGGTCGACCGTGTTCAGTGCTCGAGTTGGCAGGCGAATCCGGCATGGCGAGAAGTCCGACGGCCGCCGGAAGATGACCCCACGGGGATTCGAACCCCGGTTACCGCCGTGAAAGGGCGATGTCCTAGGCCTCTAGACGATGGGGCCGAGACGCCGGCCGTCGAGGACGACATCAAGGAAAACCGCCGTCAAGGTTACCGCGTAACCGCCGGGCGAGGAAGGCTGCCGAAGCATTTCGGCTAGCCGGCGGCAGGACCGTCCGCCGGGGGCGCGGACGTTCCGGTGTCGTTGCCGGCCGCAGAAACGGTCGGAATATCCGACGGCTCGCCGCGGGCGATCGCGTCGTAGACCTCGCGGCGATGCACCGGAACCTCTTTGGGTGCCTCGACGCCGAGCCTCACCTTATCGCCGCGTATTTCCACGACGACGATGGTGATGTCGTTGTTGATGACGATGCTCTCGTCTTTTTTCCGCGACAGCACGAGCATGGGCCATTCCTTGGCGGAGCACGAGCCGCCGGCGACGGCTTCGCGCATCTTTCGTCAAACCCCTTAACTGTAAAGGTTTCCCCGGTCGAGTCAAGCAAATCCCGGGCCGCAGCCGTTTTTAACGGGGAAAACGGTCGTCCGACCGGGGGCCGATTTCGGCGCTGGCGGTTCGTCAGCGTCGCCGAAACGCGCTCGTCAGCGACCGCTGGATGCGCAATGTCAACGCTGTCCGACGGCCGGTACCGTCGAGGCTTGTTGGCCTCGGCCCCATTCCTATACTGACGACGGCGCCGGCCAGCAGCGGCGTTCTCACCGCCCGGACCCGCCATGAACGAGTGGTTTCGCAACCTGTTCTCCGCCGTGAAAACGGTCGCCGAGGGCATGCTCGTCACGTTGCGGGTGTTCGGCAGCACCTTCGACCAAAAGCGACGCACGTTCACGGAACACTTCGAGTATCCGGAGTTGCCCGCGCCGGTCGCGGCCCGCTACCGGGGCTTCCACCGCTACGACCTGACCACGTGCATCGCCTGTGACCAGTGCGCCAAGGCGTGCCCGGTCGACTGCATCTACATCGGCAAGGAACGGGTCGAGAACGGCAAGGGCTTCCGGGTCAGCGGTTTCACGATCGATTACTCGAAGTGCATGTTCTGCGCGTTGTGCGTGGAACCCTGCCCAGTGGACTGCATCTTCATGGGATCGACGCTCGACCTGTCCTGCTACAGCCGCGACGGCACGATCGTCGACTTTGCCCGTCTACCGGTCGAAGTGGCCTGGGGGCGGGCGACGCTCAATCCAACGGCCGTCGCCGCCGCGAAGGTGATCGTCGAGCCGGTCCATGGCGGACCCAACCAGTAACGGCCGCGTGGAAACCTCCTCGCGAATCCAGTCATGCATCCCACCCTGATCGCCGGATACGTGGCCCTGTTCGTGGCGGTCGGCGGCGCCTTCCTGGCCGTGAACCTGCTCGTGGGCTGGCTGCTGCGGCCGCGGGCGCCGAACACGGAAAAACTCGAAGTCTATGAGTGCGGCGAGCCCGCCATCGGCTCCAGCTTCGTGCAGTTCGACCTGCGCTTCTACGTGGTGGCGCTGCTGTTCATCATCTTCGACGTCGAAGTGGCGCTGTTCTTTCCCTGGGCCACCGTGTTCGGCAAGGCGACACAACTCGCCGACCCGGCCCTGGCCACGGTGCAGGCCGACGGAACGCTGACCGCCGCCGCGGCCGGCTTGCAGCGGGAATTGGGCTTGGCACGACCTGTCGCCCCCGAGGCCGACACGCTTCGGGAACCGATGCAGGAGAAGATCGCCTGGGCGCAGAAGCGGGCGCGGCAGGCCGGGCGCGGTGAATTGTCCCCGCAGCAGGCCCTTGGCGAGTGGTCGGTGGCCAGGTCGGGCGGCCTCCTGGCCAGAGCCGCCGTCGTCGACATGGTGACCTTCTTCGCCGTGCTGCTCGTCGGGTTCGCCTATGTCTGGTATCGCGGTGATCTCGATTGGGTGCGGGCCGTTTCTGCCGAGCGGGCGGCCGCGCCGTAGCCGTGGCGGAAATCGCCGCACGGCACCGTCCATCTCCTGGAGCGATCATGCGAGGCCCCGGCTTCCTGGAACAACTCGAAGAGGCGCTTCCCGGCGCGGTCGTGGGCAAGAACCTCGAGGCGCTCGACCCCTGGGTGGAGATCGCCCCCGAGCGGATCGCCGACGTCTGCGCCTGGCTGCACTCCCGCAGCCCCGTGCGCTTCGACTCGCTGCAGTGCATCACGGTGGTGGATTGGTTCGAGCCCGACGCCAAGAAGGCCGCCAAGGTGTCGTGGCAGCCCCACCTCGAACTCGTCTACCACCTGTGGAGCACGGCTTCCCGGGTCAGTCTCGTCCTCAAGGCAAAGCTGCCGCGCTGGAAGGGTGACGTGCCGGGACAGTTGCCCGAGGCCCCCAGCGTATGCGGCGTGTGGCGGGGCGCTGACTGGCACGAGCGGGAGGTGTACGACCTCTCGGGCGTGTGGTTCACGGGCCATCCCAATCTGCGGCGCATCCTCTGCCCCGAGGATTGGGAGGGGTACCCGCTGCGCAAGGACTACCAACAACCGCTCGAATACCACGGCATCCGCGGCCGCTAGTTTCGCGCAGGAAAAGGCTCCGCGGCCTGTTCCTGCTGGGGCGATCGGAGGCAACGTCATGGGTTCCCTCGATCGCCGCCGTTGCATCCAGCGATGCCCGACGTGATTACACTGGAAGAACTTCAGGAACACCACCGATGTCCTCGATCGCCGACGATCCCCGCATCATCGAATTCGATGTCCGCACCGACGAGATGCTCGTCAACATGGGGCCCCAGCACCCCAGCACCCACGGCGTGTTGCGGCTCGTGCTGCGAACCGACGGGGAGGTGGTTTCAGAGGTCGAGCCGCACATCGGCTACCTGCACCGCTGCGCCGAGAAGATCGGCGAGAACCTCACGGCCCGGCAGTGGATTCCCTACACCGACCGGATGGACTACCTCGCCGCGATGAACATGAATCTCGGCTGGGCGTTGGCGGTCGAGAAGCTGATGAAGTACCAGGTCAGCGAAAAGGCCCGGCATCTGCGGGTGCTGATCGCGGAATTGGGTCGGATCGCCAGCCACCTTGTGGGCATGGGCGCCTACGGTCTCGACCTGGGCACGTTCAGCCCGTTCCTCTACGCCTTCCGCGAGCGGGAGAAGATCCTCGACCTCTTCGAGGAGGCCTGCGGAGCCCGCCTCACCTACAGCTACATCACCGTGGGCGGCCTGACGGCGGACCTGCCCCCGGGCTGGCTGGGCCGCTGCGAGGCTTTCCTCGACCAGTTCGCCCCCATCATCAAGGAATACCACGCGCTGCTCACGACCAACGCCATCTTCGTCAAGCGCACGGCGAACATCGGCGTCATGTCGCGGGATCTGGCCATCGAGTACGGCTGCTCGGGGCCCGTGCTGCGCGGCAGCGGTGTCGACCAGGACATGCGCCGGGACGGCGAGGCGATCTACACCGCCATGTACGACGGCTACGCCTTCGAGGTGGCCGTCATGAAAGACGGGCACTATCCCCGCGATCACGAGTATCCGCCGGTTCCGGCCGACGCGGTGCTCGGGGACTGCTGGCATCGCTTCTTCGTCCGCATGCTCGAGGTGGTGCAGTCGATGGACCTGGTCCGTCAGGCGATCGATCGCTACTCGGCCTGCAAGGGACCCCTCGGGGAGCCGCTCAAGCTCGCGGAGAAGATCCCGGCCGGTGACGCCTATCTGGAAACCGAGGCGCCCAAGGGGCAGATGGGCTTCTATCTCGTCAGCGACGGCTCCGCGATTCCCTGGCGGGTGCGGGCCCGGTCGAGCTCGTTCTCGAACCTGGCTGTCGCGCCGGAACTCTGTCGCGGTTGCCTGATCGCCGACGTGCCGGCCATCGTGGGCAGCCTCGACATCGTGATGGGCGAGATCGACCGCTAGCCGGCGGGGCCCAATCGGCCCGATCCGCCCCGGGACTTGTGGAAAGCGGCGGCGTACGCCACACTTCGTGCGAAATTTCACGAAGTCGGTTCTGGCCCGGGAAAACCGCGGCTGAGCCCCTTTTTTCGCTGCCACGCGACCCTGACCGATGGCTGAATTCCTCATCAACTCAGTCGGCCTTCCCGAGTGGCTGGCGTGGACGCTCACCGCCCTCGTGGCCGCGGTGCTGATCCTCAACGTGATCGCCGGTGGCGCGCTGGTGTTCATCTGGGCGGAGCGGAAGATCGCGGCCCGGATCCAGGATCGCCTGGGGCCCACCCGGACCGGCGGCCGGTTCGGCTGGCTGCAGTCGCTGGCCGACGGCATCAAGCTCATCGCCAAGGAAGACCTGATGCCGGAGGGGGCGGACGGGATGCTGTTCAGGCTGGCTCCCTACGTCAGTTTCTGCGCCTCCTTCTGTGCCTTCATCGCCCTGCCCTTTGCCTTCGACTTCGTGGGCCAGAGGCTCAACGTCGGCGTGTTCTTCGTGGTCGCCGTGCTCGGGCTCGAGGTGTTCGGCGTGATCCTCGCCGGCTATGCGTCGGCCTCCAAGTGGTCGTTGTTCGGGGCCATGCGCGAGGCGGCCCAGGTGGTGAGCTACGAGGTGCCGCTGGGGATGTGCGTGGTGGTGCCCGTGATGCTGGCCGGAAGCATGGATCTGGTGACGATCGCCGAGAAGCAGGCCGGCTGGCTCGGCAACTGGTACCTGTTCCACGACCCGTTCACATTCGTCATCTTCTGGGTCTACGTGACGTGCGCGGTGGCCAGTGTGAACCGCGCGCCATTCGACCTTGCCGAGGCCGAGAGCGAGCTCGTGGCCGGGTTTCACACGGAATACTCGGGCCTGCGCTGGAGCTACTTCTTCATGGCCGAGTACGGCTCGATGTTCCTCGTCAGCGCCCTGGCCGCGGTGCTCTTCCTGGGCGGCTGGAACGGCCCCATCCCGGTGGCCAAGCTGATGGGCCTCTCGGCGGGCACCGGCGACACGGCGCACTATCTCGTGCGGCTGCTCGGCATGGTGAATTTGCTGGGCAAGGCCACGCTGGGCGTGCTCGTGATGATGTGGGTGCGTTGGACCCTGCCCCGCCTGCGCATCGACCAGGTGATGACCACCTGCCTGAAATACTGCACGCCCATCGCCGCGGCCATGTTCGCCGGCGCCATGATCTGGCAACTGGTGCTGCCGGGCGGGCTCGTGCCGGGGCTGTCGCGGCCCGCGGGCGAGATTCGCGAGGGCTGGCTGGAGGGGCCGGGCGGCCGGCGGCCGGCGCCGGCCCGGGGCGCCGACGTCGCGGGGGTCAGCCCATGATGCCCCTCGCGGCCCTCGATTGGCACTCGGTCTTCTTCCTGCTCTTCGCGGCGCTTGCCTGCGCTTGCGCGGTGGCCGTCGTGCTCGCCGAGAACGTCGTCCGGATGGCGCTGTACCTGGTGTTTTCGCTGGGGGCCACGGCTGGGCTCTTCTTTCTCGCCGGCGCCGAGTTCGTGGGGGCGATGCAGCTCATGATTTACGTAGGCGGCACGCTCGTCCTCCTCGTGTTCGGCGTCATGCTCACCGCGCAGGCGCCCTTCGTGTCGATCAAGACCGCCCCCGGCGACCGCGTCCTGGCCGGCGTGATCGGCGCCGCCCTGCTCGCCGTGCTGCTGCAGTCGGCGTTCTCCGTGGCCGACTGGCGGAAGCCGGCGGTCGGCCGCGAGGGAGAGCCTGCGGCCACGCCGCTCGGCATGGCACTGCTCGGCACGCGGGTGGACGAGGCCCCGGCCGGGGCTCCGCCCGGCATCCGGAGCGGCTACCTGCTGCCCTTCGAGATCGTTTCCGTGCACCTGCTCGTGGTGCTGGTGGGGGCCGCCTATCTGGCCCGTGCCAAGCGGCGTCGCACACCCCGGCCGATCGAGGTCGCGGCGTCGATGGAGCCGCCGGCGTCACTGGCCGCACATGCGGCCGCGGGCCGGGAATCGGCGCGGGGCGGATCGGTGCTCGCCGGGGGGCCCCGCTGATGGCGCCGTTCGCTCCTCCCCTGTTCGCCAGCCTGCTCACCGAACCGGTGGGCGTCGTCCACTATCTGGTGGTGGGGGCGATCCTGTTCACGTCCGGTGTCGTCTGCATGGCGATGAAACGGAATGCCCTGGGCGTGCTCATGGGCATCGAGCTCGTCCTCAACGGCGCCAACGTGAATTTCGTCGCCTTCTCATCCCCCTACCTGCAGGCCGACGGGGCGAAGTCGCTGGGGCTGGACGGGCAGGCGATCGCCCTGTTCGTGATCCTGTTGGCCGCGGCCGAGGCCGCCGTGGCGCTGGCGATCACGCTCAACTTCTACAACAACCACGCCACGGTCGACGTCGACCGGGCGGATGACCTCAAGGGCTGAAATCGCGGCAGCGAGACGTTCATGGATCCCGCCTCCCAACTTCCGCTGCTCCTCGGCCTGGCGTGGCTGGCGCCGCTGGCGTCGTTCCTGGCGATCCTGTTCTTCGGGCCACGCATGGGGCCGCACGGGCGGAACGCCGCCTGGGTTGCCACCGCCGCCATCGTCGCGTCGCTCGTGCTCTCCCTCGCCGCGTTCGTGGCCTGGCTGGGTGCCCATCCCGTGCTGCCGGCGGCCCACGGCGATCACGGCGCCGCCCATGCGGCGGATCATGCGGACGCGGGGGGGCACGGCGCCGCGGATCACGACACACCCGACAGTCACGCCGCCCTGCCGGCCCACTACGCGGGCGATTGGTACACGCTCTACGAAGGCGGCCGGCTGCGGCTCTCGATCGGCTGGTACGTCGACGCCCTCACCGTGTTGATGTTCGTGGTGGTCACGTTCATCGCCACCTGCATCCACGTCTACGCGTCCGGCTACATGCACGACGAGTTGCACGACGTCACCGACCACGAGGTGCGGCTCGCGGGCGGGGGGCACCTGCACCGGCCCGGCCGCTTCCCCCGATTCTTCCAGGCGTTGTCGCTGTTCTGCTTCTCGATGCTCGGGATCGTGATCGCCGGCAACCTGGCGATGGTGTTCATCTTCTGGGAGCTGGTGGGCATCTGCTCCTGGTTCCTGATCGGCTTCTACTACGAGCGCACCAGCGCCTCGACCGCCGCCAACAAGGCCTTCATCGTCAATCGCGTCGGCGACTTCGGCATGCTCATCGGGCTGATGGCCCTGTGGGGTGCGCTGGGCACGCTACAGTTCGCCGATGGGCGGGCGCCGGGGCCCGACGGCGCCGAGGTGGTGACGCCCGGTCTGTTCAGCCTCGTGCGACCGGCGGCCGGCGGCCACGCCCTGCAGGTGCCGGACGGCATGGTGACGTTCGCGGCGGCCGATGAGGTGGCGCGGATCGCGGCCGATCACGCCGGCAGCCCCGCCGACGGGGCCAGCGAGGTGGCCAGCAGGGTGGCCGACTGGCGGGCCATGGGGCTCGGCCACTGGCTCCTGGTGGTGGCCGGACTCGGCATCTTCTGCGGCTGCGTCGGCAAGAGCGCCCAGTTTCCGCTCTTCGTCTGGCTGCCGGACGCGATGGAGGGGCCGACGCCGGTTTCCGCACTCGTCCATTCGGCGACGATGGTGGCGGCCGGGGTCTATCTCGTGGGCCGCTTCTTTCCCGTGCTCACCCCGGAGGTGCTGCTCGTCATCGCCTACATCGGCGCGATCACGCTGTTCATCGCCGCCACCATCGCCCTCGTCGCCAACGACATCAAGCGGGTGCTCGCCTATTCGACCGTCAGCCAGCTCGGCTACATGATGCTGGCGCTCGGCGTGGGGGGCTGGGTGGCGGGGCTGTTCCACCTCGTCACGCACGCCTTCTTCAAGAGCCTGCTCTTCCTCTGCTCGGGCTCCGTGATCCACGCCTGCCACACCAACGACATGCGGAAGATGGGAGGGCTCGCCCGGGTGATGCCCTACACCGCCGGCACCATGCTCGTCGGCTGCCTGGCGATCATCGGGGCGGGCATTCCCTTCGTAGTCGGGCTCTCCGGGTATTATTCGAAGGACTCGATCCTCGCCCAGGCGCTCTCCTTCGCGGAGGCCAATCCGCGGCACGCCATCCTGTTCTGGGCCGTGGCCGGCGGCGCGGCGCTGACCGCTTTCTACATGTTCCGTCTCTGGTTCATGACCTTCGCCGGCCGGCCGCGCGATCACCACGTCGCCGAGCATGCCCACGAGTCGCCGGCGGTGATGGTGACGCCGCTCGTGACGCTGGCCGTGCTGGCCGTGGTGGCGGGATGGACGCTGCCGGGCGGATTCGGGATCGCGAACCTGCTCGAGCAGGCCCGGCCCGCGGGCACGGCCGAGGGCTTCGTCGGCGGTGGCATCACGATCCCCGCCGAACACCTCAGCCACGGCGAGCCCTTTCACGCGATCGCCACCTGGACGGCCTTCGCGACGGCGTTGGGCGGCGTGGTGCTGGCGGCGGCGATGTACGTCTGGCGGCTGATTCCCCCTGCCGCCGTGGCCACCGTGTTTCGGCCGCTGTATGCGTTCCTCGCCGGACGCTGGTATTTCGACGAACTCTACGACCACCTGTTCGTGAGGCCGGCGCTCGGCATCGCCAGCCTGGCCAGCAGCACCGACCGGGGCGTCATCGACCGCATCGTCGACGGCTTGGCCTGGTTCGCCCGGCA
>Ga0129333_10002259_pt1 | contig 17851 bp, 29 predicted proteins | sample CPB6_08_DNA_FD_94474 | JGI IMG/M metagenome (GOLD analysis project Ga0129333, IMG submission 94474) | Freshwater to marine salinity gradient microbial communities from Chesapeake Bay, USA - CPBay_Sum_0.6_0.8_DNA | ecosystem: Environmental > Aquatic > Marine > Coastal | place: USA: Chesapeake...
ACTTATTTGAGATATTGGCACATGGCGAAGTACGAAGTTAAAAAATTAATTAAGATTAAGGGCAAGCATTACAATGATTATATGCCCTGCGGCCTAAACATTAGAGACAAACTATGGTGGTGGTTAGTACCTGGAGTAGTAATAAAGGTCAAGTGGCCAAAAGGAAAGATTGTTGTAGATCATAATGACCCTCGATGTGTTGATCTTGGCGGTGCTGTTTATGTAGAGTTAGATAGTGCCGACCCAAATGACTTTTATCGTCCTTGGATGGAAGCAAATGTTGGTAAACAAAAATATGATTGGGACTGGGGCTTTGTTGGTAATGATGTAAGTGATATGTGTTTGACCATAAAAGTTAGACAAAGAAAAGCTAAATATGCTACAATAATAGCATTAAATTGGACTTAGTTTTATGATTAGCTACACAGACACTCCTGATTTTCCTTGTGTAATTTCCAAGTTTGAAAAACATACTCAACTTAAAAATGATATCATAAAAGCTATAAGAAAAACAAGTTCAACTCTGGTAAACAAACCTGATGAAGTTATTAATACAGATTGGTATGCTGATAAAAACATTATAAAATATTATTTGGCAACATTATTAGAACCCTTCAGTCATCATATGAAAGGTGTATTTGATAGACTAAGGCACAAAGAAATAACCTATATTGACTTTTGGTTTACAGAATATAAAAAAAATTACAAATATTATAAACACCAACATTTAAAAACAAGTTGGGTAAGCATCTACTATCTTCAGTTGCCAAAAAATACTCCTATTACAAATTTTCATAATATTTTTAATGATGACGTTTTTATTCCTAAAATAAAAGAAGGAGATATTTTTACGTTTCCTGGATTTGTATGGCATTGGTCTCCTGTAAATCTATCAAACAAAAATAAAATAGTTATAAGTTGTAATGTGGCATGACTAGAATAAGTGCGGATCATCCTGCTGTACAAAATGCTAGTAGTTGGCTTCGCTCACATTTGGGTATTCATCCGCAATTTAGTATAGCTACCCACTTTAATGTATATTTTAATTGTGAAGTAGAATATGGAGTAAGCAATGATTTATTCCATCAAACAGTAAGTATTATGTTTGATGATGAAGCTGAAGCAATGATGTTTATATTAAAGTGGTCTTGAAATGGCAACCATACTTCCATTTCAAGATTATGATGATGACGATCCTGATCTTAGTAAAAGAATAAATCGTTGGAAGTTTTGGCAAAGTTTAAAAGATATTCGTAAAGAATATATGGAAAACAAAAGTCAATTTGATGTAGAAGAATTTGATGAGTATATAAGAAAAAATTATGGGTTAAAGTTGCTTACTGTAGATGGTAATATTACCGATGGATTTGACATTATTGACGAGAAACTGTATACTATATACTTGTTAAAACATGGATCATAAAATGAAAACCAAAACAGTTGAACCATTATTCAGTGTTACTGCTAGAGATTGTGATTGGTCATATACTAAAGGAACTGGTGCGGGCGGCCAAAAAAGAAATAAAACAAGTTCTGCTGTACATTGTAGTCATCGTCCTAGTGGTGCTCATGGCTATAGTGAAGCTAGCCGTAGTCAATTAGATAATCGCCGTGACGCATTTAAGAAAATGGGTGAAAGTGACAAGTTTCAAACTTGGGCTAAAATAGAGATGATGAAACGCACAGGTGAAGCACTTGAAATTGAGCGTTGGCTAGAAAAAGAATTGCGTAAGATTAAAATTGAAATTAAGGTTGATGGTATATGGCGTGAAGTAAAAGAACATATGTTAGTAGATGATCCAAATGATTTTAAAATAGAATGGTTATTAGAGGAAACGAACTAATGAAAACAAGTATTGAACAACTAGCAAAGAAACATTTATACACAGTGGAAGGTCCACTATATTGGGAAGCTGTTGGGTATGAAAAATTTGCTGATGAAATTATTGAAATTTGTGCTGGCACGGTAGATCATATTAATATGTCTGGTGGCGGGACAATCGGTGACCTAATTAGATCAAAGTTTAATGGATAAACAACTACAAGACCTTGACAAGATTGGAAACTTTTGTGTTGGGGTATTTCATAGACTAGCATTATTTGCCATTGGTGCTGCTACCGTATGGGCAGCAGGATGGGAATTCTTTAGTATGTGGGATAAGCACCATGCTAGTATCCAAGATTTGTTATTGTTGTTTATTTACTTAGAGATCGGGGCTATGGTTGGTATATATTTTACTACTAATCATATGCCTGTGAGATTTCTTATCTATATTGCGATTACTGCTATTACTAGATATATAATTGATTTGGTAGCTGGTCATGATAAAATTTATGAAATACTAGCAATGAGTGGGGCAATTTTTGTGTTAGGCGCAAGTGTCCTAATCGTAAGGTATGCTAGTAACAAATATCCAAGTGAGAAAAATGAAAATAGCACTAATCAGTGATGTACATTTAGAATTCGGTGACTGTTTCATTGAGAACACAGAAAATGCTGAAGTCTTAATCCTTGGCGGTGATATTATGATCAGCCAAGAGTTACACGATTTTGCTGAACCTCTCAATGACCTAGAAAAAAAATTGTTGGGTAAGCGTGGATTAAGCGCAACTATTTACAGAAAGTTTCTAAGGCGTTGTAGCGAACAGTTTAAACATGTAATTTATATAGCAGGTAATCATGAGTTTTATCATGGAAAATATCCTGCTGGCATGGATTACATACGCAACGAGTTAACTAATTATCCAAACATTACTTTCTTGGAAAATGAGCATATTGAAATAAATGATGTATTATTTATCGGTTGCACATTATGGACTGACATGAATAAGGGTGATATCACTACGATCAATCTAATAAGAGGAATGCTTAATGATTACAGCCAAGTAAGGCGTGATGATTTTAATTACAGAAAGTTACAACCCGAAGATACGCTTAATTTTCATAGAGAATCGTTAAGATATATTAGTAATACTATTAAGGAAAATCCCAATAAAAAATATGTTGTAGTTGGGCATCATGCTCCTAGTAAATTAAGTACTAAACCAAAATATGAAAAGGATTTTCATATGAATGGAGGTTATAGCAGTGACTTAACTGAATTTATTAGTGAGCATCCACAAATCGTATTATGGACTCATGGACATACACATGATAAGTTTGATTATATGGTCGGTAGTACAAGGATCGTCTGTAATCCTAGAGGTTATTTAGGGTATGAAGTTTTTGATGAAGTTTTTGATTTGAAGTTTTTGGACATATAATATTTAAATAGTTGCCCAAAATGTTTGTTGTATAATGTAGTTTGTGTTATGATAGTATCACGTTGCTAGACAACGATTTTTTAAGAGGAAATATATGCGAGTAACAAAACAAAGTCAACTGCTTGAAGCACTACGTACTGGTGAAGAACTCACCGCAACTGAAATTACCCAACGCTTTGGTATCAAGAATCCTACTGCGACAGTTAGTGATTTGCGTTTCAGTGGTTTTGCAGTTTACGCAAACCAGCGTAAAAACAAGCCTACTACATATCGTCTTGGCACCCCAAGTCGCAAAGTAGTTGCTGCTGGTTACCGTGCTCTTTCAATGGGCTTGGCAGTTTAATCTCGGGAGAGATAAATTTTATGACGGGCCTAGTGCCCGTCTTTTTATTTAAGGAGATATAATTGAATCATCAAACAGAAGAAATTATGACTATTTTACAAGAAGAATGTGCGGAAGTTATAACTAGTATAAGTAAATGTAGGCGTTTTGGATTACACACATTAGTTCCATTTACTGAAACTAAAGAAACAAATATGAGTAGATTGTCAAAGGAACTGGGCGATGTACTTGCTATGATTGATTTATTGGTAGAGCAGAAATTAGTAACAAATCAAGAACTTGAAGAATACAAACAAAGTAAAATTGAGAAACTTAAAAAGTGGTCTAACATTAAAATAAATAAAAAATGATGTTTGAATTTTTAATGGGTATACTAATGGGACTTGTTTTAGGCTTCGCCTATTTGGTCTCTATCGCAGCACAAAAATCACGTAATGAAAAACAACTTCAAATACACGTTTCAAGGGCTGCTAATATAGAAACTAAAATTGAATCAAATCTTTCCATTGAACTTGTAGAAAACGTTTTTTTAGTGTATAATGAAAAGACTGGGACGTTTATTTGTCAAGGTAATACCCATGAAGAAGTAGCAACAAACCTATTACAATTAAAAATAACACAAGCTGTATTATTAGACAAGAACACAACGAAACCAAGATTTTATATTTTTATTGATGGAAAATTAGAATTAGCTAAGGGCGTATGAAAGTACAATTAGGTAAATACTCAAAACAATTTAAAAAATCTAAAATTCAAATTGATAAGTTTGATGTGTGGAGTCTTGACCACACATTAGCAGAGATAATTTTACCATGTTTACTACAATTAAAAGATGTAAAACATGGATTACCAAATGAATTTGTTGATGTAGGTGGTGCTGATTATGACCCCCAGTTATCTTTTGATTTTTACACTGAGACCCATAAGGAAGCGTGGGAAATAGGTAGTAAACGTTGGGATGACGTTTTGGATAAAATGATATGGAGTTTTTACCAAATCGCTTATGTTGATTATGAAAGTTTGTATCATCATGGAAAAGGTGATTATGAATGGATAAAAACTGACAAACAATTTGCCAATCCTATTACTGGCAAAATGGAAGATACTTTTCAAATAGTTGATAAAAGTAAAAATAGTTGGTTCGATCATGTTGGGTTACAACTTCATATGGAAAGAATACAAGAGGGTATTGACTTGTTTGCCAAATACTACTTTAATTTGTGGGACTAAATGGATAATACTGAGTTTGTTACAACAGTTGCTATAAAATACGGTGAACTTAGCAATTATATTGAGTGGTGTAAATCTAATTGTAATGATACATGGTCAGTTAAAATAGTCAACGAAGCTGGATATCAACCAGGTGAATATATGTTTAAGTTTAATAACTCTAACGATTACACAACATTTTTAGTTTGGAAATCATGAAAATCTATTATTTGTCAGGTGATAAAACTGAAATTGAACAATTACTCAATGATAAATCTATCAAAAAGTATATTGAAAAACAAATTACTTTTGAAAATAATTGTATCATCAAATTCATAGAAACTGTTCCAGATAATACACTAAGTTATTTTGGTGTAAAGTATGGTGATTATATTAAGAATTTTAACAATATAATCCCTGATCGTACCCCAGTTATGTGGGTAGATTATTATCCTATAGGCTATAAAGACACTAGCAGTGATAAATAAATGTAGGAGATACTAAAATGGATTTTCGTCAATACCTTGATTTAATTGAAGATATTACAACTGAACCTGAAGTCGGTGATGTAGTTGAGTTTGAATGTGGTGACACATTAGTTGAAACTACTATTGCTGATATAACAGAGGATGGTGTTATTGTACATATTGATGAAACCATGATAAAGTTATTTTTAGATGGAAAGCGTCAAATCAATGAAATGATGCGTATGGGTGCTGACAGTGATGCTAGTTCAGCAGGGTCATATAAGTTAGGTGAAGATGAGGAAATGGAAGAAGCAAAGTACCAAGGTCGTGAAGTTCAGCTTGGTAAGCCTATGAAGGGTGATGTTGCTAAGAGTAAAGTATATGTACGTGGACCAAAGGGTAACGTAGTAAAAGTTAACTTTGGTGACAAAAATATGCGTATTAAGAAAAGTAATCCAAAACGCCGCAAGTCGTTCAGAGCACGCCATCGTTGTGATAATCCTGGACCACGTTGGAAGGCAAGATACTGGTCCTGCCGAGCTTGGTAGCCAAATTAATTTACAACACTACAAAATTTAGATAAAATATAGTATGACCAAGAAAAATAAACCTGGTGACAATTATGTCCGCTATGAGGTTATTACCCAAGAAGATGAGAACGGAGATTTGTTTTTGCCTATACCACCTCAAGTATTAGAAGAATTGGGTTGGAAAGAAGGCACTCAAATTGATATTCAAATCGGTGAAAATGGTACATTTTATTTAACTAGAAAAGATTAATGGAAATTAGACAAAACGAACAATATAATGAAATATTTACTATTTTAGGCGATTCCGGTGATAGTATTAGTATTGATTTAGATTTTTCTAGCGAAGATACTAGAAATATTAGTGACGAATTAAGAATAATTAATCTATATGACGCAGATAGTGTCAGCCCGCTTGATTTAGGTTTAACAAGTATTTTTAACAATACCACATATATATCAGGTAACACCAGCCCATGGGGAAATTTAATTACAGGATCCGGGGGAGGTGGTAGTGCTGGGGCAATTATAGGAGCAGGAGGCGGTGGATCTGGTTCAATTACTACAGGTCACACTTACAATTGGAACCAAGCAAATTGGAATAGTATAGGAACTGGCATAGGGCAGATAAGCCCAGGAGAATTACATGTTCAAGGTGATGCTAAATTTGATGGTGATATTAAGGTAAAAGGTAAAAGTATATTAGAATCACTTGAAAAAATTGAAGAAAAACTTGCTATATTTCGCCCTAACGAAGAATTAGAAAAGAAATGGGATAAATTACGTGAGTTGCGTAATCAATATGTTGAGATGGAAAAAGACATTATTGAAAAAGAAAAAATTTGGGAAACGTTGAAAAAATAAGTGAAATCAGATAATACATTAAGAATAACAGGGTCAGTCATTGATGTACTGCCTAACGCCACATTTAAAGTAAAACTAGAAACAAATACTACTGTATTAGCATATTTGTCTGGTAAAATGCGTCAGAATGAGATACGTATATTACTTGGTGATAATGTTGATGTAGAATTAAGCGTATATGATTTAACTAAAGGTCGTATTGTACGTAGACATTAAATAATGTACTCGCAACAATAAATACAACATGCGAGACATTATTACATTACTTGAGCAAAAATCCAAGCCTCAAGACATAGAAATTATTCCACTTAACTTCACAGCAAATGAAGTTAGCCCTGTTATGTCTAAAGATACATTGGACTTACACTATAATAAGTTAGCGAAGGGCTATGCTGAACGTTACAATAAAAAAGAAGGTGATCCTGAGTTTAATTACGCAGGTGCTTTTTTACATAATCTTTGGTTTCCCCAGATGCGTGAGGTAAGAAATGATAACCCACCAAATGGACCAATGAAGGGTTTTATTGACAAACATTATAGAAATTATGATAATTTTCGTAATGAATTTCAAACAGAGGCTATGAAGTTACAAGGTTCTAATTGGATATACTTGGCATATGATGGGTCTATAAAAACAATTAAAAACCATGAAGTACGTAATGATATATTACTACTAATTGATTGGTGGGAACATGCTTTTATTATTGATTATGGAAGTGACAAAAAGAAATACTTAAAAGAGATTTTTAAGATTATTAACTGGAATGTAATCAATACAAGGTGGGGTAAGAGTTTGTGAAGCCAGTTTTGATATTAGAACATCAAATACCCGAAAACATAGCATACTTAGGAACATATTTAAAACGTAATAATATTCCATTTGTCGTTTACAACGCTGAACGTGATAAAGTATTCCCCGACTCAATTAATGAATATTCAGCATTAGCAGTAATGGGCGGCAGTATGAGTGCCAATGATCCATTACTTACTAATAGACAAGCTGAAATACTAATATTACAAGCCATGTACCGTGACATTCCAGTGATTGGACATTGTTTAGGTGGACAACTAATGGCAAAAGCATTAGGTGCTAGAGTAGTCAGTAGTCCTTTACCAGAGATAGGTTGGCAAAAGATTGAATATATTAAAGATAGTATCATAGATGAATGGTTTGGAGTTGATCCTACTGATGTTGTCATACACTGGCATTATGATAGTTTTGAGATTCCAATTGGAGCAAAGTTATTAGCTAGTAATAAATCTTGTCCTAATCAAGCATTTAGTATAGGTAAACATTTAGCTATGCAATTTCATATAGAAATAGATGAAAAAAAGTTAAATTTTTGGACAGATGATAAAGATCCTAACTGGGAAAAATTGTCTAACCTGCATAAAACTGTACAAAACAAGCAGGAAATGTTAGACGGCTCTAGATACTTTATGGAAAAGCATCAACGTACAGCAGACAAAATATATAGTAATTGGCTAAAAACAGTAATAAATGTATAACACAATTATGAAAAAAAGTATAAATACAATTATTACATAGGTATTTAGAATATGTCTATCACACTATCATCATTAATTGGGAATACGTACCAAGGCGCTCAGGGTATACAGGGAATTCAAGGAGGGGGCGGTTCTGGTACACAAGGTGTTCAAGGTATACAGGGTGTAGGTAACGCAGGAACACAAGGAACACAAGGCTTACAGGGGCTGCAAGGATCAGGAACAAATGGATCTCAGGGTGTACAGGGGTTACAAGGCCCGCAAGGTGGAGGCGCAGCAGGTATTACTACCACTGACGATACATCAACAAATGCTAGCTTCTATCCTGTTATGGTTAATGCTGCTGGAACAACAACTAACGTTGTTGTTACAACTACAAAACTATACTTTAATCCAAGTACTGGAAATATGAGTGCTACTCAATTTAACACATTATCTGACGCTAGAGTTAAAAACAATATTGAAATTATTAATGATCCATTTATGATTTTAGATGGTATTTCTGGGTATAAATTTACTTTTGCTGATACAGGTATTCCAAGTGTTGGTGTTCTTGCTCAACAAGTAGAAAAAGTATTACCTGAATTAGTTGCTACTAATCCAAATGGTGATAAGACAGTATCATACAGTGGTATAATTGGCGTCTTAGTTGAAGCTGTGAAAGAGTTAAAAGTAAAAATTGAAAAATAACATGTATGCAGTTTTCAGAGTTCAAGCCTAGAAAATTAGTAATTTTTGATATTGATGATACATTAGTTAATACAAGCACAAAGGTAAAGGTTGTTAAAGATGGCAAAGTAATTAAAAAGTTAAACAGCCACGACTTTACACATTATAAACTACAACCAGGTGAAGAGTTTGACTTCGGTGCTTTTCGTGACGCACGTGAGTTTTTCACTAAATCCAAACCAATAATTCCTATGATTAATCAATTAAAACATGACATAAACACTGGAAACAAGGTTGTAATGGTTACTGCTAGAAGTGATTTTGATAATAAAGAGTTATTCTTAGATACATTTAGAAAGTTTGGAATTGATATAGACAAAGTTCATGTTTACCGATCAGGCAATATAACATTAAAAGTTCCAACTGAAGAAAAGAAAAAGATGATTATTCGTAAATTATTGAGTGCGAATGATTATACAAAAGCTATCATGTATGATGATGCTAAACCTAACTTAGATTTATTTGTAAGTTTAAAAGATGAGCATCCTGGTGTAAAATTTTATGCTTGGTATGTAAATCCAAAAGGGGAAGCAATTGAATATAAAAGAACTAATGAATCATTATGATAACATTAAGTGAAAGTGCTGCTACAAAAATAAATGAAATACTAACTGAAGAAGGGCCTGATACAAAGATTCGTGTTTTTGTACAAGGTGGTGGTTGTTCAGGCTTTAGTTATGGATTCAGTATTGATGAATCAAGTAGTGAAGATGATTTTGTTATTGAATCTCATAATGTAAAAATATTAGTAGATGCTATGAGCGCAACTTATTTACAGGGCGCAGAAATAAATTATAAGGAAGATTTGGACGGGTCATCATTTGTGATTAAAAATCCAAATGCTACTACGACCTGTGGTTGTGGAAGTTCGTTTAGTCCTTTTTGATAAATACAAAACAAGGACTAAAAAATGGCAATTTCAGGACAACTGAACATCAATATTGGTTTACCAAATGAATCAACTGGTAGTGATTCATTATATACCGCATTTAACAAGATACAAGATAACTTTTCAAATGTATTTGCTTGTGCCAGCCCATACAGTAATATTATAGCTGGCAACGGAATAAATTTAACTGATGATAGTGCTAATGGTAATATTACAATAGATAATGCGGGTGTTATTAATATTATTCCTACTTCTAGTATTAATGTAAGCGACGATGGATTAGGTAACTTTCAACTATCGGTAACAATGGATGCTAATGGAAATATTGTAGGTGGTGTAACTAGTGTAGGGTTACAAGCAGCATCAGCTAGTAGATTATCAGTAACAGGTGGCAGCCCAATAACATCCACAGGGACATGGATTATTGATTTAGCAACAAGTGGTGCTACAGCAGGAACATATACATATCCTACTATGACAATTGATGCTTATGGTAGAGTTACAAGTATTAGTAGTGGAGCAAGTATCGGTACAGTTACTAGCGTGGGACTTACTCCAGGATCAGGAATACAAATTACAGGTGGTCCTGTAACCACATCAGGAACAATAACAGTTACAAATACTGGTGTTACAAGTTTAACAGCAGGATCAGGTATTACACTTAGTGGAAGTAACGGGGCTGTAACAATTAGCAGTCCTAGCACAGGTGGTACAGTAACGAGTGTAGGAGTTGTAAGCGCAACATTGAATGTATCAGGAAGTCCTGTTGTTACATCAGGTACTATTAACATCGAAATTCCTACTAACTTAACGATTCCGGGTAATTTAACTGTAACAACTGGTGCTGTTATCAATGGTGGCTTAATTTTAAACGCCATACCTGCAATTAACTTTATTGATAGTAATGGAGCCAATAGCGACACATCAATTTATTATATTGATTCAGGTGGCATAGAGGCATTAGTTGTAGCACTAAACAATAATAACAAATTAGAAATATATAATGGAAACGTTAGCATTCCATCACAGTTAGTTGTTGCCAACGGATTAGTTTTACAGAATCTTCCAGCTATTAACTTTATTGATAGTAATAGCACTACAACAGATACATCAATTTATTATATAAATTCAGGTGGGACAGAAGCACTTGTCACGGCATTAAATGGTTCAAATAAACTAGAAGTTTATAATTCCAACGTAACAATTCCTGTTGGACTAAACGTAGGAGGAGGATTAGCATTAACTTCAACTCCAGCTATTAATTTTTATGATAGCAATGGGACTTCAGTCGATACCTCAATTTATTATACAAATTCAGGTGGCTTTGAGGCGTTAGTTACAGCATTAAATGGTTCAAACAAATTAGAAGTTTATAATTCTAATGTAACTATTCCTGTTGGACTCAATGTGGGTGGTGGTATAGCGTTAACTTCAACTCCAGCTATTAACTTTTATGATAGTAACGGAACCACTACTGATACTTCTGTATATTATTATAATTCAGGTGGTACAGAGGCATTAGTAGTAGCTTTAAATGCTTCAAATAAAATTGAGATTTACAATGACGGTATAGTAGTAGGTGGAAACTTAACAGCAAACAGTGCGGTAAGCTTTAATGGGGTACAAACACTAACTACTGGTAATCCAGTAAGTCTAACAACATATTCAACTGTGTTTACAACATCAGGGGCAAGTGTATCAACATTAGCAGCAGGTGTAGCAGGACAAATAAAAACATTTATGATGAGTGGTCATAGCGGTGATATGGTTATAACTGTCACTAACGCAGGTTGGGGAGGTGCTGGTACTATGACATTTAGTGCTACAGGACAAGGATGTACATTACAATATGTTTCTAACAAATGGTATTGCGTAGGCAATAATGGTGTAACATTTGCCTAATATAGGAAAACAAAATGCTAGTAAAAATAACTGAACTTAATAATATTGGATCTAATATATCGTATCAAACGTTAATTCCTGTTGTTGATACTGCAGGAAATGCTACTACAGAAAAAGCAAACTTACAAATCGTAGGTAATCTAATATTAAATGGGGCAGGTGGAAGCAATTTTCCTAGAGCAGCACAAGCAAATATAGCACTAAGCGTGGCAAACGCAGCACAACCAAACATTACTAGTGTAGGGACGTTAACTAATTTAACAGTATCTGGTAATGTCACCGCAAATTTATTTATTGGAAATATTTTAGGTAATTTAACAAATGCTGTGTTTGCCACTACAGCAGGTACAGTAACAACAAACGCACAGCCAAATATTACTAGTGTGGGTACACTAGTCGATTTAACTGTAACAAATAATATTACAACTAGTGCAAATATTTCAGCAAATTGGGTTTTGGGTGATTATGTAGCAGGTAATGCTAATCCATTATTCCATATTCCATCAGGTAATCTAACAGGGGTAGATGGTAATATTAGTAATGTATTGCGAGGTGATGGATCCTTTGGTACATTTACAGGCATTCAAGGATTACAGGGTGTCCAAGGTATATTAGGTGTTCAAGGAGCACAAGGATCAATAGGTGTTCAAGGTATACAGGGTATACAGGGAATACAAGGTATAACAGGTGCTGGACTACAAGGTTTACAAGGTTTACAGGGAGTACAAAGTTTACAGGGTTTGCAGGGTTTACAGGGAATAACAGGGGGTAATCTACCATTAGCTAATGGTAATAGCAGTATTAATATTCCAATAAGTGACGGTAATATTACAGTAACCTCTAATGGTGCACATACATGGACATTTGGCAGTGATGGTAACTTAACATTACCTACTAACGGATCTATCATTGTTGATGGTGTTGATGGTGTGATTGGACCAGTCAGTGATGACTTGGTGATTTCATGGGACAATGAAGAAATACGCTTGGTTTCTGTACAAGGCAGCATTGAAATGCAGGCTGAAGCGGCTTTCCGTGTGCAAACCAACTACGACGGTGCTAATGTGCTGTATGCCAGCCGTTGGGAATTCAATCAAAACGAAATCGTCAACATTTCAAATAATTTTGGCATAGTCAGCGAAGCCGGCAATCTCAACTTGTCAGGCGGTCGTGACGGTGTCAACAGCGGCAACACCACCATAAGTGCTGTAGCTACAGGTGTGGCAGTAAGCACCTGGACTTTTGATAACACTGGCAATCTAATACTACCTGGCAATACATTTGCTGTCAACTACGCCAATGGTACGCAAGTGTCATTAGGTGGTGGCAGTAACACAGGTAATGTTACATTTAATAATGTTACAGTTCAAGGTATTAATGGATTGAATCTAAGTGCTGGCTCGGACTTTACTGCTAACTTAGCATATTTGCAAGTTCGTGCAGGCGATGTACCAAGTCATATTCACTTAGATACAGGTAACAATCAAGCATATGATCTAATTGTCGGTGACGATCAAAATTATGTTCAAGTAAGCAGCACTGGTAATATTTTACTATCATCATATGATAGCAACACCGGTCAATATATTTGGACTCTTGATTACAATGGCAATCTAACATTAGCAGGTGGTAACAGTGTAATATTCAGTACTGCTAACAGTAGTTTAGATCCACTAATTCCAAATGTCAGCACAATGACATTGACTCCAGATGCTAACTACAACAGTCAAGTATTAGTATTGGATCCAACTGCTCCTGGTCATATTCACTTACGAGCCCATGCGTTCAGTAACATTGATGACCCAGCAGCCAATATATTCTTAGGTGGTGAGCAAACAGCCTTTGAAATCACACAAGGCGCTAACAATGTAGCAAGAATACATAGCGGTAATTTGACATGGACATTTAGCAATAATAGTGGAGCCAGTGTCATAGACTTACCTGGCGAATCCACTCTAAGAAGTAATAATGATACTGTCGCTATACAATCTTATGATACTGCCAATGGTATAGGTAGAGGCATTTATATCGGCACTAATGGTGGTTTATATTTCTGGGACGGTAATAGTCAAAGTGTAAGTTTACAACAAGATAGTACTAATGCTAACCTTACTGCTATAGGTAACGCAAGCATTACATCAAATGTTTCTACTTGGATATTCGGCATTGATGGCAATCTAACACTCCCAGGTAATACATTTGCTGTTAACTATGCCAACGGTAATCAAGCAAGCGCACCACTAGTTGATATTACAGATACAAATGGTTTGACAACTGTTTACTATCCAACATTTGTTGAAAATCGTACCACAGGTCAGATAGTTAGAGCCGATGTTGATTTATCATATAGAACAGATACTAACACATTGACTCTTGGAAATATTACTGGTAATACAAACGGTTATACATTAGGTTACTTAAATATTCCTCAAATTGTAGCAAGTAACACAACATTAACCTCAACTGATGGTGGTAAGCATTACTATTCCACAACTGCTGGGAATTTGACATTGACTATTCCAAACAACTCTACAACAAGTTTTGCTACAGGAACAGCAATAAGTATTGTAGTTCAAGCGGCAGGTAATGTATTAGTCAATGCTGCTAGTGGTGTGACACTATATATGGCTGGCAGTTCAAGTGCAGGTAACCGTGCTGTTGGTTCATATGGTATGGCAACACTTATGAAGGTAGCAAGTGATACATGGTTTATTAATGGCACTGGGGTATACTAATGGCTGGTGTTATGATGGTACAATCTGCTCAACCTGGGCAGATTATAACAACTGGATTACAACTTAGATTAGAGCCACAATTGTCTGTTAGTTATCCTGGGTCAGGAACTAGCTGTTATGATCTAAGCCCAAACAAATACACAACAACTCTAGTAAACGGAGTAACTTATTCAACAGCACGTGCTCCTAGCTTTGGATTTAATGGTGCTACAAACAATAGATATATTAATACTGGTCAATATTTAAGTTACGAAACATATACATTGAGTTCTTGGTTTAAAAGTTCAACTACAACGACATTCCAAATGCTTTTTAGCAAAGAACAAACAGCAGGATGGCCTTGGAATTATAGATTGTTTTTAAATCAAACAACAGGGTATTTAACTGGTGATCTTGCTATTAATGGTAGTAATTACTCATCAGTAGGCTATAATGTAAATCTTTGTAATGGGGTTTGGCATAATGCTATATTTGTCAGAAATGTAGCGAATGATACTTTGTATTTGTATGTAGACGGGAATTCAGTGGCAACTGCTACTGACACAACTGTGGGTGCCACTGTCAATAATCAAAATGTATACATTGGTATAAGTGCTTTTACGTCAGGTGGCGCCAATCCAAACGGCAGTTATCCTATGAATGGGCAGATTGGACAAAGTTTAATTTATAATATAGCACTGACTGCTGATCAAGTAAAACAAAATTTTAACGCTATGCGCGGTGTTTATGGTGTATAATTTTTTTCAAAATTATCAAATACTATAAATATTTTGTACTTTAAATTATTAACAAAAAATTATTATGATAGACTATTCAATTTCAATATTATCTACCTATGTCAAACCACTAGATAATAATCTAAAAAATGTTGTTTTTAGGGTTACATGGGTTTATCAAGCAAAAGAGAATTTTTATGTTGCTGAAATTTTTAAGGACACTTTGCTGCCTGTACCCAGCCAAGATAATTTTATTTGTTTTGATGATTTAACTGAAAAAATTATTATAGATTGGATATCTTCAATTGAAGATATGGAACTAACACGTAATCAAGTAACTGAAAATTTACTAAGATCAAAAAATCCTATGTCGGTTGAAAAACCTATACCGTTCAAGAAAAGTAATGATTACACTTATGATGAGCTTTATGTAGTAACAAATGAGGAAAAGATTGTATTCGGTCCAAAAAATTATGATAGTTCTGAGTTTAACAAAATTTTATCTCAATATGGATTCGACAATCCTTTGCCAGTAAACAATATTGCTTATCGTACTAAACTTGTGCCAATTAATAAACCACTGGAAATAAATGACAAAATTAAAATTTATAGAGCATTAATCAAAGAAGATCCGATATATGATAAAATCTTTTACAAGCTAACTCCTGTGTGGTCATTTGATACAGGAATTGCCATATGTGAAAATAAAATAGAAAGACTTAATCTATCTGAAATTCAGGCAAAACTTTATGAAGAACTTCTTGTTAAAGAAAAATTATTAATTGAAACTTCAAAAACAATTAAAATCGGGGAATTAAAATACACAATTTATCCTACAGAATCGTTCGCTAGCATGATTGCTTCAAAACTATTACCAATGTCGGACACTGATACTTCGGTTTGGTACGATGATGGGTTAACCATGATTGATGTTAATCGCTCAACGCTGGAACAAATTCTTAGATTTACAAATTCTGAAATTGATAAAGTTCGCACTTATATTATTTCTAAAAATCTAGAATTAAATAAGTGTAAAACATATGAAGAATTTCAACAACTACTAATATAAAATTTATTTTATATACAGAATTATAATAAAAAAGCCCCTTTCGGGGCTAAAATTTTATTGTTGTTTTAGTTTATGCCGTAGCAACTTCAGTAGTAACATCAGTTGCCGTGCTTACTACATCGGCTTGTTTTTCTTTAGCACGTGCTTTGATTGCTTCAAGACTCGGCTTTGTAACAGTTGTCTTAACCTGTTTTACATTTTTGCTAGCAGTACTACGGTCACTGATAGCATCATTGATTGTTGCCTGATCGCTGGGGCTAGCAAACTCAGGAAGAGTGAGCATATGCTTAAGCGCATCAATCTTAGTCAGTGGAGTTGCCAACTCAACAAACTCGCAACGAGTAGCCCCACCTTTAGTGAATTGTTTAACCCTACGCACCAAGTCATCAGTAAAACGGACTTTTGCGTTACCATTGTGAACAGTGATACCAACTACCTTAAAAGTCTTATCAGACATAATACACCTCATTAGAGATAAAGTTAAAGAATAATTTTACTACAAGAAACATTATACTACCAATTTTATTAATTGTCAACCGTTTACTGCGGGGGATTGTGACCAGATGAAACAGGGACAGCAGCCTCGCTCAACAACAAGCGACCATACAGTGCCCTAGCCTGCATAAGAGCGTTGTAAGAATTGTCACTGTTGATATAAGCCTGATATACACCAGCACCGGGCTGATCGCTTGTACGCACCAAAACATAGAACTGATTCATATTAAACTCCAAAGAATAAAATTAAAGAAAAGAGAACTACCAAAATGACAACACTTTCAACGAAAGCAGAACTAGTATATAGCCAACTAACAAATTTGTCAAGCATTATTAGATGCCAGTGATTTCGACGGACACTTCTTTATGACCAGTTTTTGATTGGACAAACTTCATGCCAACTTTACCAAGAATCGCATCCTTGATAATAGCAGTCATATCATGACCAACCCCATTACGCTCACTGAAAGGTTCTAAAAAAGTTCCTAATTCAGGACGGGTAACAGATACCGTTTCTCCAGAAGGAGTACGCAATTGACGGATAAGCAATGCGTTTTCTAAAATTGCTGTTTCGTATTTGCGTTGAAGTTTAGACTTAGACATAAGATTTCCTTATAAATAAATTAAATTAAACTACCTGATAGGGTTTGTTCCACTTGCCAATGTTCAGGTCTACATAGTAAGCGGTATTGAAATAATCAGTTTGGGCATCAGATTCATCATACCAATCAGCAGCCTTAAGTGCTTGAAAAGCCTCAGATAAAAAGTCCTTAGCATCACCGCTGAAATGTTCATGGAACCAGTAGGGATTCACATCCAAAGACTGTGACTTACGGATACTATCAATGGTGCGTTGATCCATTTTACCTGACCAAGTATTGTGATCAGTATTAATAAAATTCTCAATAAAGTCAATTTTACCTGACTTAACTGTAAGGCAGATGGTACTATGATTACGGACACTTAGCGAACCCTTGACACCATACTTTGCGAGAATGGGCTTGATAGCGGTAGCGATTTTTGCTTTGCGTTCTTGGTTCATGTATGCCATTTGTTTCTCCGTTTGATCAGTTTCAATACTATGTATTATACACCCAAGACCATTTATTGTCAAGCCACATGAATCCTGGGCT